>Ga0247719_1000424_pt1 | contig 26125 bp, 36 predicted proteins | sample 41E_DmetaG_FD_189046 | JGI IMG/M metagenome (GOLD analysis project Ga0247719, IMG submission 189046) | Soil microbial communities from hillslope of Landscape Evolution Observatory, University of Arizona, Oracle, AZ, United States - 4-1-E_D | ecosystem: Engineered > Artificial ecosystem >...
GTCCAGCGCAGCGTCGAGGTGAAAGGCCGCCGCCAGGCGCTGCTCGATGCCGGCGCGCCCTTGACCAGCGAGACGATGGGGATGCGCGAACCGCGGCGGGGGAAGATGCGGCTTTAGTGCTGGTGGCCCGCGATCCAATGCTCGAACCGGGTTCGCAGCGAAGGTCGTGACGGGACGAAGCCAGGCTCGGGCGAAGGCGCGTCCTGCGCGGCCTCGTAGAGAGTCAGATTCTCGGGCATTTTCGGCCGCAGCGTCTCGCGGCCGCGGAGCAGGTCTTCGGCCATGGCCAGCGAGCGATGGACGTCATCCGCCGTGAACGGCTTCATCAGGCAGCCGAGCGCGAGGTCGGGCATTGGGAACCCGGGCGCCTTGCCGCTGACGAACAGGCAGGGCACGCCAAGATCGTTGAGCCGCACCGCGACCGGGAAACCGGTCGTCCCCCGCGCCAGATGGAGATCGAGCAGGACGAGGTCGGGCTGATGCTCCTCGGCCGCGGCAATCGCCTCCTCGGAATCGCCGGCCATCGCCACCACCCGGTAGCGCGGATTGTCCTCGACCAGATATTTGAGCGTGATTGCGAGCTGGCTGTCGTCCTCGACGATCAGGATATTGAGCACCGCGAGCCTCCCCCTGTTCGCGGAAATTCCCCCCGGAAAATCCGTAGGTTGATGCTGCACGGGCCGGATTCGGATGAGAATCCCCCGGTGAACGCGATTATCGCCGAAGGGAGTCGCGGCTGCGGCAGAACGAAAAGGCGCTCCGGAGACCCTGCCCCGAAGCGCCTTTCGCCCCTCCGATTAACGCGATTAAGCGCGGTAGAAAATGTGCGTGCCGATCTTCTGGGCGAAGCTCAGGCGGCGGCCCCACGACGGCGCGACGTAGGTCGCATGGTACCAGAGCACGTCCTCGGTCACGCTCGGCACGACATCGTTGATGGCCAGGCGGGTGATGCCGAGAGCCCGCGCCCAGGACCGCGATTCGGTGTCGACCGACGGCATGTGGCCGGTGCGCGGATTGACGAACGAGAACTGCCACGGCTGCTTGACGACCTTGCACCAGGTGTCGGGATATTTGCTCGACGCGGTGCGGTTCATGATGACCCGGGCAACGGCAAGCTGGCCCTCCAGGCTCTCGCCGCGCGCCTCGTGATAGACGGCAACGGCCATGCAATGCGCTTCCTCGTCGAGCGGCACACCGACGCTGTAGCGATCGACCAGGGCGTAGAGCGGCCAGCCGGCCGAATGCAGCCAGCGTCCCTCGATCGCGATCGACGGGGGAAGCTGCATCGTCACCGACTGCGCCGGCTGAGCCTGAAGCACGGTGCCGGTCGCAGTCGCGACCGCGGTCGTGCTGGCGACCGCCGGGCGGGTCAGGGTCGCGGCGACCGAAATCCCATTGCCGAGCGGCTTTGCCGAAGCATCCGCTTCGACCGCCTTGACCGCCGAAGCGACGTCGAGGCCCGGCTTGAGATCCTGCGCCTGAGCGCCGCTGGAGCCCATCGCGAGCATGAATGTGCCGATGACCGCGGACGCAGCGCGCCCGCCGAGAAGCTTTACCACTTTGTCTTTTGCCCTGTGTTGGCGGGGATAGCCCGCTGGAGGCGCTTGGCGCGCTCTTGTCCGATCCAGCGGGGCCTGCCCCGTCTTGCTCGAGCCCCGGTTCAAAAACCGCCTTCGGGCTCACCGCTCTCAATTGCTGGAGGCCAGATATGGTATTGTTTCCAACATTCAAACCGATCGGCGGTGAACCGTTGGTAAGCGACGATAAGCGGCGGAACTAATTGAGATAGCTTCGTTTCGTCGATGGCAGGGCACGTTTAACCGTGCCTCTGCGCCGCCCCGTAGGGCCCTTCCGGGCGGCGCGCCGCGGCGCTAGGCGCGAATCATGGCATATTGGCTGATGAAATCGGAGCCCGAGGCGTACAGCTGGGCCGACCTGGTGCGCGACGGCGCGACCGAGTGGGACGGGGTGCGCAACAATGCGGCGCGGCTGCACCTCAAGGCGATGGAGGCCGGCGACGAAGCCTTCTTCTACCACAGCATGTCCGACAAGGCGGTGGTCGGCATCATGCGCGTGACCCGCCAGGCCGCGCCCGACCCCAAGGATGCCGACTGGGTGTCGGTCAAGGTCGAGCCGGTGCGGCCGCTGCCAAGGCCGGTGACTTTGGCCGAGATCAAGGCCGAGCCCAGGCTGGCCAAGATGGAGCTGATCCGCCAGTCGCGCCTCAGCGTCGCGCCTGTGCGCGAGGGGGAGTGGAGGCTGCTCCTGGAGATGGCCGGCAAATAGGATTTGCCCTCTCGGGAAGTTGACCAAGTTGACCATCCCGCGCGGTTCGGGGCGGCACCTCCCCCGGGGGGTGTGTCGGCTTCGTCAGTTTTGTCAGCTTTGGCGCGGAAGTTGGCCAAGTTGGCACGACAGCGCGCGCGGGCGTGTGCGCACGCGACTCGGATGGCACGGGACAGATTAGCGATTCGGGATGAGCAAGCACCGACGAGGATAAGCCCCAAAAGGGGTGCTGTAGGAAAATGGTTTTCTTGCCTTCGGCCATGCCTAGGCTGGGCAGCCCCGTGCCTTACGCGGCACAAAACGCTCCCGGAACGTTTTAGGCGGCGATGGAAGCGAACCTGTTCGGCGCCAATGGCTTCAACCTGCTGCCGCATTTCCTCGCGCTCGCCACGGCTTATCTGCTCGCCATCCCGATCGGCTGGAACCGCGAGCGCGAGGAGCGGAGCGCGGGGCTTCGCACCTTTCCGTTGGTCGCGGTCGCGACCTGCGGCTTCGTCCAGGCGGCCGAGACCCTGGTCGCCGGCAATCCCGAAGCGATGGCACGGATCATCGAGGGGCTGATCACCGGCATGGGCTTCATCGGCGGCGGAGCGATCCTGCGCCAGACGGAATCGGTCAAGGGCACGGCGACGGCGGCGAGTCTGTGGGTGACGGGCGCGATCGGCGCCTCGGTCGGGCTCGGCAGCTATGATGTAGCGGTGATGCTGGCGGTGGTGACGGTGATCACCTTGTGGCTGATGGAGCCCTTGAAGCGCCTCGGCCATCTCGCCCCGCACGAGCAGGAAAGCGTCGACCGCCAGGCGAAGGCGGCGAACAAGCGGCGCAAGGAGTAGGTGATCAGGGCCGCGTGACCGGGCCCGTTACAAGCCTGCCGGCCTTCATCACCAGCCGCACGTCGCGCGTCGCGGCGATGTCCTTTGCGGGATCGCCGCCGACCGCGATCAGGTCCGCCGCCTTGCCCACGGCGATCGACCCATGCGTCTTCTCGATGCCGATCGCGCGGGCGTTGTTGAGCGTCGCCGCGCGGATCGCGTCCATCGGCGCAAGCCCGCATTCGACCAGCCGCTGAAGCTCGCTCTGCAATTCGCCGGCAATGACATGGCCGTCCGTCCCGGCACCCAAGGGCACTCCGGCACGATGGGCGGCCGCGGTGGCGCGGCATGACCAATCGCGCAGTGCCGCGAGCCAGGGCGGCAGCGGCTTGGGCCGGCGCTCTCCGTCGGCCATCAGCGCCGGCTCAAGGATGGTGCCCTTGCGCCGCATCTCGGCATAAAGCTTCTGGAAAGGCTCGGAGGCCGGGTCCGTCGCGGAATAATCGAAGTTGCGCACCCATGTTTCGGTGCCTTCGCGAAACGTGCCGGGCACGTCGCTGCGGCCGAGCGAGATCATCCCCTTGGCATGGATGATGCTGTCGGCACCGGCAGCAACCGCGTGATCGACGCCGGCGGGGAAGATCACGCTGTGCGCCCACACCAGAAGACCCTGGCGGTGGGCTTCGCTGGTGAGTTCGCGCACCAGTTCGGGCGTCAGCGACGCGTAGAGCTTGAGGCCCGTCGCGCCGGTCGCCCGAGCCTCTGATACGATCTGCTTTATGTCGCTGCCGGGGGTGACGACCCGCGACCATGGCGAAGCGCCGGGGACAGCGCCCTCGGCCGATTTGCGCGCGCGATCGTCCTCGAAAAAGCCGGGGCCGAACATGACCGCCGGGTAATGAATTGCGGGGGCTTCGATCTCGCCGCGTGCAGCCTTGCGGGCGAGGTCGCCGGTAATTCGCGCATCGCCGGCAAGGTCGCGCAGCGTCGTCACGCCGCTGTGCAGGACGGCGCGGAGCTGGCCTTCCCGATCCTTCGCGTCGTTGACGTGGACGTGGGCGTCGATCAGGCCCGGCAGCAGGGTGAGCCCGGACAGGTCGATCACTCGGGCGTTCGGTGGGAGCTTTGCTCGAGCGGCGGGGCGGATCGCCGCAATCCGTCCGTTTTCGACGATGACCGTCCGCTGCTCCTGCGGCGGCGCTCCGGTGCCGTCGATCACCCTTGCGTTGGTCAAAGCAATCCTCTCGGCCGCGACGGGCGCCGCGACCAGGGCCGCGGCCGCCGCGAGCAGGCGAGAAGCGTAGCGCATCGGAGCCCTCCTCCCCGCCTCTCGATATCGCGGAAAGGCGCGGCTGCGCAATCGAGGGGCTTAAGCCGCCTCCAACTTCCTCGCCTGACGCTTGCGCTCGTGCGGGTCGAGGAAGCGCTTGCGGATGCGGATCGCTTTGGGGGTGACTTCGACCAGCTCGTCGTCCTGGATGTAGGCGATCGCCTGCTCGAGGCTCATCCGCCTGGGCGGGGTGAGGCGGATGCCTTCGTCCTTGCCGCTGGCGCGGAAGTTGGTGAGCTGCTTGGACTTCAAAGGATTGACCTCGAGGTCCTGGGGCTTGGCGTTCTCGCCGATGACCATGCCCTCGTAGAGCATCTCGCCGGGCGAGACGAAGAGGATGCCGCGCTCCTCCAGCGCGTTCAGCGCGTAAGCGACCGCCTGGCCCTGCTCCATCGAGATGAGGACGCCGTTCTGGCGGCCGGCGATCGGGCCCTTGTAGGGGCCGTATTTCTCGAACAGCCGGTTCATGATGCCGGTGCCGCGCGTGTCCGAGAGGAACTCGCCGTGATAGCCGATCAGGCCGCGGCTTGGCGCGCTGAAGGTCAGGCGGGTCTTGCCGCCCCCCGAGGGGCGCATGTCGGTCATCTCGGCCTTCCTCAGCGCCATCTTGTCGATGACCGTGCCGCTGAACTCGTCGTCGACGTCGACGACGACGGTCTCATAGGGCTCCTCGCGGCCGCCCGGGCCCTCGCGGAACAGGACGCGCGGGCGCGATATCGAAAGCTCGAAGCCTTCGCGGCGCAGGGTCTCGATCAGCACGCCAAGCTGGAGCTCGCCGCGGCCGGCGACCTCGAACGCGTCGGCCCCGGGGGTCTCGGTGACGCGGATCGCGACATTGCCCTCGGCCTCGCGCAGCAGGCGCTCGCGGATCACGCGGCTCTGCACCTTGTCGCCGTCGCGGCCGGCAAAGGGCGAATCGTTGACGGCGAAGGTCATGCTGAGCGTCGGCGGGTCGATCGGCCGCGCGTGCAGCGGCTCGGCAATCGTCGGGGTGCCGATGGTGTTGGAGACGGTGGCTTTGACAAGGCCGGCAATGGCGACGATGTCGCCCGCCCGGGCGGTCTCCACCGGCACGCGCTCGAGCCCCTGGAAGGCGAACAATTTGGTGACCCGGCCATCCTCGACGGTCTGGCCATTTACGTCCACCGCGCGGATCGGATCGCCGAGATTGAGCGTGCCGCTCTCGACCCGGCCGGTGAGGATCCGGCCGAGGAAATTGTCGCGGTCGAGCAGAGTGGCGAGCATCTTGAACTCGCCCTCGGCGTCGAGCGCCGGCGCCGGGACATGGGCGACGATCGTTTCGAACAAAGGCGTGAGGTCGCCCGAACGGACGTCGTCGGACAGGCCGGCGTAACCGGCGCGGCCCGACGCGTAGAGCGTCGGGAAATCGAGCTGCTCGTCATTGGCCTCGAGGTTGAGGAACAGCTCGAACACCTCGTCGAGCACTTCGGCCGGACGCGCGTCGGGGCGGTCGATCTTGTTGACGACGACAATCGGCTTGAGGCCGAGGCTGAGCGCCTTGCCGGTGACGAACTTGGTCTGCGGCATCGGCCCTTCGGCCGCGTCGACCAGCAGGATCACCCCGTCGACCATCGACAGGATGCGCTCGACCTCTGCGCCGAAATCGGCGTGGCCGGGCGTATCGACGATGTTGATGCGGGTGGTCGGGTTTTCCTTCGGCCACTCGACGCTGGTGCATTTGGCGAGGATGGTGATCCCGCGCTCTTTCTCGAGGTCGTTCGAGTCCATCGCCCGCTCCTCGACGCGCTGGTTGTCGCGGAAGGTGCCGGACTGGCGGAACAGCTGGTCGACAAGGGTCGTCTTGCCATGATCGACGTGCGCGATGATCGCGACGTTGCGCAGATTCATTTCGATTTTCCTGAAGAAGTCGCCAGCCCCTTAGCCGAATTGCTGCATTGCAGCAATGGCACGAGTGCGGGCTCGAAACGTTTCAGCGGCGCGAAGCAGACGAAGGAAGCAACCATGCCCAAGGGAGCCTATACCGCCAAGCAGGAGCGCAAGGCCGACCATATCGAGAAAAGCTACGAGAAGCGGGGCGTTTCCAAGAAGGAAGCCGAGGAGCGCGCCTGGCGCACGGTCAATAAGCAGGACAAGGGCGGCAAGAACGCGGGATCGGGCCGGTCGAGGAGCCGCAGCGAAGCGGCCAAGAAAGGCTGGGAAACGCGGCGCAAGCGCGGCAACGGCTGACTAAGGCTGGCTAAAGGCCGCGCTCGAGGATTTCGATCGCGCGCTCGACCGCGCGAAGCTCGCTGTGCGCGAGCCGCTTCATCTTGGTCAGAAGGTCCGGGCCCGCGCCGCTCGAGCTGGCGAGCTGGCTGCGCCCGTCCTCGGTCAGGCGAAGCGCGAGGCGGCGGCGGTTGTTCGGGTCCTGGGTGCGCTCGACGAGGCCGGCCCGGACCAAAGTCTCGATCGAGCGGCTGACCGCCGGAGCGCCGCGACCGACCGCTTTCGCGACCTGGCCCAGGGTCGCCGGCTCATGCTCGGCGACCGCCGCCAGGAGCTTGCGCCGCGCGCGATCCGTGCGCTCCGCCGGCCCGTCGGCGACCCACATGTGCGCGACCGCCGTGAACCGCGCGGCTAGAGCCTCCGGTGATCCTCCCCCGATCATGATTGAAGCGTAGCAAATGTTTGGAGCGATGCAAATTTGCCGCTAGCAGAGGGCATGGCCACCCGCCGCCGCCTGCCGCGCAACGTCTGGGTCCTGGGCTTCGTCAGCCTGTTCATGGACCTGTCGAGCGAGATTTATCACGCGCTGCTGCCGGCCTTCATCACGGTCGTGCTGGGGCTGCCGGCGACCGTGTTGGGCGCGGTCGACGGGATCGCCGAGGCGACAGCCAATTTCGCCAAGCTCGCCTCGGGCCGCCTGTCCGACCGCAGCCGCAGGCGCAAGCCGTGGATCATGCTCGGCTGCGGCCTCGGCGCGCTCAGCAAGCCTCTGTTCCCGCTGGCCGGAAGCGCGGCGGCGGTCATGGCCGCGCGCTTCATCGACCGCATCGGCAAGGGTATTCGCGGGAGCCCCCGCGACGCGTTGGTCGCGGACGAGGCGCCGCCGGAAATCCGCGGCCGCGCCTTCGGCCTCCGCCAGGCGCTCGACACGGCCGGCGCCTTGCTTGCGCCGCTGCTGGCGATCGCTCTGATGGCCTGGCTGGCGAGCGACATTCGCGCCGTGTTCTGGATCGCGGCGATCCCCGCGGCCATCTCCTTCCTGCTCGCCTGGCTGGTGCTGCGCGAGCCTGCCCGGCATCGCGAGCCGGCCGCCAAGGCGCCCTTCTTCTCCGGCTTTCGCGAGATCGACAAAGGCACGCGGCGGCTGCTGGCGGTGGGCTTCCTCTTCACCCTCGCCCGCTTTTCCGAGGGCTTCCTGATCCTCAAGGGAATCGAGATCGGGCTGAGCGCGGCGCTGTCGCCGCTGACGCTGGTGGTCTTCAACCTCGCTTATGTCGCGCTCGCCTTTCCGGCCGGAGCGCTCAGCGACCGGATCAGCCCGCGCGCCATCCTGATGACCGGAATGGGCGTGCTCATTGCCGGCAATCTCGTGCTCGCGAACGCCGAGGGCCTGGCCATGCTGGCGCTTGGAACGGCGCTGTGGGGCGCGCACATGGCGCTGACCCAGGGCATCTTTTCGCGGATGATCGCCGACAGCTGCCCCGACCATTTAAGGGCGACGAGCTTCGGCGCCTTCTGGTTCGTCAGCGGCATAGCCACCTTGCTTGCCAGCCTCGGCGCCGGCTGGCTGTGGGACCGCGAGGGCAGTTCGGCCGCCTTCCTCGCCAGCGCGCTGATCGCCGCGGCCGCTGTCGCCATGCTGAGCTTGCTGGGGGAGGAGCCAAAACCGTCATTGCGAGCGTAGCGACCCAATCCAGCAGCGACTGGATTGCCACGTCGCCTTCGGCTCCTCGCAATGGCGCTTATTTGGTGAACTTCTCTCCGCGCTCCGCCTTGTCGAGGAGGAGCTGCGAGAAGCTGAAGTCGCTGCCCATCCGCTGTTCCTGGCGCTTGAGGCCCTCGACGATCTTCGCCGCGCCCTCGGTGTCGGCCCAGAACATCGGCCCGCCGCGGTAAACCGGCCAGCCGTAGCCATAGACCCAGACCACATCGATGTCGGACGCGCGCTGGGCGATACCCTCCTCGAGGATTTTCGCGCCTTCGTTGACCATCGTGTAGAGCGTGCGCTCGACGATTTCCTGGTCGCTGATCTCACGGCGCTCGACGCCCTGCTTCTGCGCGAAATCCTCGATGATCTGCTGCACGACGGGCGACGGGCTCGGCCTGCGCTTCTCGTCATAATCGTAGAAGCCGGCGCCCTTCTTCTGCCCCCAGCGGTCGATCGCGCACAAAGCGTCGCGGACATTCTCGATGCGATTGGGGTCACGGTGCCAGCCGATATCAACGCCGGCGAGGTCGGCCATCTGGAACGGCCCCATCGGCATTCCGAACTCGACATGGACGCGGTCGACCTGCTCAGGCGACGCGCCCTCCAAGAGCAGCTTCGTGGCCTCCACCTGGCGCGGCATCAGCATGCGGTTGCCGATGAAGCCATGGCAGACGCCCGCGACCACCGGCACCTTGCGGATCTTCTTGCCGATGGTCATCGCGGTGAGAAGCACGTCGGGCGCCGTCTTGTCGCCGCGCACCACCTCGAGCAGCTTCATGACGTTGGCGGGCGAGAAGAAGTGCATGCCGACGACATCGCCCGGGCGCGAAATGCTCGCCGCGATCTCGTTGATGTTGAGATAGGAGGTGTTGGAGGCGAGGATCGCGCCCGGCTTGGCGATCTTGTCGAGCTTGCCAAACACCTCTTTCTTGACGTCCATGCTCTCGTACACGGCCTCGATGATGAGGTCGCAGTCGGCGAGCGCCTCGAGCTCAAGCGTCGGATTGAGCAGGCCCATCGCCTTTTCGACCTGCTCTGCGGTGAGCTTGCCCTTGGCTGCGCTCGCTTCGTAATTCTTGCGCATCACCCCGGTGCCCCGGTCGAGCGCTTCCTGGCCCATCTCGACGATCGTCACTGGAATGCCCGCCGAGAGGAAGTTCATCGAGATGCCGCCGCCCATGGTGCCGGCGCCGATCACGCCGACCCGGTTGACCGGGCGCGGCCGGCTATCCTCGGGCAGGCCCTCGATCTTCGCGGCCTTGCGCTCGGCGAAGAAGAAATATTGCTGCGCCTTGGCCTGGGTGCCGCTCATCAGCCCCATGAACAATTTGCGCTCGTCGAGCACGCCCTCGGCATAGGGTTTCTGGGTTGCGATGCGCACCGCTTCGACATTCTTGAGCGGCGCTTCGAAGCCGCGGAAGCGGCGGCCGTGCGCCTTCAGGAATTCGTCGAACACCGACGGCTCGGTGCTCTCGATCTTGTCCTGGCGCTCCGAGCTTTTGGGCAGCGGGCGAACGTCGCGCACTTCCTCGGCATAGCCGACGGCATGCGGCACCAGCTCGCCTTCGATGATCCGGTCGACGAGGCCGCAGTCGAACGCCTCCCTGGCGCCGATCGGGTTGCCGGTCGCGCACATTTCGAGCGCCCTCGCGACGCCCGCGACACGGGGCAGCCGTTGGGTTCCTCCCGCCCCCGGCAGCAGGCCGAGCTTTACTTCGGGCGTGCCGAGCTTCGCTGTCGGAACCGCGACGCGATAGTGGCAGGCGAGCGCGACCTCGAGCCCGCCGCCGAGCGCGGTGCCGTGGATCGCGGCAACCACGGGCTTGCTGCAATTTTCGATGCGGTCGACGACCTGGGGCAGCATCGGCTGCTCGAACGCTTTCGGGGTGCCGAACTCCGACACGTCCGCGCCGGCGAAGAAAGTCTGGCCTTCGCAGGCGATGACGACCGCCTTGACGCTATCGTCGGCTTCCGCCTGCTCGATCGCGGCGACCAGGCCCTGGCGCACCGCATGGCCGAGCGCGTTCACCGGCGGGTTGTTGCTAAGGATGATCAGCACGTCGCCGTGCTTCTGAGTCGAGATCGGGCTGGTGGTCGGCTTGTCCATTACGTCTTCCATGGCGGGTCTCCAGTGCGGCGGGCTAGGACGCTGCTTACAGCCTTGCAAGTGCGCAACCGGAACGGGCGTTCGCGCGTAGCCTTGCAATGGCCAAGCTCGCCGGGATTTTCCCGACCTTCTTCCTGTCCGGATTCGAATGCTCGACCTTCCTGTGGGGCAAGGAGCGGAGGCGCCGCGACCTTGCTGCCGAGCTCAAGCATTACGAGCATGCGGACGAGGATTACGGCCTGCTGCCGCCGCTGGGCATCGCCGTTGCCCGCGAAGGCATTCCCTGGCCGATCCTCGACAAGGGCGATGGCGATTACGACTTTTCGCTGATCGACGGCTTCATCGCCGCCCAGCGGCGTTACAAGGTGCTGCCGATCTGGGACCTTTGCCATTATGGCTATCCCGACGGGCTCGATCCGTTGGGCGATGCCGACGGCTTCGTCGCCCGGTTCAGTGCCTATGCGCGCGCCGCGGCACGCTACGTGGCCGAGCGGGCGCACCACGGGCCGCTTTGCTTCACGCCGATCAACGAGCCGACCTTCTGGGGCTATATGGGCGGCGAATGGGGCTGGTGCGCGCCTTTTGGGCAAAGCCGGGAGGAACGGCTGCGCTTCACCGCCGTGCTGGCCCGGGCCGACATCGCCGCGTGCAAGGCGATCCGCGAGGATTTTCCCGAGGCTCGCTTCGTCCACATCGATCCGCTGATCTGGGTCGTGCCGCCGCGCGGCCGGCCCGACCTTGCCGAGGACGCGCGGCGCGAAAGCTATGACGATGCCTATCTCGCCTGGGACATCATCTCCGGCTTCAAGCATCCGGAATATGGCGGCAACCTCGAGCTGATCGATATCCTCGGGCTCAACAATTACAGCTTCGGACAGATGGAATATGCGGGCGGCGGCAAGCCCAACGACGCGCTGGAGCCCGGAGACGATCGGATCCGGCCGGTCGCCGACCTGATCTGGGAATCGTGGGACAAGTACAAGCGGCCGTGCATCATCGCCGAGACGTCAGGGCTGTACGGGGGACGGCCGGACTGGCTCAACGACATCACCTGCGAAGGGCTGGCGGCGGTGAACCGCGGGGTCGATCTGCAAGGAATCTGCCTGTTCCCCGCCGTCGACATGACCGACTGGCACACGGGCAAATGGCTGCACATGGGCATTGCCGATGTCGAGGAGCTGGCCGACGGAACGCTGATGCGAAAGCCGTTCATCCCTTACGTGGAGGCCCTGCATCGCTGGCAGAAAAGGCTGAACCGCGTCACCCGGCTCGACAGCGACCCTTATGACAGCCCGGTGGAGCTTGCCGATATCGTCGCCGCGGCACGGCGCATGGCGCCCGAAGCGGACGCCGACTGGAGCTGATCAGCTCTTGCCCTTGTAGCCCGTGATGACGCCGAGGATGAAGCAGCCGGCGAGCGCCAGCTGGACTTTGCCGTCGGGGTCGGTCCAGCCGAAATAGTTGGAGCCCCAGCCGAACACTGCAATGAACATGGCAATGGCGACGCCGACCATGCGAATCCTCCCCCCGGCAAAACGCCGCCGGAACGCGCGATCATCGGCCCATATGGTAAACAGAGTGTGAAGCTTGCTCCGCGGGCGGCGGCTGGCCATAGGGGCGGCTCATCACCAGCAACAGGCGAAGACATGAAGGCGCGCGTTTTCATCACCCTCAAGCCCGGCGTCCTCGATCCGCAGGGCAAGGCGATCCATCACGCGCTCGAGGGCCTTGGCTTTTCCGGAGTGAACGACGTCCGCGCAGGGAAGCTGATCGAGCTCGACCTTGCCGACGGGACCAGCGATTCCGAGATCGAGGAGATGTGCCGCAAGCTGCTGGCCAACACCGTCATCGAAAACTTCCGAATCGAGCGGCTGGAGCACGCCTGAGCGCCACGTTTCCCGCATATTTCGGGGCTATGAGGCAGCCGGAGGTCAGTGAATGAACAGCGCGGTCATCGTCTTCCCCGGGTCCAATTGCGACCGGGACCTTGCCGTCGCCCTTGAGCAGGTGACGGGCCGCAAGCCGGCGATGGTCTGGCACAAGGAGCCGGACCTTCCCCGCGACGTCGATTTCATCGGCATTCCCGGCGGCTTCTCCTACGGCGATTATCTCAGGTCCGGGGCGATGGCGGCGCGGTCGCCCGTAATGCGCGCGGTCAAGGACGCGGCCGGCCGCGGCGTGCCGGTGATCGGCATCTGCAACGGCTTCCAGGTGCTGACCGAGGCGGGCCTGCTGCCCGGCGCGCTGATGCGCAATGCGGGGCTGAGCTTCGTCTGCCGCGAAGTCCCGCTGCGGGTCGAAAACAGCCAGAGCCTGTTCACGGCCTTGTATGACGCCGGCGAGGAGGTCGTCTTCCCAGTCGCGCACCACGATGGCAATTACCAGGCCGACGATGCGACCCTCGACCGGCTCGAAGGCGAAGGCCGGGTCGCGTTCCGCTACCTCGATGCGGTCAACGGTTCCGCGCGCGGCATTGCCGGGATCCTCAACAACGCGGGCAATGTGCTCGGCCTGATGCCGCATCCCGAGCGGGTGGTGGAGCCGGCGCACGGCCGCAGCGACGGCCGCCGGCTGTTCGAAGGCCTGCTCGAAACCGTCGCTTAGCGCCGCTTGGTCAGCGGAATTTCGGTGCAGCCGCTGAGCGACGGCGGCTGCATGCACAAAAGGACACGGTCACGGCCGGGCGTGTCGATGACGCGGGTATATTTCTCGAGGGTCATCGGCTCGACGAAAATCACGATCGTCGCCGCCTGCGCGCAAGCCGGCCAGGCAAGCGCGGCGGTAATCAGCGCCATCCGAACAACACGCATCGACGACCCCTTTTTGTCCTCAGGGAGATAGTTTCGCCCGCGCATTGAACCGCGCGTGAACGCGAGCCGGACGATGCGCCGCTACCGCAAGGCGGCGATTGCGATTAGGTAAGCGAGGCGCGCGCCCGTAGCTCAGCTGGATAGAGCACGAGCCTTCTAAGCTTGGGGTCGCAGGTTCGAGTCCTGCCGGGCGCGCCAGACACCGTGGCGGATCGGCCAGAGCGGGCGTAAAAGCACCGCCATGGCCAGCGAACGACTCCAGCGGCAGCGCTCGATTGTTCACATGCTCAGCCAATCCTCGCCGCGAGCGCTCGAAGAAATCGCGGAGGAGCTTTTCGCCGACGGTTTCGAGGTGAGCCAGGCGATGCTCGCCCGCGACCTCGAACAGGTCGGCGCGGTCAAGGTGCGGCGCGAAGGGCGGGTCGGCTATACGCTGCAGGACCAGAGGAACGAGCGCAGCCAGGCGACGCAGCGCCTGGAGCGGATCTTCGCCGAATGGGCGCAGTCGGTGCAGACCTCGGGCAATCTGATCGTCGTGCGGACTCCGCCCGGCTCCGCCCATCTCGTCGCGCTGGCGATCGACCAGGCCAAGTTTCCCGAGGTGGTCGGGACCATTGCCGGGGACGATGCGGTATTCGTCGCGATCCGCTCGGACCTCCCACCCGAGCCGCTGGCGACGCGGCTGCGCGAGATGCTCGGCGACCACTGACGGAGCGGCTAAGGCACCAGCTTTCCCGGGTTCATGATCCCGAGCGGGTCGAGCGCCTGCTTGATCGCGCGGACCGCATGGAGGCGAGCAGGGTCCGCGAGGCGGGCGAATTCGTCGCGCTTTAGCTGGCCGATCCCGTGCTCGGCCGAAATCGAGCCGCCGGCGTTCGTGACCAGATCGTCGACCAGCCGGGTGATCGCCGTACCCTCGCGCTCGTACCAGTCGGGCGCGGCGTGACTGCCGGCGCGGACGTGAAAGTGGATGTTCCCGTCCCCCAAATGGCCAAAACCGCTGGCGATGACGCCCGGGAAGCGGCGCTCGACCTCGGCCGCGGTGCGGAGCAGGAATGCGGGCATAGCGTCGACCGCCACGCTGATGTCGTGGGCAAGAGTCTGGCCCTCGGCGCGTTCGGCTTCGGAGATGGAATCGCGCAGCTTCCAGAAGGCCTCGGCCTGCGCTTCGCTGGCTGCGAGCACCGCGTCGCCCACGATGCCCTCGTCGAGCGCTGCGGCGAGCAGCCGCTCGAGCTCGGCGGCGATGTCATGGGCCGGATCGGGCGTCGTCGCCTCGACTAGCACGTGCCAGGGGTGCGCGTCCGAGATCGGCGCGCGGGTGCCCGGAATGTGCTTGAGCACCAGCTGCAGCGAATCGTCCGGCACCAGTTCGAACCCCTCGACGCTGTTGCTTCGCTGCTCGAGGAAACGAAGCAGATCGAGCGCGCGCGCCGGGTCGGGAGCGCCAGCCCAGGCGACGGCGCGGCCGGCAACGGCGGGTACGAGGCGCAGCGCGGCGGCGGTGATCACGCCGAGCGTTCCTTCGGCGCCGATCAGCAACTGGTCGAGGCTGTAGCCGCGGTTATCCTTCTTCAAGCCCGACAGGCCGTTGTGGACCGAGCCGTCGGGAAGCACCGCTTCGACCCCGGCGACCAGCGCGCGCATCGTCCCGAACTTCAGCACCTGCGTGCCGCCGGCATTGGTCGAAGCGAGGCCGCCGATGGTGCAGCTTCCGCGCGCGCCGAGCGTCAGCGGGAAGCGCATGCCGACCGCGTGGGCCGCCTCGTGCAGGGTCGCGAGAATCACGCCGGCTTCGGCGACGGCCAGGCGCGCCGCCGGATCGATCGAGCGGATGCGGTTCATCCGCCGCAGCGACAGGAGCAGGGCCGAGCCGTCGGCAGGCGGGGTGGCGCCGGCGGCCATGCCCGTATTGCCGCCCTGCGGCACCAGCGGGACGCGGAAACGCGCAGCGAGCCGCACGATCTCCGCCACCTCTATGGTCGAGGCGGGGGCGAGGATTGCGGGAGAAGCGCCGTGGACGCGGCCGCGCCAGTCATTGACCCAGGGCGCGATCTCGTCGCCATCGGTGACGACGGCCCTGGGTCCGAGCCTGCGCTTCGCCGCGGCGATCAATTGCGCCTGCGCATCCATCGTCCAAGCGCTTGGCACGGGCGCCCACTCCGGTCAAAGCGAAGCGATGGACCGGCCGCCGATCACCATCGTCGTCGCCCGCGCGCAGAATGGCGTGATCGGGCGCGACGGCACGCTCCCCTGGCACATTCCGGCCGACCTCAAGCGCTTCAAGGCGCTGACCATGGGCAGCGCGATGGTGATGGGGCGCAAGACGTTCGAGAGCTTGCCGAAGCTGCTGCCGGGAAGGCGGCACATCGTCCTCACCCGCGACAAAAACTGGGGCGCCGAGGGCGTCGAGGTCGCCCATGACGTCGAGGGCGCGTTGGCGCTTGCGCGCGGCGAGCCGCTGTCGGTGATCGGCGGCGCCGACATTTTCGATCTCTTCCTGCCCCTCGCCAGCCGCATCGAATTGACCGAAGTCCTCGCCGACGTGGCCGGCGACACGTTCATCGCCGACGCGCGCAGTAGCGGAGATTGGGTCGAGACCTTTCGCGAGGAGCATGGCGCGGAAGGCGGCGAACCCCCGTTCCGCTTCGTGACCCTCGAGCGCCGCTAGAAAGCGCGCCCGTCGAGGATCGCGTCGATCTGCGCCCCGACCTGATCGATCGGGGCCATCCCGTCGACCCGGCGGACGAGTCTCTTGCCCTCGTAATAAGGCAGGATCGGCGCGGTCTTGGCGCGATATTCGGCCATGCGCGTGCGCACCGTCTGCTCATTGTCGTCGGGCCTGCGCCTGAACTCGGTCGAGCCGCACACATCGCACACACCGACGGCGGCCGTGGGGCGGAAGCTGTCGTGATAGCCAGTGCCGCACTTCGCGCAGCTGAAGCGGCCGGTGATGCGCTCGACCAGCGCCTCTTCGTCGACCGCAAGCTCGATCACATGGTCGAGCCGCCGCCCACGCTCGGCGAGCAGCAGGTCGAGCGCCTCGGCCTGCGCACAGGTGCGGGGGTAGCCGTCGAAGATGGCACCCTTCTCCGAAGCGGAGTCGAGCCGTTCGCCGATCAGCGCGCTGACGATGGCGTCGCTGACCAGCTCGCCGCGGTCCATGACGGCCTTTGCTTGCAGTCCCACGGGAGTCGCGGCCGCAACCGCTTCGCGCAGCATGTCGCCGGTCGACAGCTGGATCATTCCGCGTTCCGCCTGCAGCCGCGCCGCCTGCGTGCCCTTGCCTGCGCCGGGCGGGCCAAGGAGGATGATGTTCAGCATTGCGGCGCTCTCCCCTGCCCGCGCGCCGCTTAGCGCCGCCGCGGCGTGGTCTTGAGCTTCGCCTTCTTGATGAGGTCGCCGTATTGGTGCGCGATCAGGTGACTCTGGATCTGGCTGACCGTGTCCATGGTCACGTTGACGACGATCAAGAGGCTGGTGCCGCCGAGCGCGAACTGAAGGCCCGCCTGCGACGTCATCATTTCCGGCAGCAGGCAGATCAGCACCAGATAAGAGGCGCCAACCACTGTGATACGGTTGAGCAGATAGTCGAAATAGTCCTCGGTCGCCTTGCCCGGACGAATCCCGGGGATGAAGCCGCCGTGCCGCTTCAGATTGTCGGCGGTTTCCTCGCTGTTGAACTGCACCGCAGTGTAGAAGAAGCAGAAGAAGGCGATGCCGATCCCGTACAGGGCCATGTAGGCGGGAGCGCCGTGCTGCAGATAGGTGCTGACGGTGATCAGCCAGTCGTTCGCGCTGCCGTCGGGCGTCGCGCTGTTGCCGGCCCATTGCATGACCGTCAGCGGCATCAGCAGCAGCGAGGAAGCGAAGATCGGCGGGATTACGCCGGCGGTGTTGATCTTGATCGGCAGGTGCGAACGCTCCTGCTGCATTCCGCGCACGGTCTGGCGCTTCGGATATTGGATCAGCACCCGGCGCTGCGCCCGCTCCATGAAGCAGATGAACAGGATCAGGATGACCGCAAGCGCGATGATGCCGATGACGAGCAGCGGGCTGAGCGAGCCGGTGCGGCTGCCCTCGAGCAGCTGGGCGATGCCCTGCGGCAACCTCGCCACGATGCCGGCCATGATGATCAGCGACACGCCGTTGCCGATGCCGCGGCTCGTGATCTGCTCGCCGATCCACATCAGGAACATGGTCCCGCCGACCAGCGCCAGCGTGCCCGAGATCTGGAACAGCATGCCGGGTTCGACCACCGCGTGGATGCCCTGCCGGGCGCCCTGCGTCTCGAGGCCGCGCACCGCGAGATAGCCCTGGACCAGGGTGATCGCGACCGTCAGGTAACGGGTATATTGGTTGAGCTTCTTGCGCCCGGTCTCACCCTCACGGCGCAACTGCTGCCAGGGCGCGTACATTGTCGCGCCGAGCTGAACCACGATCGAGGCGGTGATGTAGGGCATGACGCCGAGCGCGACGATCGAGAAGCGTTCGAGCGCGCCGCCGGAGAAAGTGTTGAAGACGTCGAGAATGCCGCCGCTCTGCGTCTGGTAAAGCGCCTGCATCGCCACCGGGTCGATGCCGGGGACCGGCACGAACGAGAGCAGCCGGAAGAGGATCAGCGCGCCGAGCGTGAACCACAGGCGCTTCTTGAGCTCGGTGGCCTTCTGGAAGTTGGCGAAGCTGATGCTGGAAGCCAGATTTTCGGCTGCGGATGCCATATCGTTCTGTAATCCCCTAGGCTCTGCGGCTCATATAAGCCGTAGTTCCGTCATTGCGAGCGTAGCGAGGCAATCCAGTTTGCGCTTCTGGATTGCTTCGTCGCTGCCGCTCCTCGCAATGACGTTTACGCCTCTGCCTTGGCAGCGGACTTGCGCGAGCCCTTCTTGGCGGCGGCGAGCTCGGCCGGGTTCTTGCGCTCGACAATCTCGACCGAACCGCCGGCCTTCTCGACCGCTTCACGGGCGCCCTTCGAGGCTCCGGCGACCTTGAACGCCAGCTTGGCCTTGATCTCGCCCTTGCCGAGCAGACGGACGCCGTCCTTGCCGCCGCGGGCGAGGCCTGCAGCGCGGAGCGCGTCATGGTCGATCGTGCCCTTGATATCGAGCTTACCGGCGTCGATCACCTTCTGGATCGCGCCGAGATTCACCTCGGCATAATCCTTTGCGAAGATGTTGTTAAAGCCGCGCTTCGGCAGCCGCATGTGGAGCGGCATCTGGCCGCCCTCGAAGCCGGCAATGCTGACGCCGGAGCGCGACTTGGCGCCCTTGTAGCCGCGGCCCGCGGTCTTGCCCTTGCCCGAGCCGATGCCCCGGCCGACGCGCATACGGCCCTTGCGGGCGCCTTGATTGTCTTTGAGTTCGTTCAGTTTCATCGCTTGCACTCGCTTTCGCTTTTGTCGCGCAGCTCCCGAAACGGGAGCAACTGTTTTGCTCAGGCCGCCTCTTCGACGCGCACCAGATGCTGGACCTTGCGGACCTGGCCCATCACTTCGGCCGTCGCCTCAACCTCAACCGTGCGGTTGAGCTTGTTGAGGCCGAGGCCGACGAGCGTCGCCCGCTGCGTCTTGTCGCGGCGGATCGGCGATCCGGTCTGGGTGATCTTGAGGCGCTTTTTGTTTTCCTGGGCCATGTCCGTCACTCCGCGATCGCTTCGGCCTGAGCCTCGGCTTCGGCAGCGCTGGCGCCACCGCGGCCGAGCAGGTCGGCGACCTTCTTGCCCCGGCGCTGGGCAACCGAGCGCGGGCTGGTCTGCTCCTTGAGCGCCTCGAATGTCGCCCGGATCATATTGTACGGGTTGGACGTGCCGACCGACTTGGTGACCACGTCGGCAACGCCGAGGCTTTCGAAGATGGCGCGCATCGGACCGCCGGCGATGATGCCGGTGCCCGCAGGAGCCGAACGCAAAGCGACGCGGCCGGCACCGAAATGGCCGATCCCGTCATGGTGCAGCGTGCGGCCGTCGCGCAGCGGAACGCGGATCATCGCCTTCTTCGCGGCCGCGGTCGCCTTGCTGATCGCTTCCGGCACTTCGCGGGCCTTGCCGTGGCCGAAGCCGGCGCGGCCCTTACCGTCGCCGACCACGACGAGCGCCGCAAAGCCGAAGCGCTTGCCGCCCTTCACGGTCTTGGAGACGCGGTTGATGTGGACGAGCTTCTCGATCAGCTCCTCGCCGCCGTCATCGTCGCCGCCGCGGTTGCCGCGCCGGTCGTCCCGGCGCCCGCGCCCGCCACGATCACCGCCGCCGCGCCCGCGACCGCCGCCGCCGCCACGGCCACGGGGAGCGCGCGCCGGCTGCTCGACCTGCTGCTCTTCCGCCTGCGCGGGAGTCGCCTCGACGGCCTGTGCCGCCTCGACCGGGTCAGTGTTCACTTCGTTGGTCTGGTTCTCGTCAGCCATTTAAAACTCCAGTCCGCCTTCGCGCGCGGCGTCGGCGAGGGCCTTGACCCGGCCATGGAACAGGAAGCCGCCGCGATCGAACACGACCTTGGACACGCCGGCAGCCTTCGCGCGCTCGGCAAGCGTCTTGCCGACTGCGGCAGCGCCGTCCTTGGTCGCGCCAGCCTTGCCCTTGAGGTCCTTGTCGAGCGTCGAGGCCGAAGCGAGCGTGGTGCCCGCCGCATCGTCGATCACCTGGGCGTAGATGTGGCGGCCCGAGCGGTGGACCGAAAGCCGCGGCTTGCCGGATGCACGGGCGCGCAGCGCCGTGCGCACGCGGCGCCGGCGGCGGTCGAAGAGAGAGAGTCTCGCCATGGCTACTTCTTCTTGCCTTCTTTGCGGAAGATATACTCGCCGCGGTACTTGATGCCCTTGCCCTTGTAGGGTTCGGGCTTGCGCCAGCGGCGGATCTCGGCGGCGACCTGACCGACCTTCTGCTTGTCGATGCCGCTGATCTCGACCGTGTTGGGGTCGGGAGTCTTGATCTCGACGCCTTCAGGCACGGCGAAATTGACGTCGTGACTGTAGCCGAGCTGCAGGCGCAAATTCTTGCCCTGGGCCGCGGCGCGATAACCGACGCCGTTGATTTCCAGCACCTTGGTGAAACCCTCGGTGACGCCGGTGACGAGGTTCTGCACCAGCGTGCGCTGCATGCCCCAGGCCGCGCGGTTGCGCTGCGCGTCGGTCAGCGGCGTCACCCGGATCTCGCCCTCGGCGACCTCATATTTGACGAGATCGTCGAGCAGCTGCATCGCCAGGGTGCCCTTGGGGCCCTTGACGGTGAGCGTGCCGCTTTCGACGCTCGCGCTCACGCCCGAAGGCATGGCGATCGGTTTCTTGCCGATACGGGACATCAGAACACCTCCGCCAGCACTTCGCCGCCGACATTCTGCTCGCGCGCCTCGGCGTCCGAGAGCACGCCGCGCGGCGTCGAGACGATGATCGTGCCCAGCCCGTTGCGGATGCGCGGAAGCTCGCGCGCCGCCGAATAGACGCGGCGGCCGGGTTTCGACACCCGCGCCAGATGCTGGATCGCCGGCTGGCCCTCGAAATATTTGAGCTCGATGCGCAGGCCCTTCTGGCCGGCGAGCTCTTCTTCCGTATAGCCGCGGATATAGCCTTCGCGCTGGAGCACATCGAGGACGCGCGTGCGCAGCTTGGACGCCGGAGTCAGGATCGAATCCTTGCGGGCCTGCTGGCCGTTGCGGATGCGGGTGAGCATGTCACCCAGAGGATCGGTCATTGGCATATTTGATCCTCCCTACCAGCTCGACTTGGTGACGCCCGGGATCAGGCCCTTGTTGGCCAGTTCCCGAAGCATGATCCGCGACAGCCGGAACTTGCGGTAATAAGCGCGCGAACGGCCGGTCAGCTCGCAGCGGTTGCGGATCCGGGTCGGATTCGCATTGCGCGGCAGCTCGGCCATCTTGAGCCGGGCGATCAGCCGCTCGGTCTCGTCCTTGCTCTCATCGTCCGCGATCGCCTTCAGCTTCGCATATTTCGATGCATATTTCTGAGCGAGCTGCTTGCGCCGCTCGTTCTTGTTGATCGAACTCAGTTTCGCCATGACTTAAGTTCTTCTCCTTGAAGAAGCAGACCGCTCAGGCGGCCTGCTTCTGCTCCTCGGCCGGGAACGGGAAGTTGAACAGGCGCAGCAGCTCGCGCGCCTCCTCGTCCGTGTTCGCGGTCGTCGTGATGATGACGTCCATTCCCCGCACCTGATCGATCTGATCATAGTTGATCTCGGGGAAGATGATCTGTTCCTTGAGGCCCATCGCATAATTGCCGCGACCGTCGAACGAGCGCGGGTTGAGCCCGCGGAAGTCGCGCACGCGCGGCAGCGCGATCGTGACCAGCCGGTCAAGGAATTCGTACATGCGGTCGCGGCGCAGCGTGACCTTGCAGCCGATCGGCATGCCTTCGCGCAGCTTGAACTGGGCGATCGACTTCTTGGCCTTCGTGATCACCGGCTTCTGGCCGGCGATCTGCAGCATTTCGGCGGCCGCGGTCTCGACGCGCTTCTTGTCCTGGGTCGCTTCGCCAACGCCCATGTTGATGACGATCTTCTCGAGCTTCGGCACTTCCATGCGGTTCTTGTAGCCGAAGCGCTCGATCATCGCCGGGACGATGCGCTCGTCATAATCGCGCTTCAGGCGCGGGATATATTTCTCGTCAGCCATTGATCAGCTCTCCGGTCTTCGCCGCGACGCGGACCTTCTTGCCGTCGCGCACCTCGAAACGGACGCGGGTCGGCTTGCCGTCGGCGGTCGCGATCGCGACCTTCGACACGTGCAGCGGCGCTTCCTTGCGCTCGATCCCACCCTGGGGATTGAGCTGCGACGGCTTGCGGTGGCGCGCGTGGACGTTGATGCCCGACACGATCACCTTGCCCTCCTTGGGCATCGCCTTGACGACCTCGCCGGTGCGGCCCTTGTCCTTGCCGGACAGGATCACGACCTGGTCGCCCTTCTTGATCTTCTGCGCGGCCATCACAGCACCTCCGGCGCCAGCGAAATGATCTTCATGTGCTTCCTTGCGCGAAGCTCGCGCACCACCGGGCCAAAGATACGGGTGCCGATCGGCTCCTCGTTCTTGTTGACCAGGACCGCAGCGTTGCTGTCGAAGCGGATCACCGAACCGTCGGGACGGCGGATGTCCTTGGCGGTGCGAACGATCACCGCGCGGTGGACGTCGCCCTTCTTCACGCGGCCGCGCGGAGCCGCTTCCTTGACGGAAACGACGATGATGTCGCCGACGCCCGCGGTGCGGCGCTTCGAGCCGCCCAGCACCTTGATGCACTGGACGCGCTTGGCGCCGCTGTTGTCCGCAACGTCCAGGTTGGACTGCATCTGGATCATGGTTCGACCCTTATCCTCTCAATATCTCTTCAGGCGTCCGCTTCGGCGACGTCTTCGGCTTTGGCCTTCTTGGCCGGCTTCTTCGCCGGCTTCTTCTCGGCCTTTTCCTTGGCCGGCTGCGACGGCTCGGCATCGCTCGGAGCCGCGATCTCCGGCTCGGCGATGTCGACGCTGCCAACCTTGGCCGCACCGATGCGGTCGACGACCTTCCACGTCTTCAGCTTGGAGACCGGCGCGCATTCCTCGATGCGCACGATCTCGCCGACGTGGAACTCGTTGGCCGCGTCATGGGCGTGGTACTTTTTCGACAGCTTGATGATCTTGCCGTAGAGCGGGTGCTTCACCCGCCGCTCGACACGGACCACCACGGTCTTGTCACCCTTGTCGGACACCACGGTGCCGGTGAGGACGCGCTTGGGCATCTTACATAGTCTCCTTACGCCTTGGCGGCCTGCGCGCGGGCGCGTTCATTCTGCAGCGTCTTGATGCGCGCGATCGTGCGGCGCACCTCGCGCACCCGGCTCGGCTTCTCCAGCTGATTGGTCGCCGACTGGAAGCGCAGGTTGAACTGCTCGCGCTTCAGCTCGATCAGCTGCTGCTGCAGCTGGTCGTCGGTCTTCACCTTGAGATCGTCGATCGCAGGCATCTTAACGGTCCTCCTCGACCAGGCTCTCGCCGAGGCGGGCGACGACCTTGGTCTTGATCGGCAGCTTCTCGGCCGCGCGCTCGAACGCCGTCTTGGCGAGCGGTCCGGGCACTCCGTCGAGCTCGAACAGGATGCGGCCGGGCTTGACCCGCGCGACCCAGAATTCGGGGCTGCCCTTGCCCGAGCCCATGCGGACTTCGGCGGGCTTAGAGCTCACCGGGACGTCCGGGAAAATCCGGATCCACAAGCGGCCCTGACGGCGGATGTGGCGCGTGATGGCGCGGCGCGCCGCCTCGATCTGGCGCGCCGTGATCCGCTCCGGCTCCATCGCCTTCAGGCCGAAGGCGCCGAAATTGAGCTCGGTCCCGCCCTTGGCATTGCCGTGGATCCGGCCCTTGAAGGCCTTGCGGAACTTGGTGCGCTTTGGCTGCAGCATCTCTTATTTCCTTCCGCTTACCGGTTGCCGCGCTCTTCGCGCGCCGGGCGGACGCCGGAGGTCTGGGCCTCCATCATCAGCCGGTCCTGAGCGAGCGGATCGTGAGCGAAAATTTCGCCCTTGAAGACCCACACCTTGACTCCGCAGACGCCGTAAGCGGTGTGCGCCTCGGCCTCCGCATAATCGACGTTGCCGCGCAGCGTGTGCAGCGGCACGCGGCCCTCGCGGTACCATTCGGTGCGGGCGATCTCGGCGCCGCCGAGACGGCCCGAGCAGGTGATACGAATGCCTTCGGCGCCGAGACGCAGCGCCGACTGCACCGCGCGCTTCATCGCGCGGCGGAAGGCGATGCGGCGCTCGAGCTGGTCGGCGACGCCCTGGGCAACGAGCTTTGCGTCAATCTCCGGCTTGCGGATCTCGACGATGTTGAGGCTCACTTCCGAGCTGGTCATCTTGCCCAGCTCTTTCTTGAGCTTCTCGATGTCCGCGCCCTTCTTGCCGATGATCACGCCCGGCCGCGCCGCATAGATGCTGATGCGGCAGATCTTGGCGGGACGCTCGATCACCACCTTCGAAATCGCCGCCTGGGGCAGCTTTTCGAGGATGTAGCGGCGGATCTTCAGGTCCTCGAGCAGAAGCCGGCCGTAATCCTGGCCTTCCGCGAACCAGCGGCTGTCCCAGGTGCGGTTGATCTGCAGGCGAAGCCCGACAGGAGAGGATTTTTGACCCATTACGCTTCTTCCTGCTCGCGAACGACGACCCGGAGGCGGCTGAACGGCTTGACGATCCGGCTCGAACGGCCGCGCGCGCGCGTCATGAACCGCTTCATCGAGATTGACTTGCCGACGCTGGCCTCGGCGACGACCAGAGCGTCGACGTCGAGATTGTGGTTGTTCTCCGCATTGGCGATCGCCGAAGCGAGCACCTTGCGCACGTCCTCAGCCATGCCCTTGGGCGAGAACTGGAGGATGTTCATCGCCTCCTCGACCTTGCGGCCGCGGATCATCTGCGCGACGAGGTTGAGCTTGCGCGCCGAGCCGCGGATCGTGTTGCCGACCGCGAGCGCTTCCTTCTCGCCCACCTTGCGGGGTGCAGCTGCCTTGCCCATTAGCGCTTGCCCTTCCTGTCAGCGGCGTGGCCGGGGAAGGTGCGGGTCGGCGCGAACTCGCCGAGCTTCATGCCGACCATTTCCTCATTGACCGACACCGGCACGAACTTGCGGCCGTTGTAGACGTTGAAGGTCAGGCCGACGAACTGCGGCAGGATCGTCGAACGGCGCGACCAGGTCTTGATCGGCGCGCGGCCGCCCTTTTCCTGCGCGGCTTCCGCTTTCTTCAGAAGCGAAAGCTCGACGAACGGACCTTTCCAGACGGAACGGGCCATGGATTAACCCTTCTTCTTCGCGTGACGCGACCGGATGATGAACTTGTCGGTCGCTTTGTTGTGACGGGTGCGCGCACCCTTGGTCGGCTTGCCCCACGGGGTGACCGGATGACGGCCGCCGGAGGTGCGGCCTTCGCCGCCGCCGTGCGGGTGGTCGACCGGGTTCTTGGCAACGCCGCGGGTCAGCGGACGCTTGCCCATCCAGCGAGTACGCCCGGCCTTGGCCAGGGTCTGGTTGGCATTGTCGGGGTTCGACACTGCGCCGACGGTCGCCATGCAATCGGAGCGGATGTAGCGCTGCTCGCCCGAATTGAGGCGGACGATGACCATTCCGCGGTCGCGCCCGACCACCTGCACATAGGTGCCGGCCGCGCGCGCGATCTGGCCGCCCTTGCCGGGCTTCAGCTCGACATTGTGGACGATGGTGCCGACCGGCATCTGGCCGATCTCCATCGCATTGCCGGGCTTCACGTCGACCTTCTTGCCGGCGATCACCTTGTCGCCCGGCGCAAGGCGCTGCGGCGCAAGGATATAGGCCTGCTCGCCGCCCTCGTAGGTGACGAGCGCGATGAAGGCCGAGCGGTTCGGGTCATATTCCAGCCGCTCGACAGTCGCCGGCACGTCCCAGGTGCGGCGCTTGAAATCGACATAGCGGTAGCGCTGCTTGTGCCCGCCACCGATGCCGCGGCTGGTGACGTGGCCCTTGTTGTTGCGGCCGCCCGTCTTCACCTTGCCCTCGGTCAGCTTCTTGACCGGCTTGCCCTTCCACAGGCTCGCGCGGTCGACCAGGATCAGGCCGCGGCGCGCCGGCGAAGTCGGCTTATACTGCTTGAGTGCCATTAGCCGCGGACCCCTTCGGTAATGTCGATCGACTGGCCCTCGGCGAGGGTGACGATCGCCTTCTTCACGTCCGAACGCTGATAGGGCTTGCCCTTCCAGCGCTTGGTCTTGCCCTTGGTAACGAGCGTGTTCACGTTCTTCACGGTGACGCCGAACAGGGCCTCGACCGCCGCCTTGATCTCCGGCTTGGTCGCCTTGGGCGCGACCTTGAACACCACCGCATTCGTCTCCGACAGCATCGTCGACTTCTCGGTGATGTGCGGCGCGAGCACGATGTCGTAATGG
>Ga0247719_1000425_pt1 | contig 26092 bp, 21 predicted proteins | sample 41E_DmetaG_FD_189046 | JGI IMG/M metagenome (GOLD analysis project Ga0247719, IMG submission 189046) | Soil microbial communities from hillslope of Landscape Evolution Observatory, University of Arizona, Oracle, AZ, United States - 4-1-E_D | ecosystem: Engineered > Artificial ecosystem >...
GATCTTGGGGGGGATCCGCCAGAACTCCGCCGGCGTGGGCTCCGCCGGCGGCCGGGGCTGGTTGCGCTTCTGGCCCTTGTTCCCGTGGTTGTTGACGTTGCGGCGCGGTCCTTCGGTCATGCCGCCTCCTCGTGATCACTGGTGGGGGTGTCCTCCGACTCGGCCGTCAGCAGCTGATCTGAGCGCAGGCCCAGGGCGATCCGCAGCTGGTCGGGGTCGAGGTCGGCCAGCGAGCTGGACTTGGGCAGGACCAGGTCGGCGATGTGGCGCTTGCCGGCCACGACGTCCTCCACCCGCTCGTCGACGGTACCGGGGCACACCAGCCGGTGGGAGACGACCGTGCGCTCCTGACCGATGCGCCACGCCCGGTCGCGGGCCTGGTCCTCGACCGCCGGGTTCCACCAGCGGTCGTAGAGGACCACGTGGCTGGCGGCGGTGAGGTTCAGCCCCGTGCCCCCGGCCTTGAGGGACAGGACGAGTGCGGCGGCGCCCTTGCGGGCCTGGAAGTCGGCGATCATCTTGTCGCGCACGCCGCGGGAGAGCCCGCCGTGATAGCAGTCGGTGGGGACCTTGGTGCGGGCGGTGAGGTGCTCGGCCAGGCGCTTGCCCCATTCGGCGAAGTGGGTGAAGACCAGCACCTTCTCGCCGGCGGCGAACACCGAGTCGACGATCTCCTCCAGCCGGGCCAGCTTGCCGGAGCGACCGGCGAGGGGGCGGCCGTCGTCCTCGTAGGCCGCGGGGTGGTTGCAGATCTGCTTGAGGGCGGTGATGGCGGCCAGGATGTCGCCCTGCCGGCGCTCGGACTCGCCGGCGTTGACCAGGCGGTCGATCACCGCCTGGTAGAGCCCCACCTGTTCGGGGGTCATGGTGCAGTGGTCGAGCTCGTCGATCTTGTCGGGCAGCTCGGCGGCGACCTCGGGCTCGGCCTTGGTGCGGCGGAAGACCAGGATGCCGTTGAGGGCCCGGAGGGCGTGCTCGCCGCTCGGGCGCCCGTCCTTGGCCTTGGCCGAGAGCTGGGCCACGAAGGCCGCCCGGGGGCCGAGCAGACCGGGGTTGGTGAAGTCGAGGATGGCCCAGAGGTCGCCCAGGCCGTTCTCCACCGGCGTGCCGGTGAGGGCCAGGCGGCTGCGGGCCCGGATACGGCGCAGCTCCTGCGCCACGTCGCTGGCCGGGTTCTTGATGGCCTGGGCCTCGTCGAGGACGACGCGAGCCCACTCGAAACCGCTGATGGCCTCGATATCGCGGACCGCGGTGCCGTAGGTGGTGATGACGACGTCGGCCTTCTCGGCCTTGGCCGCCAGCTCCTCGGCGGTGGCCCGGCTGGCCCCGTGGTGGACGACGACCTTGAGCTTCGGGGCGAAGCGGGACGCCTCCTTGGCCCAGTTGCCGACCACGGCCGGCGGAGCGATGACCAGCGTGCCCGCGCCCTCACCTTTGTCGAGGCGGGCGAGGTGGGCCAGGACGGTGGGCGTCTTGCCCAGACCCATGTCGAGGGCCAGGCACCCGCCCAGGCCGGCGGAGTCGAGGAAGCCGAGCCAGGCCAGGGCCTCGGCCTGGTAGCTCCGCAATGTCCCCTTGAACCCCTCCGGGTTGGTGACCGCTTCGGTCGACACCGTGCTCGTCCGGGCCAACAGGTCGGCGGCCCAGCCCGTGCCCCCGACGACGACGCCGCCCGACAGGCCCGAGCTCTCCAGGCCGACGGCGTGGCGGAGGACCTCGGCGCCGGTCAGACGCGTGCGGTGGGCCCGCTCGGCCAGCGCGGCGGCGGCCTCGTTCAGGTCGACCCGGTCGATCTCCACCCACCGGCCGCGGGAGTGGATGAGGGGTCGGGCCTCGGCGGCCAGGCGACGGATGTCCTCCGCGGTCAGCTCCACGTCGTCGAACACGGCCGACCACCGCACGTCGGCCAGCTGGTGGGCGCCGACGACCGAGGCGTCGACGGGCTCGGCCGTCAGTCGCAGCGCCGGCCGTGGCTTGCGACGGGACAGCGCCGGCACGCGGATGTCGAAACCGGCGGCGGCCAGGGACGGCCCGGTCACGCCCATCAGCTCGAAGGCCTCGTCCTGGCTGAGGACCACCTCCCCCCGGCGCTGGCCCCCCGGGCGGTTGAGCACCGGCAGCAACCGCTCCAGCCGCACCGTCTCGTCGGCCAGGTGGCGCTTCGACCGGCCGTCGACCAGGGCGACCTCGAGGGGCACGAGGCGGCCGTCCTGGCCGGGGCCGAGCACCGAGAGGAACCAGGCCCCGCCCTTGTCGGGCGGGTCGAGCTGGACGACGAGGTGGGCGTCGACCGGGCCCCGCACCGGCTCGGCCCACCGCTCCAGCCGCTCGGCGACCGGCGTGGCCAGGCGGGCGGGCGCGGTGAACGGCGTGCCGTCGAGGCTGGTGACGACCGCCTCGGCGACGTCGCCCGGCGTGCGGACCACCGGAGGCGGCGCCGGCAGCTCGAGCCGGCCGGCCGCGTCGCGCACGATGGCGTCCACCGTGCCGCCCAGGACCTCGAGGGTGAGGGTGCGGGCATCGCCCCGTTCGAGGGCGGCCACCGGGCCGGGCATGGCCCGGGAGAGGGCGTCGAGCTTCGAACGGTCGACCAGGGCCGGCGCCCACGCGACGGCGAACGACGAGCCCGACGCCTGGAGGGTCGGGATGATCGCCCCCCGAGCCACGAAGTCGACGGCCCACACCGCCACCCGCCCGAGCCAGAGAAGGCTGGTGCCGGCGCCTTCGGGGCGGTCCTTGGCCCCGACGGTGACGAGCCAGCCCAGCGCCTGGGCCACGCCGATGGCCCGCGCCGGAGCCTGCAGCGTGGGGAACGGCTGCGTGCCCGGCACCGTGTTCGACAGCGGGCCGCCCGGCAGGGGCACCGGGTCGTGCGGCCACCAGCCGCCGGCCGGCGCCTCCAGCGAGGCCAGCCGCTCGCCCAGCTCCTCATCCGACGCCGGCTCGGTGCCCGGGCCGGCGGCCCACACCACGATGCGCCCGTCGCTCCACGACGCCTGCAGGCGAACTTCCCCCGGCCCGTCGAGGGTGCGCGCGTCCGCGGGCTCGGGCTTGGCCCCGGTGAGCCGGCTGAGAGCGGCGGCGAGGATCGACCGCTCCCGCTCGAAGTCGGCGACGACCTGGTCACGCTCAGGACCGGCGAGGGTGCGCACCTTGGCCAGGCCGGCCTCGGTCTGGCGGAGCAGGCGGGCCAGGCCGGTACGCCAGTCGACGGGATGGGCTTGGAGCAGCGCCAGCTGGGCCGCGGTGGCCTCACCCGCGGCCTCGGCCTCCATGGCCCACGCCAGTTCGTGGTCGGACACCCGGCCGTTGCCGGGACGCGACGCTTCCTCCAGCGACCCGCTCGGGCCCTGCTCCCCTGTTGCTACCTCGTGCATGTGCCTCCGGCACGTCCTTGCGGAGGTGTGGCGGCCAAGCCGCATCCTTCCGCGCTGCCCTCTCTCCGGCGGGTGGCAACCCACTGCAGGAACTGCCGCCCGCATCGTGCAACGTCGCCGCCCAGACGGTCGCGTCGCAGGAACTGTTCCTAATAGTAGCCCTTGGCTAAACCATGCGTATGGATGGTGCGACGTGGTCGTCCACCAGCCGGTGGAGGTCGGCGGGGACGTCGGGACAGCTGATCCGGCCGGCCGCCAGGTCGACCAGCACGGGAAAGATCCGTGCCCGGCGGCCGTCGGTGAGCGCCACCGCCCAGTCGCCTGCGCCCGGGGCGCCGCCCTCCAGCACGGCGGCGGCGACGGCGGTCACCGCCGACGGCAGGCCGCCCTTCACCGTCGCCGCGTACTGCCCGGCCTCGTCCACGAACCGGTCGAGGTGCTCCCGTCCGGCCATCCCCGGCTTGAACACCGCCAGCAGCACGAACAAGCGCCGGGCCCGGGCGATCACGGCCTGGCGGCCGGCGACGGAGTCCCGTGTGACCTTGAAGCCCGCCGTGCGGAGCGACGCCTCGACCGCGGCCACCACTTCGAGAGGGGTGGGGCTCAGATCCCTTCCTTGCGGGCCCGCAGCACGAGGGTCCGGGGCACCCAGCGGTAGACGTCACGCCAGTGCGGCGTGCGGTGGCCGTCGGGCAACGGCTCCGGCTCGAGCACGGTATCCACCCAGAAGTTGGCCCGGGACAGGCCGGTGAAAAGGTCGGAGAACGTGTGGTGGTGGGCGGACAGTGGCAGGCCCTCCCAGTCGTAGTTCACGCTCGTCCGGTCGAAGTAGGACCGGCGGATGAGCAGAGGCTGGCTCGGGTCGTCGTCGTCGATCAGGTGCGACGCCGGGTGGGGCATCGAGAAGACCAGCGCCGCGCCCTGCTTGAGCACCCGGTGGGCCTGCCGGAAGACACGGTTCAGGTCCGTGACGAGCCCGAGGGCGTAGGCGGAGAAGATCAGGTCGATGCTCTCGGCCCGCAGGAAGACGAGCTCGGCCAGGTCGCCCTTGTGCAGTTCGATGCGGACCTTCTCGCGCTCGGCCAGGCGCTTGGCTGCGGCCAGCTGGTCGGCGGCGAAGTCCAGCCCGATGACATGGGCGCCCTGCTTGGCCATGGCCACCAGGTTCTGTCCCGCTCCGCAGCCCAGCTCGAGCACCCGCTTGCCGGCGAGGCTGCCGCCCAGCAGGCGAAAGTCGTCCTCGGTGCCGATGTCGGGCCCGTAGGCCACCGCGTCGACGCCCGGCAGGACACCGCCCCGGCCGCCCTCGAGCAGGCGGTTCCAGGTCGCGGCGGTGTCACTGGGCATGGCTCATACTGCCGCGTTTGGTAGATCCGGCGTGCCAGAGCGGCTCCCAACCATCAAACCGGTCAGCCGGCGGCGATGAACTCCTCCACCATGCGCTGGCAGACGTCGTCGTGGTACTGCTCGGGCGGCGACTTCATGAACCACGCCGAGGGGCCGAGCAGGGGACCGCCGATGCCGCGGTCGAGGGCCAGGCGGGCGCAGCGCACGGCGTCGATGATGACGCCGGCGGAGTTCGGGGAGTCCCAGACCTCGAGCTTGAGCTCGACGTTGAGGGGAACGTCGCCGAAGTTGCGGCCCTCCAGCCGGATGTAGGCCCACTTGCGGTCCTCGAGCCACGGTACGTGGTCGCTGGGGCCGATGTGGACGTCGTCCGCGTCGATGCCGTGCTCGACCTGGCTGGTGACGGACTGGGTCTTGCTGATCTTCTTGGACTCGAGCCGCTCGCGCTCGAGCATGTTCTTGAAGTCCATGTTCCCGCCCACGTTGAGCTGGTAGGTGCGGTCGAGGACCAGGCCCCGGTCCTCGAACAGGCGGGCCAGCATGCGGTGGACGATGGTGGCGCCCACCTGGCTCTTGATGTCGTCGCCGATGATCGGCACGCCGGCCTCGGTGAACTTCGCCGCCCACTCGGGGTCGGAGGCGATGAACACGGGGATGGCGTTGACGAAGGCCACGCCGGCCTCGAGGCAGGCGGCGGCGTAGTGCTTCTGGGCGTGCTCGGATCCCACCGGCAGGTACGACACCAGCACCTGGGCGCCGGATTGGCGCAGGGCGGCGGCGACGTCGACGGGGTCGTCGAGGGACTCCTCCACCGTCTGGCGGTAGTACTTGCCCAGCCCGTCGAGTGTCGGGCCCCGCTGGACGGTCACGCCCAGGTGGCCCACGGCAGCGAAGCGCACGGTGTTGTTCTGACCCGAGAAGATGGCCTTGCCGACGTCGAGGCCCACCTTGGCCGCGTCGACGTCGAAGGCGGCGACCACCTCGACGTCGCGAACGTGGTAGCCGCCGAGCACGACGTGCATGAGACCCGGCACCGAGTCGGCCGGGTCGGCGTCGCGGTAGTAGGTGAGGCCCTGCACCAGCGAGCTGGCGCAGTTCCCGACGCCGGCGATGGCGAGCCGGATAGGGGTGGTCATGAGGGTTCTCCTCCCTGGCGTTCGATGGCGATGAGGCGGTCGAGCCAGGAGATGTCTCTCTCGGTGGCCTCGGTGCCGTGATCGACCAACGACTGGGTGTACAGATCCATGCGTTCCTTGCGGGTGCGGCTCTTGGTGCGGGCCTTGGCCAAGCGGTCTTCGAGAAGCGCCCGGCGCTGTTCGAACAGCCCCAGGCGCCGCTCGGGCGGCAGGTGGCGGCAGAAGGCGAGCTTGAGGTTGAAGGCCCGGTCGTCATCCGCGCTCGTCGAGTCGGTGACGAGCAACTCCTCGAACAGGGCCTCACCCCGCTCGGTGATGGCGTAGACCTTGCGCGTCCGTGACGAGCGGGCCGGACGCGACGCGGCCCGACGGGCGCGGAAGGCGGCCGCCTCGCCGGCGATGGACCCCGTCATCGGGACGGCCGGCGCCGGCAACGCGGGCGGGGCCTCCTCGACGATGCGGACGGCGCCCGCAGCCTCGAGCCGGGCCAGCGCCGGGTAGAGCGAGCCGAACGAGACGCTGGAGAACGCGCCCAGCGCGTCGGTCAGGCGCTTCTTCAGCTCGTAGCCATGGAGCTGCTGCTCCTTCAGCACACCCAGGATGGCCAGTTCCAGCATCGCTTGCCTTTCAGCGGCACGGGGCGATCATGGATCGCGCCGACATATCGGCTCGATATATCGGCATCAGTATGGGGGATCCCCTCTGCGTTGGCAAGGCGCCGACACCCAGGCGCCGGCGCTACCCTCGGGGACGTGAGCTTCAGGCCCGAGTCGCTGCAGGCCAGAGGGTCGGGTCGGGTCACCCGCCCCGGTGAGGTCGACTACCGCCTCGTCCGCAAGCACACCCTCGACGAGTTCCGCCGGGGCCGGCTGAGCAAGCTCGACGTGTGCGACGCCCACCCGGAGCTGCTCCGGGCCGCCCGCAACGTCGGTGAGGCTCGCAGCGAGGACTGCCCGATCTGCGAGGAGGCGGCGCTGACCCTCGTGTCCTTCGCCTTCGGCGCCCGGCTCCCGGCCCACGGGCGCTGCATCACCACCGCCAAGGAGCTGGCCCAGCTCCGCCGGGGGGCGCAGGAATCGACGTGCTACGTCGTCGAGGTCTGCAAGGAATGCGCCTGGAACCAACTGGTGCGCAGCTTCCGGCTGGGCAACGGACGCGCTTCCTCGACCTGACGGACCCCGGCGGGTACGCTGCCCCGGTCGTGCGCCGAGCCAGTCAGGGGCTGCTGGAGCCCCCCTCGCCCGTTGCTCCCCTCCGTCAGCCCGTGCGCGGGCCCGTTCGGCGGCGGAGCTTCTTCTGGCGCTACCGCCGCGTCTGGTTCCTGGTGGGCATCCTCGCCTTCACGGCCGTGGCCGGCGCCGCGTGGGTGCTGACCGAGATTCCCCTCCCCCCGGAAGCGCCCCAGGCCCACACCACCGTCCTCTACGACAGCAGCGGTGCGCAGCTGGCCACCCTCCAGGGTGTCGAGAACCGCTTTCCGGTCCCCATCGAGAACGTCCCGCCGGTGATGACCGCCGCCGTCGTGGCCGCCGAGGACCGCAAGTTCTTCGTCCACAAGGGGATCGACCCCCTCGGGATCGCCCGGGCCCTGTGGGCCGACATCCGGCGCAGAGGTGTCACCCAGGGCGGGTCGACGATCACCCAGCAGTACGTCAAGAACGTCTATGTGGGCAACGACTACACCCTGTGGCGCAAGGTCCGTGAGGCCGTCATCTCGGTGAAGATCGAGCGCAAGTTCGACAAGAACCAGATCCTGGAGCGCTACCTCAACACCGTGTACTTCGGCCGGGGGGCCTACGGCGTGCAGGCGGCGTCCAAGGCCTACTTCGACAAGGACGTGACCGCGCTCGGGCTCAAGGAGGCGACGTACCTCGCCGGCCTCATCCGCAGCCCATCGGCCGGCGACGTGGCCGAGGACCCTGTCGAGGCCCACGCCCTGCGCTTCATCGTCCTGGACGCCATGGTCGACACCAAGGTCATCACCCCCGAACTGGCCAACGAAGCCGAGGCCGTCCCGGTGGGCGACTACGTCGTGCCCCCTCCGCCGCCCGGATCGACGGTCAACATGAAGGGCGTCGGCGCCGAGTACTTCGTGGAGTACGTCCGCCGGGAGCTGCTCAAGGTCTATCCGGAGTCCCAGGTGCTGCGGGGCGGCATGCGGGTGTACACGACGCTCGACCCCATCGTCCAGGGGCAGGCCTACGACGCCGTCTACGGGCCCGTCAACGGGCTGACCCGACCCGGTGACCCGGCCGGCGCGCTCGTGTCCGTCGACAACGACGGCCGGGTGGTGGCCATGGTCGGCGGCCGAGACTGGGAGGCGTCCAAGGTCAACCTGGCCGTCGGCACCGAGGGCGGCGGGCTGGGCCGCCAGGCCGGGTCGACGTTCAAACCCATCGCCCTCGCGGAGGCGATCCGCAAGGACATCAGTCTGGAAGCCACGTTCCCCGGGCCTGCCAAGATCGTCCTGCCCAAGGCCAACAACGGCACGGACTGGGAGGTCAACAACTTCGAGGGCGCCGCCTACGGCCGCATCAGCCTGCTGACCGCCACGGCGCAGTCGGTGAACACCGTCTACGCCCAGCTGGTCGAGGCGGTGAAGCCCCAGAACGTGGTCGACATGGCCAAGAAGCTCGGCGTGAAGGCTCCCCTGGAGCCCCACGCCTCCATCGCCCTCGGCACCGCCGAAGTGTCGGTGCTCGACATGGCCAGCGTCTACCTCACCCTGCAGACCAGGGGCATGCAGGTGGAGCCGCGGGTCATCCGCCGGATCACCCAGAACGACTCCGTGCTGGTCGACGACCGGCCCAAGGCGGTGCGAGTCCTCGACAAGAGCGTGGCCGACAAGGTCAACTACGCCCTCCAACAGGTCATCGACGAGGGTTCGGGGACGGCGGCCGCCCTTCCCCACGCCCAGGTGTGGGGCAAGACCGGTACCACTGAAGGCTATGGCGACGCCTGGTTCGTCGGCTACACCCGCCATCTCACCACCGCGGTGTGGATGGGGCACCCCGAGGGCCAATCGAATCCGCTCTACAACGTCCACGGCGTACGTCGGGTGAACGGCGGCTCGCTGCCGGCGCAGATCTTCAAACGGTTCATGAGCAAGGCCAGCCCGGCTGACGCCACCCCACCCGACAAGGTCCCCGACCTGTCCGGCAGGACTCCGGCGCCGGTGGCCTCGGTGGCGCCGTCGGCGTCCACCAGCTCGGCGTCCACCAGCTCGGAATCCTCGTCGAGCTCCGGGTCGACGCCGTCGGCATCGTCGCCCTCCACGACGACGATCCCCGAGCCGGCCAGGGAGGCGCCGGCCACCACGGTGGCGCCGCGCACGGCGTCGACGGTGCCGGCGGTCACCCAGCCCACGGCGGCGGCGCCGGCCTTCACGCCTCCCCCCAGCCCGGACACCACCGACGCACCGCGTCCTCGATCGACCCTCACCGTCCCGACCATCCCGCCGCGGTCGTAACGGGGCACGGCCGGTAGGCTGGGCCGGGCCGCCGGCAGCCACCGGGCGCTGGACGGCGAGGAGGACCTCATGGCACAGCAGCGGACGGCACCGACCATCAGGGCCTCCAAGGGGGGCACGCCCCTCGTGATGGTCACCGCCTACGACGCCCCGACGGCGCGCATCGCCGACGAGGCCGGCGTCGACGTCATCCTCGTCGGCGACTCGGTGGCCATGGTCGTCCTGGGCTACGAGGACACGTTGCAGGTCACGGTGGCCGACATGGCCCACCACGTGGGCGCGGTGGGCCGGGCCCGCCCCCGAGCCATGATCGTGGCCGACATGCCGTGGCTGAGCTACCACCTCTCGGTCGACGAGGCGGTGCGCAACGCCGCCGTCCTCGTCCGGGCCGGCGCGGCGGCGGTCAAGCTCGAGGGCGGGCGGGCCCGCGTCGCCGTGGTGGAGGCCCTCGTCGACGCCCAGATCCCGGTCATGGGCCACCTCGGCCTGACCCCGCAGTCGGTCCACGCCATGGGCGGCTACAAGGTCCAGGGCCAGCAGGCCGACACGGCCGGCGTCGTGGTCGACGACGCGCGTGCCCTGGCCTCTGCCGGCTGCTTCGCCATCGTGCTGGAGTGCGTGCCGCGGGAGGTGGCCCGCCTGGTGACCGCCGAGGTGACGGTCCCCACCATCGGGATCGGCGCCGGCCCCGACTGCGACGGCCAGGTCCTCGTCCTCCACGACCTACTGGGCCTCGGGGACATCGCGCCCAAGTTCGTGCGCCGCTACGCGACGGCCAAGGCCGACGCCGTCGCCGCAGTGAGCGCGTACGCGGCCGACGTCCGGGCCGGCGCGTTCCCGGTCGACGCCGAGAGCTACCACCTCTCCGACGAGGTGGCCGCCACCCTGGGCGCCGATCGCCGCACGGCGTGAACTTCCGGGTCCTGCGTTGGGTCATCGTGGCCCTGGTGGTGGTCGCCGGGCTGGCGTTCCTGGCCCTGGGCGCCAACGGACCCGCGGACCCCACGCTGAAGGCGGCCGAGGGCCCCGTGTCCACCAACAACAACCGCACCCCGTTCGGGGACTACGACGAGATCGGCTTCCGCATCGAAGGCGGCTCGGCCTCGGCCACCGCCGCCCGCTGTGCCCTGCTGGCGGAGACCGCCACCCAGCAGGGCCGTGGCCTCATGGAGCGCCGGGACCTCGGCGGCTACGACGGCATGCTGTTCAAGTTCGCCGCCGACCACACCGGCGAGTTCTACATGCTCAACACGCCCCTTCCCCTGTCGATCGCCTTCTTCGACGCGTCGGGCGCGTTCGTCTCCGCCACCGACATGGCCCCATGCATCGACATGCCGACGTGCCCCACCTACGGCGCCGCCCGCCCGTACCGGTGGGCCCTGGAAGTCCCCCGGGGCGACCTGCCCCGCCTCGGCGTCGGCCCGGGCACCCGCCTGGTCGCGGGCGGTCCCTGCCGCTAGCCGGCGGTCCTGTCTCACCCTCCTGGGATGCTGGTGCCCGTGACAGGTACCATGGTTGCGCTCCACACCCTGCTCCGGGAACGCCCCGGAGCCCTGCGCGCCTCGTCGCCAGGTCCAGAGGGAGGCTCTGCCTACACATGCGGCCGTACGAAGTCATGATCATCCTCGACCCGACGCTCGACGACGAAACCGCGCGCGCCGAGGTCGACCGGGCCACCGCGCTCATCACGGCAAGGGGCGGCAGCCCCGGTCGGGTCGAGCGGTGGGGCAAGCGCCGCATGGCCTATGAGATCGAGAAGCACCGCGAGGGCAACTACGTGGTCATGTCTGCCGAGGCCGAGCCGGCGGTCATGTCCGACCTCAGCCGGGCGCTGACCCTGGCCGACGGGGTCCTGCGCTACAAGGTCGTCCATCTGCCCGAGAAGGCCACGGGCAAGCCCGCTCGGCCCCTCGGCACCGTCGGCCCCGACGACGGGGCCCCTACGAGCGAGCCGGCGGCCCCGACGCCCGCGCCCGCCGCTGTCACGACCGAATAGGCCACCCAAAGAGCACATCTTCAGGCGAACGGAGTGAGATGAACGGAAACAGCGTCACCCTGGTGGGCAACGTCACGAGAGACCCCGAGCTGCGCTTCACGGCCAGCGGGCAGGCCACCGCCACCTTCGGGCTGGCCGTCAACCGGGTCTGGAACGACCGTCAGACGAACGAGAAGAAGGAGGCGGTGTCGTTCTTCGACATCGTGTGCTGGCGGGAGATGGCCGAGAACGCCAGCGAGTCACTGTCCAAGGGCGCTCGCGTCGTCGTGACCGGCCGCCTGGAGCAGCGCTCTTGGGAGACCCCCGAAGGCGACAAGCGCTCGAAGATCGAGGTGGTGGCCGACGAGATCGGCCCCAGCCTGCGCTGGGCCACTGCCGAGGTCCGCAAGAACGACCGGCGGGGCCCGGCTGAGGGCACGAACGGTGGGCGCCCTGTCACCAACGCCGCTCCCTCGGGCGGCCCGCCGCCCACCTACGACTACGGAGACGAGCCCTTCTAGATGGTCACCCTCATCCTGCGCTCCGACGTGGACAACGTCGGCAAGAAGGGCGACGTCGTCGACGTGTCCGACGGCTTCGCCCGCAACTTCCTGGTGGCCAAGGGCCTGGCCATGAAGGCCACCCCTGGCGCCATCGCCCAGGCCGGCGGCATGCGGCGGGCCCGGGCCGTCAAGGACGCCCGTGACCGGGAATCGGCCGAGCAGGTGGCCCGGGTGCTGGTGACCAAGGTCATCCGTATCCCGGGTCGAGCCGGCCGTGAGGGGCGCCTGTTCGGGTCGGTCACCACCGCGGACGTCGTCGCCGCCGTCGAGGAGCAGGCGGGCGTCACCCTCGATCGCAAGCGGGTGCACCTCGAGGAGCCCATCAAGGCGGTCGGCACCCATGAGGTGCCGGTCCGCCTGCACCCCGAGGTGGAGTTCCGCCTGCCCGTGGAGGTCGTCCCCGCATAGCGGCTAGACTCGAACGTATGTTCGGTTCGCGCCTGCATCCACCACGAAGTCACAGGGTTGTTCCCCTAGCGATCCTCAGGCGGCACCGGTCAGGCTGAGCGGCCAATGGCCCAGTCGATCGAAGATGCCCGACGCCGTCAGCCAGCGGGATCGGGCCGCCCGCAGGGGGCACCGGCCGCCCGAGTGCCGCCGCACAACATCCAGGCCGAGGAGTCCCTGCTGGGGGCCATGCTCCTCAGTCGCGACGCCATCGTGGCCGCGGTGGAGGTCCAGCTGTCGGCCGACGACTTCTACAAGCCGGCTCACGGCCACATCTTCGACGCCATCACGTCGCTCTACGCCCACGGTGACCCCGCCGACCCCGTCACCGTCGCCGAATCGCTGAGCCGGGCCGGCGTCCTCGACGGCATCGGGGGACCGGCCATCCTCATCACCCTCCAAGCCGGCACGCCATCGATCGGCAACGCCGGCCACTACGCCCGCATCATCGAGGAGCACTCGCTGCTCCGCCGCCTCATCCGGGTGGCCGGCGACATCGCCGAGATGGGCTACAGCCTCCCCGACGACGTCGCCAACGCCGTCGACGAGGCCGAAGCCATGGTGTTCGACGTGGCTCAGCGCCGGGTCACCGACTCCATGGCCACCATCCGCGACCTGCTCTCCGCACAGCTCGACCATCTCGAGGCCCTCTTCGAGCGCAGCCAGGAGATCACGGGCGTCCCCACCGGCTTCATCGACCTCGACCGCCAGCTCGCCGGTCTGCAGCCCTCGAACCTGGTGATCATCGGAGGAAGGCCCGGTACGGGGAAGGCCCTCGCCATCGACACGCCCCTTCCCACGCCCACGGGATGGACGACCATGGGCGAGCTCCACGTCGGCGACGAGGTGGTCGGCGCGTCGGGTCGTCCGTGCCTGGTCACGTTCACCACGCCCGTCATGCACGACCGTCGTTGCTACGAAGTGATCTTCGACGACGGATCCACCGTTGTTGCCGACGCCGACCACCAGTGGTTCGCCTACGACCTCGCAACCTGGCAGTCGCTCCCCACACGGCAGGACGCGGAGACCGTCCGGCTGCCCCGAGTCGTCACGACGCAGCAGATGGTCGACGAGGGGTTGCACGCCCGCACCGACGGCCGTCTCAACTGGTACATCCCGCTCGCCCGTCCGCTGGATCTCCCCCACGCCGACGTACCGGTCGACCCGTACGTGCTGGGCTGCCGGCTAGGCGACGACGAGAAGACAGGGTCGGAGATGGCGGTCCTCGCCGCGCCCACCTCGGCGGGACCGGGGCGCACACTGACGAGGGAGTTCCGCGCCATCGGCCTGGTGCACAGGGCCGGCAAGCACATTCCCGCCGCCTACCTCCGGGGGTCCATCGAGCAGCGCCTCGCCCTTCTCCAAGGGCTGGTGGACACCGGCGGCCACGTTGCGCCGAGCGGCGTCGTCAGCCTCTGCCTGCCCGACCTGGCGTTGCTCCGCCAGGCGCGTGAGCTGGTGTGCTCGCTCGGTCACAAGCCGGGACCCATCCGAGAGCGGTCCGTCCCGCGGCCCGACGGCCGGGAGGCGAAGGGGTGGCGACTCCGCTGGACCCCCCTCGCACCCGGCCGCAGCACGCGACGGGCGATCGTCTCCATCCGGCCGGTGCCACCCGTGCCGGTTCGCTGCATCACCGTCGATTCTGCCGACCACCTCTACCTGGCCGGCGAGTCCATGATCCCCACCCACAACACCTCGTTCGCCCTCGGTATCGCGGCCAACGCCGCGCTCGAGGCCCGGACGCCGGTGCTGATCTTCTCGCTGGAGATGAGCCACCGGGAGCTGACCCAGCGCCTGCTCTGCTCCGAGGCGCGGGTCGACGCCACCCGCATGCGCAACGGCAAGCTGCTCGAGTCGGACTGGCCGAAGATCAGTCATGCTGTCGGTCGGCTGGGTGAGGCACCGCTGTTCATCGACGACAACCCTCACCTCACGATCATGGAGATTCGGGCCAAGGCCCGCCGGCTCAAGAGCCGAGAGGGTCTCGGCTTGATCGTGATCGACTACATGCAGCTGATGAGCGGCCGGTCCAATGCCGAGAACCGCCAGGTCGAGGTGTCCGAGATGTCCCGCGGCCTGAAGATCCTCGCTCGTGAGCTGAACGTGCCCGTGATCGCCCTCTCCCAGTTGTCCCGGAACCTGGAGAGCCGGGCCGACAAACGCCCCGTGCTGGCCGACCTTCGTGAATCCGGATCCCTCGAACAGGATGCCGACGTGGTCATCTTCCTGTACCGGGACGAGGTGTACAACCGCGACACGCCGGATCGCGGCACAGCCGAGGTCATCGTGGCCAAGCACCGCAACGGCCCCATAGGCGTCACCCATCTGGCCTTCGTCGACCACCACACCCGCTTCGCCAACATGGCGAGGTAAACCCGGCCTCCTTGTAGGTTCCGGATGAAGATGGCGAAATCCGCAATACATGGCGAGCACTTGGCGAAAATCCGGGGATAGATGGCGAGGACGTCGGTCTCGGAGGTAGCCGTCGACCAGGTCCGGCACGCACTGCCCACTGCCCTCCTGCTCAGGCCTCGCTCAGGGGCCACAGATCTATGACCAATTCCGTTTCTCGCGGAAGGGAGCGTCTGAGCCTCCCAGCCAGCTCATCGGCGGTCGATGCCCACTCCTCGCGGATCGATCTGTTCGTCCACCCCTTCGAATAGTGGAAGTGGTCCTTGAACTGCTGCTGCCAGTCCGCCAGGGCCGTCAGCAGGGAGGCATCAAGGCCGAGAGTCCGCCAGTCCTGATCCCAGATAGGTAGCTCGGCCCCGTAGTCAGGCATGAGCCGTACAGCGACTCGGCCGGTTGGATCTCGACGCAGGGCCTCGGCGGACGGCGTCCAGGTTGGGTCCTCCCATAGCCGGCGAACCGGCCTCGGGGCTGGGTGGCTGGTCCAACCTCCAGGTTCCCTTCGCCGCCGGTGGCTGGCCATCGCTCCATCCTTGTCGAAGAAGCGGGCCACACGAAGCCCTCATGACTACTGGGTCTGCATTCGTCGGCCGGCGTCGGCAACGGACGGCACATCGGCACCTACCGAGTGCCAGAAGGCGGGGGTGGAGAAGCGGTCTGGCACGGTTCACCTAGGGCATTGGCTTCACCGTGTTCGATCTCGTATCGGCACTCGCCACAAGCAGGCTCACCGAAGACCCCGCCAGCGTGTTCTCGCCAGTCATGCCCGCAACCGGGACAGATTCCGTAGAACGGCACGCGGTCGCGTCTACGGCGGAAGAGCCTCACCGCTCGATGATGCCTGATCCCGCGCGGGTTACCTATCAAGGGCTCGTTAGGCTTCGATCCACCAACGGCGGCGCGGCGCTGGGTACGGTCAGCTGGCATCGCCTCCGATGGCATGGACCCCGGCAGTCCGGCTTCAGCCAGGATCACCTGGCGGTCCTTGACCGGCATCGAGTCCGAGCTCGCACCAGTCGGAGCCTTGGAGATCCTGCGCAGCGGTGAAGTGGCACCGTGGCGCCAGTTCCGCTGGCATCGGGGCCAGGCGCACTACTCGGGCCTGTACTGGTCGGCAACGACCGGGGGGCACGTGGCCTACGAGAGCCGCCTGGAACTGGCCCGGATGCTGCTGGCCGATTTCGCACCCCAGGTCTGCTGGATCCTGGCCCAGCCGTTCCTGGTGGAGGCCGTGGTGGCCGGGCAACCGCGGCGCCACGTGCCGGACATCGCGCTGATCGACCGAGCCGGGGCGATCACCATCGTGAACGTGAAGCCACCGGATCGCATCGGCGATCCCAAGGTGGCGGCCACCTTCGCGTGGGCCGGTCATGTCTTCGCGGCGCGGGGGTGGCAGCACGAGGTGTGGACGGGAGCCCCGGAGGTGCTGTTGGGAAACCTCCGGTTTCTGGCCGGCTACCGGCGCCGTGACCGCTTCGACGCCCAGCTTCTCGACGCCGTGATGGCGATGGCCGACAACGGCGACACCATCGGCGATCTCGACCGCCGCTGCTGTGGAATCGGGCCGGCGGTGGTGCGACCGGCGCTGCTTCACCTGCTGTGGGCGGGCCGGTTGGGGACCGACCTCAGCACCGTCCTGTCCGACCAGAGCCCATTGGAGCGTGCCGCATGACGACGTGGACGACCACCCTGGCCGTCGGGACCCGGATCCGCCACCGCGGCGAGGTCCACACCGTGACTGCCATCGAGGGTTCGTTGGTGACGTTCCGTTCCCCCCGGGGCCGGGCATGGGTGACCGACGCCCGCCAGGTCCTCGCCGACTCCTCGACGGTCGTGGGGGCCGGCCCAGATGCGGAGACGGCCCCTGATGGGGTCGGAGAACTGTTCGCGAACCTGACCGACGGCGAGAACGAGGAGATCGCCGAGCGGGTGGCCCACGTCCAGGAGGTGCTGACCGGCTTCCGGTCCGGTTCAGCCGAGCTGGCTGCAGCCGGCGAACCGAGGGCTGCGTTCCGCCCGGCGCTGGCCGTGTCAGAGCGGCAGCGGGCCAAGGCGGACGAGCTGGGTGTCGGGGTGCGCACGGTGCAGCGCTGGCTGGCCGCGTTCCAGGCTGACGGCCCCGCCGGCCTGCTCGACGGTCGCCACTTCCGTGAAGCCGACCCGCTTCGGGGCCTGGACCAGCGCTGGGTCGACACCTGCCGGGCGGTGCTCGACGAGCACGTCGACGCCAGCCGCTCGACCCACAAGATTCTCCTGGAGCGGGTGGCGGCCCGCCTCGATCAGGCCCACGGCGCCGGCGTCGTCCCTCTCCCGCGCCGCACGCGGGCCTATGAGGCGCTGACCGAGCTGACCCGTGGCACGAACGCCTTCACCGGCGCCACCAAGCAGAAGCGCTCGATCGCCAGGCGCCCGCCCGGCACCTACGGCCGGCTGCGGGCGACGCGGCCGGGCGAGTACCTGCTGTTGGACACCACGCCGTTGGACGTCTTCGCCATGGAGCCCCTGACCCTGCGCTGGGTGTCGGTCGAGCTCACCATCGCCTTGGACCTCTACACCCGCTGCATCGCCGGGCTGCGGCTGTCGCCGGTGTCGACCAAGGCGGTCGACGCCGCGCTGGTGCTCTATGAGGCCATCACTCCCGACAGCCGCGGTTCGACGGGCACGGGGATCCTCCCCTACCAGGGGGTGCCGACCGTGGTGCTGGTGGACGCCGACCGCACCGAGGGTGCCGGCCTCCCCGGCGTCGACGCCGAGTCGGTCGTGATCGACCACGGGCGGATCTACCTGTCCAACCATCTGATGAGCGTGTGCGCCCGCTTGGGGATCTCCGTCCAGCCGGCACGCCCCTACACCCCAACGGACAAGGCTGCCGTCGAGCGGTTCTTCCGCACCCTCGGCGAGGGGCTGCTCGAGGCGCTGCCCGGCTACAAGGGCCCCGACGTCTACAGCCGCGGTGACGCCGTCGAAGACAAGGCGTTCTACTTCCCGCCCGAGCTCGAGCAGGTGATCCGGGAGTGGGTGGCCACCGTCTACCACCGCCGACCTCACGGAGGCCTGGTCGACCCGACGGTGCCGGGCCTGGAGCTCAGCCCGCTGGACATGTTCGAACACGGTGTCGCCCGCGCCGGGCGGCTACGGGTGCCGGCCCGCAAGGACCTGGTCTACGACTTCTTGCCTGTGGCCTGGCGGACGGTGCAGCACTACGGCGTCGAGGTCAACGGCCTCCGCTACAACGGCGAGGCTCTCTGCCCCTACCGCAACGCCCGCAGCCCCTACCGGGGCGCCAACCCGGGGAAGTGGCCGATCCGCTACGACCCCGACGACATCACCAAGGTGTTCTTCCAGGATCCCGACGACGGCCAGTGGCACGCCCTGACCTGGGAGCACGCGGCCCAGATCGCGCTGCCCTTCAGCGCCGAGGCCCTGGCCTACGCCCGCCGCCTCGCCGTCCAGACCGACCGCTTCGCCGACGACCGTCGGGTCCTGGCCGAGCTGCTGGAGCGATGGGACGCTGGGCTGACCGCCAACCCCACCGAGCGGCGGATGGCGTTGCGCCTCTCGGAGCAGCGCGCCGCCCGCCTCGGCGCCGCGCCCAGCACCGAGCCCGACGCCGTCAAAGGCCTGGCCACCGTGCGAGCCCTGTTCGGCGACGACCCACCACCGAGCGCCCCAGGCCCCCTCGCCGGCGACGACGACGACCCCGAGGAGATCGACGCCGACCCCGAGCACTACTACGACGACGCATTCCCGGTGATTAGGTGAGCTTCCTCGAAAGCCTGGAACAGGACTACACCCTGTCGCTGAAGGAGGGCTGGTTCGCCCGCGTCGAGGCCCCGGCCCGGCCCCGGCCCGCAGCGCTCACCAAGGCGGCCATAGCTCAGCTCAGCGCCGGCGACCGGCTGCGCTATGAGGAGGAGCGCAGCGTGTGGCACGCCAACCTGGGCCCCATCCTGACGCCGCAAATGGACACCGTCGTCGCCGACCTCGACGAGATCATCGAGTCCAACCGCCAGGACGGCGACAAGGTCAAGAGCTCGGCGCTGCTCGACGCCTACCCCGGCCTGGGCAAGACCACCCTGGCCGTCATGTTCGCCGCCGGGTTCCACCGCCGCCACCTCGCCCTCTACGGGCCGTCCACCGCCGAGGGCCACCAGCGGGTCCCGGTGGCCTACATCGGCCTGACGTCGAACACCTCGATGCGCAGCCTCAACTCGATGCTGTGTCGCTTCTACGGCCACCCCGGCGCCGAGCGGGGCAACGCCACCCAGCTGGCCAACCGGGCCGCCGACTGCGTGTCGTCGTGCAAGACCCGCCTCATCGTGGTCGACGACGTCCACTTCCTGGACATGAACCGCCGGGACGGGCGCGAGGTGGCCAACCACTTCAAGTGGCTGTCCAACCAGTTCCCCGTCACCTTCGTCTTCGTCGGGGTTGGCTTGCGCCAGCGCCACCTCCTCAACGAGGGCCTGACCGCCGGCGACCGCCAGTTCGCCCAGACCGCCCGGCGCTGGACCCGCCTCACCCTGAGCCCCTTCGAGATCGGAACAGAGCAGGGGCGCCGTGACTGGCGCCGGCTGCTGCTGGCCATCGAGCGCGACCTGGTCCTGGCCGACGCCCGACCGGGCGACCTGGCCCGCGATCTGGCCGACTACCTCTACGTCCGCTCCACCGGCCACTTCGCTTCGCTCATGACCTTCATCACCCGCGGCTGCCGGCGTGCCATCACCAGCGGCGCGGAGCGGCTGAGCAAGGACCTGCTCGACGGCATCCGCAACGACGAAGCCGCCGAGGCGGCCCGCCGGGAGCTGCAAGCGGCGCGCGACCACGGCCTGCTCTCGGCCGGCGCCGAACCCAGACCGGGCGCGGCGTGAGCGCAGCCACGGCGAGGGTCCTGCCCATCCGCCTTCGGCCCGAGCCGGGCGAGCCCCTCGACAGCTGGGTCGCCGCCTACGCGGCCCGCCTCGACACCCCGATCCTGGATCTCGCCGCCGGTCTCGGCCCCGGGAGGGCGTTCTGGCGTCAGCCGGCCGCCGACGTCGCCCTCGGCAAGGGTGTCGGTGACCTCGTCGGCCTGGCCGCGGCCGCCGGTCTGACCGACGAGCAGGTGGAGGCCATGTGGCGGCCGCTGGCCCGCTACCGCAACCTGGTCCGGGCCCGGTTCGCGTCGAGCCGGCTCAGGTGGATGGTCCTGCCGTTGCGCTGGAGCCGGTTCTGCCCCGCCTGCTTGGCCGAGGGCGGCGGCAGATGGCAGGCACGCTGGCGCCTCCCCTGGCAGCTCGCCTGCCCGACCCACGCCACCCTGTTGTGCTCGCGCTGTGCCCGCTGTGACGGCCGCCAACGCCAGGAGGCCTTGCTCCAGGACATCGGCACCGCCCAGACCGTGACGTGCGACGTTCCGACACCCGCCGCCAGCGGGCGGGGGGATCATCGGTGCGGAAACGATCTGCGCACCACGACCACGGCGCCGACCGGACTGTGGCGGCTGCTCGACTTCCAGGAACGGCTCGCCCCGCTCCTGGCTCCCTCCACCGCCGACGCCTCGATGGCGGCGCTCATGGAGGACCTGGCCGACGTCCTCACCGTGGCCGGCCAACGCGGCCTGACGCCGGGCTCGACCACCAGCCAAGGTCTTTGCGACACCACGACCCTGGCCGAGGCAGTGGACAGGGCCAACGAGACGCTCAAGGGCGCCGACCAGAACAGGTTCCGTGAGCTCGCCCTTGCCGACATGCGCGGGCGGCCCCAGCCCCTGCCCCGATCGTGGCGGACCGCCAGCACCAGCCTCGCGGGACGGGTCCTGGCCACCCGAGACAGTCACCTGCGGCCCACGGACCGACTCCGGTGGCGGACCACGGCCACCGGCGCCCGGCCCACCATCACCGGCGACGACTCCAGGCTCGGCTGCGTACCGACCGCGCTCTGGCCCGATTGGGTCGTCCGGCTCCAACCCCCGGGGGACCACAACCCGACCACCTTCAGCAGGGTCGCCGCCGCGGCCCTCCTGCTCCCCGGAGCAACACGGTCATTCGCCGCCGTTCTCTCCAACTGGACCTCCGACGCCTCCCTGTCGCGCACCAGCGCCACGGTGTTGGGGAAGCTGGCCGCCAGCGAGCACGGCGACACGGTCCTGGGAGCCCTCACCCAGCTCAGCGACGGCCTGCTCGCCCACGGCAGCCCCATCGACTACCAACGGCGCCGTCACCTCGCGGCGACGGCCGCGCTCATGGATGCGGCCGACTGGGATCGCATCTGCGCCCGAGCCGGGATGGCGACCGGCGGGGCGCGCAAGTTGCGCTGCGCTCGGCTGTGGATCTGGGAGACGGTGACCGCCGGCCTGCTCGAGCACGCACCCGACGGCGTGCGGCCCAGCCAGCCAGAGCACATCGGCAGCTACCACCGCTTCCCCCTCGTCATGCCCCCGCTCGCAGCAGAGCTACTCGACGCTCACGCCCGCCGGCTGCTCGACGCCACAGGCTGCGCAGACGAGCCGACCTCGTGGTCCCCGCCCACCGAGTGGGTCACCGTCGCCGGTCTGGCGGGACGCGACCCCGCTTGCATCACCGCCGAGCATGTCGAAGCGCTTCTACGTGAGCGGCTGTCGCCGAGCGAGGTCGCCGATCGGCTGGGCGTCACCCTCCAGCACGTCCGCCTCGTGATCCGTCAACACCCGCCCCACCTCCGGCTGCGATCGACCGGTCGGCGGTCGACGATGCGGAACAACTTTCCCGCCGAGCTCACTCCTGAGCGACTCCGTCAGCTCGTCGTCGACGACCGACGAAGCCTCCGCTCCATCAGGGCCGGGACCAGCATCAGCGAGCACGCCCTCAGGAGCGCTCTCCGACGCGACGGCATCCCGTCCCCGCCAGCCGGCCGAGTTCGGGTCCAGGTCGACGAAGGGTGGCTCCGCTTCCAATACCTCGATAAGCATCGAACCCTCCCCGACATCGCGGCCCAGCTCGGCATGAGCCCGAGCAACCTCAGCCGCGTTGCCCGCCAACTCCAGATCCCGCTGCGGCCGAAAGGAGGCGCCAGCCACGCAGCCAGCATCTCCGCCCCGAGCGGCTGGCCACTACCCCTCGCCAGCGCCGTGCTCGGCCAAGCCGGACGCCAGCGCGTCGAGCGGTTCCAGGTCTATGCCCGCGCCCGGTCCATCAACGAGGGCGCCGCCCGGCTCTCGACCACCACGCCGGTGCTCCTGAGCCAACTCGCCCAGCTCGAGCAGGCGTGCGGCGGCACGCTCATCGAGCGCTCCACCCGCCGCCACGAGGCGCAGCGGCTCTCCCCGCTCGGCCAGCGACTCCTCGAACAGGCCGACCAGCACCTCGGGCCGAACCCCGAAGCACCGGCCCTAATGCCCGAACCGCTCTCCTCGGTGCTCAGCAGCTTCTGGGGTGCCGACCGACTCCGGCGGTTCGAGGTGGCCGCTCGCTCCCCCAGCCTCGTCGAAGCCGCCGCCGCTCTTGGCACCGACGTCCAAACGCTGGATCGGAGCCTCCGGGGCCTCGAATCCGCCTGCCGAGGAGCGCTCATGGCCCGAGAGAGCCCACGTTCCGCGCATCGACTCACCCCCCTTGGGCGGCGACTGGCGGCACAGGCCGCGGAACACGCCGTCCATTCGCGGTCCTAGGAATTCGCCAAGTAGCCCGGATCTTGCGGCGCACCGGACCTGCTCCGCTCGCCATGTCCAGGCGGCACGGCTCGCCATCTTCGTGCGGAACCTACATGTTTGTAGGGATCCCAAATTGATGGCGAATGCGCCGACAAAGTGGCGAATAGATGGCGAATGGGCCACATAGTTGGCGAGCGAGCCTTGATGCCCATGGGGGCGACCCGATCCTCAACCGGTCCCCCACCGAGGCCAAGGAGGACGGCATCCCACCGGACCAAGCGTGAGCATCACCTCGATCTGGATCGCTTGATACTGGTCACTCCCATCTGTCGAGCGGCCCGATCGGCGACCGTCCACGCCCAGGCCAAAAGCGGTACTAGCCGCATCACCCCAGCTCGTGTTCGCTGAACGTCACCCAATCCCGACCATCAAAGGCGGTCACAGCGACGGAGCGGACTGCGACAGTGCGCCGCAGCACGTGATGGCTGAGGTCTCTCCAAGCGTTCAGGCCGATTCCGCTCGTCCTCGGGTGGACCAAGGTGACGTGCGGCTCGATGGAGGGGTCCACCTCTGACCCGGCGATGGAGGTCCGCAGCTTGCGCCACTGACCGCCAGCGTCGTGGACCTCGACGAACACGCCATCCCGGGGATCGCCGTCGTGGACCACCGCACCCAATTGCAGCTCGAACGGTGCGGTCGTGCGCGCTGCCGAGCGGACGCGCTCATTCAGGCGAGAGAGGTCCGGTTCCTCGTTGGGATAGGTCACTGACACGTGTGCATCAATCTGGGCCGCCATGACAGGGTCCCACCGGCGGCGAAGTTGCTCCACCTCGGGATCATCCAGGAAGATCGTGGCGTGGGGCGCTGTGCAGCGATCTCCGCCATGGCGGCCGAACGCTGCGTCGACAATCCGCCGCAGCAGGCCGTCGTCCGCTCCGTCGTTTTCATCGAAGAGCCCGATCTCTTCACGCGTGATCCAGCGGTGGTGCACGTGTTCAGTCGGTGCGAGTCGGGGTTTGGCCAGTTGCCCGTCGACCGACACGATGAAGTCGAACTCACGCCGGGGCTCGTCTGGCGCGAGTTGCCAATCGCATACGAACACAAGGGATGGCTCGCCTACGACCGTCCATCCGGTCTCCTCGGTGACCTCCCTTCGAAGCGCCTGCTCGAGCGATTCTTCCGGCTCGACATGCCCGCCGACGATGTCCCATAGGCCGGGAAGATACCGGGCTCCTGGGGAGCGAAGGAGGGCCAACGCCCGGTGGGCGTCGTCGAGGATGACTGCGCCGACCACGCACTTCTGCCCAGCGTCCTCCGCCGTGCGTTGCAGGAGGGCCAGGTCGGGGTCCCGGCGTCGTGCCGTCAGAGACGCACTCTCGGAATGCTCAAGACGCCCAACGCCGGACTCCGCCGTAACCCTTCGCCGGTGCGACTACACGTCGTCCGATAGGCAACAACACGAGCGAGGGCACGTACAGCAGTCCGAAGCCGCCTACCAGAGCAGGAAGTGCAGCGAGAAACACCATTAGCCAGGCACAGGGGATCCTGGTCCGCGTCGGGCTGGCGGCGGCGATGATGCCGCCGGCAGCACCCATGAAAATTGTCCAGCCGTTCAGCGGATTGACACCAACGTCTCGTACGAGAACGACCACAAGAAGAAGCGACGAAACGGCGACCGCCAGGGTGCCGCCGACTCTTGTGAGGCGCACGAATTCGGAGATTATCCGCTAGTGGTCGCGAGCTGCTCGAAGATGGTCCTGCATCCGGCTCGTTCCCGGCATCTTGCGACGCGTCCGGCGGCACGCTCATCGAGCGCTCGACCAGCCGCCATGAGGCGCAACGGCTCTCTCCGCTCGGCGAGCGACTCCTCGAACAGGCCGACCAGCACCTCGGGCCGAACCCTCACGCACCGGCCCAATTGCCCGAACCGCTCACGTCGGCGCTCAGCAGCTTCTGGGGCGCCGACCGGCTCCGGTGGTTCGAGGTGGCGGCGCGCTCCCCTAGCCTCGTCGAAGCCGCCGCGGCTTTGGGCACTGGGCACGGACGTCTACACGCTGGACCGGAGCCTCCGAGGCCTCGAATCCGCCTGCCAAGGAGCGCTCATGGCCCGAGAGAGCCCACGCTCCGCGCATCGGCTCACCCCCCTTGGGCGGCGACTGGCGGCACACGCCGCGGAACACGCAGTCCATTCGCGGTCCTAGGAACTCGCCAAGTAGCCCGGACCTTGCGGCGCACCGGACCTGCTCCACTCGCCATGTCCAGGCGGCACGGCTCGCCATCTTCGTGGGATCCCTACAGCGTTGTTGTAGGAGGTTCCGGATGAAGATGGCGAAATCCGCAATACATGGCGAGCACTTGGCGAAAATCCGGGGATAGATGGCGAGAAGCGGCTGGGCAGGCCTGGGCAACGAGAAGAGTCATCTTCAGCTACGTGGCTCTCTCTGGGCCGTCCGCGGGTCTTCGGGTTCCTCATCAGGGGGGTCGCGTCGAACTGGTGGCCAAACCCATCCAGGACCGTGAGCCCAACTCGGTCGGGGCCTTCCTTCCATGATGAACCGCTCGGTGAGGAGGCGGGAGACGACCCCGGCAGCCCACTCGTGGACCTCGCTGTGTCTGGCGTGGGCGGCGGCGGCCTGGGCGTCGACCGACATGGGGCGCTTCGTCGCGAGTCCTTCCTCGAGTGACACCTCGGGCGGTTGCTGCTGCTCGGAGCGATGGGGATGCAGATAGCCGATCAGACCCTGGCAGATGGCGCACAGAACCGGCTCGGCAAACTCGACCTCACCGTGGGGGGACTGGACGTGGAAGGGAAGGGCCTGGCCCGGGCGCCCACACCACTCGCACCGTAGGGGTCCATCCTCAGCCTCTGAATGACGGTCGTAGAGCGTGAGACCTTCGAGCACGTGACCTCCTTTTCGTGGTTCCGCCGACTCGGCGGAGAAATGCAGGATGCGAACGGCGGTGCCGAGTCCCTGGGGCGTAAGAGTCACCTCGACTGTCGTTGTGGGAGTGGAGAGGCCATCGGCGGTCGTGCGTGCCCAGGTGAAGAGGAGCATCCGGGCAGGAACCAACTCGAGGAAACGCCCACTCACCCACTCGTGCGCGCTGATCGCCACCCGGTAGTCACCACCGACCCGGGCATCAACCTCCGCCGCTTCACCCTCCCACCGAACAAGTCGAGCCGGGTCCAAGAAGTACTCGTAGACCACCGCCGGCGCCGCGTCGATCCAGATGCGGCGCTCGACCTGTTCAGCTCTCACGAGGCCGGCCTGTTGTCGCGCTCGGCTTGCCTCTTGAGCCTTGGCAGACGCGCGTCCCAGAACTCGCCCACGAATTCGGCGAGCTCAGCAAAGCCCTCGGGTCTTGCCCGGTAGAAGCGACGTGTCCCCTCGCGTCGCTCGTCCAGCAGCCCGGCCTCCCTGAGCACCCTGAGGTGCTGGGAAATCGCCGGACCGGTCAAGTCGAATCGCGACGTGATGTCGCCGACGGTCAGCTCCTGGTCCCTCACAAGACGCAGGATCTCCCGCCGACGTGGCTCTGCGATGACTTGGAGGATGTCCACCGAAAGCATCTTAGTCCCCACTTACCTAAGCTGTCACTAAGAATGCCGGAACCAGGGCCTCCCGGCGCCAGCAGGTCGCTCGCCAATCGCCCCCCGGCAGACTCAGCCGCTCCACATGCACGAGTGCACCCGTCGCCACCGGCTTGAGCACCGACTGCGGGACAATCTCAGAGTGACGACCGTCGGCCGCGATGCTCG
>Ga0247719_1000426_pt1 | contig 26013 bp, 23 predicted proteins | sample 41E_DmetaG_FD_189046 | JGI IMG/M metagenome (GOLD analysis project Ga0247719, IMG submission 189046) | Soil microbial communities from hillslope of Landscape Evolution Observatory, University of Arizona, Oracle, AZ, United States - 4-1-E_D | ecosystem: Engineered > Artificial ecosystem >...
CTCCGCCGCCGCCTGAGGACGACGGTGGCGACACCGTCTGAATGGCGCGGCCGATGTCGGCAATCGCGAACGAGGTGTGTCCGGACCCGAGGCCGCCCGACGAGTCGACGAAGAAGATGCGGCCGCCCGTCATCACCTCGGGAGGCGCGTGCAGCTGCGCCGCGGCCAGTACGCGATCCGCGACCCCGAAGGCGATTCCGTAGCAGAGATACTGCTCCCAGATTGCCACCGATCCCGGCGCCGCCTCTTCGATCCCGGCGAAGTCGCCGAGGAAGGCCCGAAAGCCATTCCACTGCGCCGCCGCCTCCGCACCACGCTGCGAGCGGCGCTCCCATCCCCTGCGGAACGCGATGAAGCCTATGAGCGCCACTGCATTCCCGGCGAGGACGGCTCCCGCGGCTCCCCACCAGATGCTCGCCCACGGAAGCCCGCGACTCGTGTTCCACACGCGTGTCGCGATGAAGATGGAGCCGGCCGCGAGGAGAGCAACGGTCACGGCTCCGAGGATCGCCGCCGTCTGACCCTGGCGAATCCACCAGCCGCGTTGGTCTACTTCGTTCATGACCTTGTTCTTGAAATCGGTGAAGACCTGCGAGTAATGCGTGGGCTGGGACTTGATGGTCTCGTGAAACTCGGTGAGATGAAAGTGATTCTCGTCTGTTCCCATCGCATGCATTACTGCATCGAGGGCTTCCGCCTCGAACGGCCGGAGGTCGGCCCCCGGCTTCGACGTGCGGGAAATTGCTATGTCGGACACGTCTTCGCGCCGGAGCCCTCCCCACGTCTGTTTTTCGGTCATCGTGGGCATCGCATCGAGGTAGCCGCGGCGAATGAGGTCGAACAACGTCGCCGCGAACGCATCTCCGGGGACTTTCGCATGACCCGGATCCAACAGGGCGGCAACCATCGCGGGCGGGTCGTCTCCGGGCGGCTCGAACACGTGCCGGGGCGCGGCCGCCACCCGCGGTTCGCGTCCGTAACGCCACCAGATCCCGGTTCCGACGACTCCCGCCGGAGCCGTTGCGGCGACGAGCCCGAGCATGAGGAGCCACGGGAGCCGGTCGAGCAAAGACCGTACGCGCCGCTCGTCGTCGGCGCGCCGGCGCGCGTCGGCTTCGGCGAGCTCGGCATAGCCGCGTTCTTCCGCAAGGATCGTTTCGAGCCCGGCTCCGGGCGAGGATTGCGCTCCCGGCGCGCCGGCTCCCAACACGGTGCGGGGGAAGACCACGCGCATCTCCACCCAATTGCCGGGCGCAACGGAGGACGCCGTGAGCGTCGCCCCGGTTCCGTCCGGTTTGAGGGCGGTCTCGCCTTCGACGTCGAGGAGGCGGGCGTGGCCCCACACCCGCACTTCGCCGGGAGCGGCGCGCGGCAGCGTGATCTCCGCCTCGAGGTGATCGAGCGGGACGGTCCACTCGTCGCCCCACACCCGCAGATTCAAATCGGCGACATCCGAATGCGCCATCACGAGACCGCGAACCGTGTACTCGATCCTGAAGGTGCGTTGCTCGCTCGAAGCCCGGTAGTGCCACACGATCCGTTGGCCCTGCGGGATCGCCGCGACCCCGAAGGTGTTCGGCGCGCCGGAAGATCCCAACTCGGTCGGCGCGCCGGGGAGGTACTGCACGCCGCCCTCGGACACACGGATCCCGCTCAGGGACTCGCCCGGGCGGAGCGGGATGTCGCGGTATGCGCCGGAGAACTCGCCCGAGAACGAGTAGGTGAGCTGCTCGACCACCCCCACGGAGCCGTCGCGCCCCACGGTGACGTGAACGTTCGCAGCAGGAAGGGTGTAGGACTTGGCGGCTGCGCCCGGCGCGCCGAGAAACAACCCACATCCGACCAGCCCCATGACGAGACAGATCCGTCGCATCGGCTGCTACCCTCCCTTTTCGTGCCGAACCGAGTCCTCATCATCGGCTGGGACGGGGTCGATTGGAAGGTTCTTCGTCCCATGCTCGATGCCGGCGAGCTTCCCCACCTCGCCCGATTGATCGAAAGGGGCGCGCACGGAGACTGCTTGTCGACCGTGCCGTCACACTCGTGGTGCGCGTGGCCGTCGTTCATGACGGGCCTGAATCCTGCCGGCCACGGCGTGTTCGACATTCTCGAGCACAAGCCCGGCGTGACGAGAAGGCTGCCGGTCACGTACCGGTCGATCAAGGCGCCGACGATCTTTGGCGACATGTCCGCCGCCGGGAAGACGACGGTGGCGGCGAATATTCCGCTGACTTTTCCCGCCCCCGAGATCAACGGGAAAGTCATTGCCGGCGGCGTGCTTCCGGCCAGCCGCTCCTATACGTATCCGCTCGAGTTGCAGCGCGAACTCGATGCCCACGCACCCTTTCCGATCAACGGTATGTCGTGGACCACGTTCCGAAACCGCCCGGAGGCATTCGTAGCCGAGTGTGCGGAGGTCACCGCAAAGCGGCAGAAGACGTTCGAGTATCTGCTCGATACCACCTCGTGGGATTTCGGAGTGCTGGTCTACGTTGCGACGGATCGCATTCAGCACTGCCTCATGCAGTACGTCGCGCCCGATCATCCCGACTATGCGCGTCTGTCGCGGACCGAAGTCGGCGCGCGGGTACGGGGCCTCTACCGGCAGCTCGACGACGGTTTGGGATCGCTGTTGTCCCGGACGACCGACGACGACCTCGTGATGTTCATGAGCGACCACGGGCATCAGCCGTGCACGCGCACATGCACGATGGACCGCATCCTCGCGCACCTCGGGTTCCTCCAATTCGGACGTGGTTCGTTCGCGTTCAACCTCATCCGGTGGGGGCCCGGGCGACGCGTCGCCAGGCGCATCTACGACGTCCTGAAACTTCACGGGAAGGTCTCGATCCCGGCCAGCCCCATCGAGTGGTCGAAGACCCGTGCCTATACGAGCGTGGTCTCCACGGGCGAAGGCGTATCGGTGAACCTCAAAGGACGAGAGCCGCAAGGGATCGTCGCTCCGGGCGATTACGAAAAGGTGCGGGACGAGGTCGCCGCGGCGCTCGCCGAGTTCACGGATCCCGAGACCGGAGGCTCGCCGATCAAGACCGTCCTCCGAAAGGAAGACGTGCTCTCGGGCCCGTTTCTCGACACCGCCCCCGACCTGCTGCTCGTTCCCGCGCCGTTCTATTCGTTGACCCACGCGCGCGGCATGGTCGAGGCCGCCGACTGGCTCTCGGGCGATCATCGGCTCGAAGGGGTATTGGTCGCATCCGGTGCGGATGTCGCCGCCGGACCGCTTGCAAACCCGGCACGGCTAATCGATCTGGGGCCGACCGCCCTCGCCGCCCTCGGCGTCCCCTCCGCGATTCCGCGCGACGGCGTCGCCCTTACCGACTTGACGGGGGGGCTCGAGCTGACGGTCGGAGGAGATCGACGCCGGAGCGCGGGCGGAGGGGTCGAGTCCGGATTAACCTCAGATGAAGAGAGCGAGATCGAGGACCACCTCCGTGGCCTCGGCTACGTCGAGTAGAACGTCTTCTCAAAAGGAGCACGACCACATGCGCGCACGCCGTTCTTGCCTGTCCGTTCCGGGCTCGAGCCCGAAGATGTTGTCCAAGGCGCCCGGGTTGCCGGCCGACATGGTGTTCATGGACCTCGAGGACTCCGTGGCCCCTCTGGCGAAGGAGGAGGCGCGCGGAAACGTCGTCGACGCGCTCAAGAACAACGACTGGGGCGACAAGACCGTCGTCGTGCGGATCAATTCGATCGACACTCACTGGGCCGCGGACGATTTGAAGACCCTGGTCGAAGGCGCCGCCGATCGAATCGACTGCATCATGATCCCCAAGGTCCAACATGCGCACGAGGTGATGTTCGTAGACCACATGCTGCGCATGACCGAGACGACAATGGGTCTCGACAAGCGAATCGGCCTCGAGATTCAGATCGAGACCGCCACCGGTCTCAAGAACGTTCACGAGATCGCGCATGCTTCGGATCGAGCGGAGACGTTGATCTTGGGGCCCGCCGACATGTCGGCGTCGCTCGGGCTTCCGACCGTCACTGCCGGGCTTCCCATGCCCGGTTATCCCGGCGATCACTGGCACTGGGTGCTCGAGACGATCCTGGTTGCCGCACGCGATGCGGGTTTGCAAGCGATCGACGGACCGTATCTGCTGATCAAGGATCTCGACGGGTTTCGCGACATGGCGATGCGGGCGAGAGCGCTCGGCTACGACGGCAAGTGGGCCCTTCATCCGGGGCAGATCACGGTGCTCAATGAGGTCTTCTCGCCGACGCAGGAGGAGTATGACAAGGCCGAGGCGCTTCTCGAGGCCTACCGGGAGGCGACCCAAGTGGATCGACGGGGCGCCGTCATGTTCGGCAACGAGATGATCGATGAGGCGTCGCGGAAGATGGCGATTCAGTTCGTCGAGCGGGGCCGAGCCGCCGGGATGAAGCCCGAGAAGACCTTCGACGACTTCAAGGCCGAGTGGGGGGCGAAGTAAATGGCACCGTTCGAGCTCACCGACACCCAGAAGGCCATCGTCGAGACCGTGCGCGACTTCATCGACAAAGAGGTCGTGCCGGTCGCCGACGAGATGGAACACAAAGACGAGTACCCGGAAGCGATCGTCGAGCAGATGAAGGAGATGGGCCTGTTCGGCCTCAACGTGCCCGAGGAGTACGGCGGCATCGGCGAGAGCCTCACGACCTATGCGCTGTGCGTCGTCGAGCTCGCGCGCGGGTGGATGAGTTTGTCGGGGGTGCTCAACACGCACTTTATGGGCAACTACATGATCAACAAGTTCGGAACGGACGAACAAAGGGAGAGATACCTCCCCCGTATGGCCACCGGTGAGGTTCGAGCCGCTCTCGCGATGAGCGAACCCGAGGCGGGAAGCGACGTGCAGGCGATCCGTACGAAGGCGGTTCGCGACGGCGACGAGTACGTGGTGAACGGCCAGAAGATGTGGCTCACCAACGGCCTTCGCTCGGGCATCGTCATGACGCTCGTGAAAACCGATCCGGGCGCCGATCCGCCCCATAAGGGCATGAGCATGCTGATAGTGGAGAAGACGGCCGGTGAGCCACGTCCTGCTCCGGGGCTCGACGTCGGCAAAAACATCGAGAAGATGGGCTACAAGGGAGTCGAGACGACAGAAATGTCGTTCAACGACCACCGCGTTCCGGTCGAGCAGCTGCTCGGTACTGAAGAGGGGCAGGGATTTCGCCAGGTCCTCGACGGAATCGAGATCGGCCGTGTGAACGTGGCCGCGCGCGCCGTGGGCGTCTCGACGCGTGCATTCGAAGAGGCGATCAAGTACGCGCAGGAGCGGAAGGCGTTCGGCAAGGCGATCTCACAGCACCAGGCAATCCAGATGCACCTTGCCGAGATGGCCACTCAGCTGGAGGCGGCCAAGCTGCTGTTACTGCAGGCTGCTCACAAGAAAGATGCAGGCGAGCGCAGCGATCTCGAGGCGGGAATGGCAAAGCTCTTCGCGTCGGAGGCGTGCCACGACATCTGCCTCAAGGCATTGCGCGTTCACGGCGGCTACGGATACTCGAAGGAGTTCACGGTCGAGCGCCTTTACCGGGATGCACCGTTCCTCTTGATCGGAGAAGGCACGAGCGAGATCCAAAAGCAGGTCATCGCACGCCGGCTGCTCGAAAAATACAAGCTGTCGTAGGAGCGATCGCGCGACTCAAAAAAAAAGAGAAGGTCAGTCGAGGTCGCCCGGTTCGACCCGCTCGAGTCGAGCATCGCGCACCAGCTTGAATCCCGTCAGCGTTTGCAGCGCCTCCGGTTCGTCCATCCCGCGTGCAACGAGCGTGAGTAGGTCGCGCAGTGAGATCATTCCGACCACCTGCTGGTCGTCGGTAACGACCGGGAGGTGACGGAACCATTTCTCGAACATGATTTGCGCCGCGTCCTGAAGTTCTGTATCGGGAGCGATGGTGACGGGGTTGGACGTCATCACATCGCGCAACCGAGAGCTTGCGGCGTCACCCCCCTCTCCGATGTGGCGAAGCAGGTCGCGCTCGGTCACGATCCCGATGAGCCGGTCGTCCTCCATGATCAGGAGCGAGCCGGTCTGCTGATGCCACATCTTTGTCGAGGCCTGGGCGAGGGTGTCGTCGGGGGCATCGGTTATCGCGGCCGGAGTCATGATGTCTCTGACTTTCATATTCAACGATTCTAGACTGCCTCGCATGCGCTTCGGTCTGGCACTTCCGCACTACGACACGAGCCTCGCCGGCCGGGACGTCACCTGGGACGGCGTGAGGACCGCCGCCGAGGTCGCCGAGGGCACCGGTTTCGCCTCGGCGTGGGTATCCGACCACCTCTTTCTCGATTGGGCGAAGTATGGCGGCCCACCGGATCGGCAGGGTTCTCTCGAATGCTTGACGACGCTCGCGGCCCTCGCCGGCACCACCGACCGGCTGCGGCTCGGCTCGCTCACCCTGTGCAACGATTTACGCGCTCCCGCGTTGGTCGCGAAGATGGCCTCGACCCTCGACCGGCTGTCGGGCGGACGCCTCGAGATCGGCCTCGGGGGCGGCTGGTACGAACCCGAGTATCGGGCCGCGGGAATCCCCTTTGACCCGCCACGGACGCGCATCCGGCGCGTCGGTGAGGCCGTCGAGATCATCGCGCGCGTGCTCGAGGGCGAGGAACTGACCTTCAAGGGCGAGTACTACACGATCGACGGGGCCATCTGCCGGCCGGGCCCGGTGCAGGACCCACGGCCTCCAATCTGGATCGGCGGTAAAGGCGACTTTCTGTTGAAGACGGCGGCCCGCGCCGCCGACGGGTGGAACTTCTCGTGGATTGGTTCGGTGGACGCCTACCGGGAGCGATCCGCCGCCGCCGATCGCGCGTGCGAGGGTGCGAAGCGCGACCCGGCGACGCTGCGACGTAGCGTCGGGGCGTACGTTCTCGTCGGGCGTGACGAGCGGGATGTGCGGGCCCGCTTCGAGCGTCTCGTAGAACGAACCCCGGCCGGGGTTTTGCGCCCTCCATCCGGGGAGCGGGGGGTATCCTGGGAGGAGTTCCGGTCACGGGGCGTGGCCGGTACGGTCGGTGAGGTAGTCGACGCCCTCGGCTCGCTCGACGAGCTGGGCGTCGAGGAAGTGATCGTTTCGCCGGGCGCACTGCCGTTCCAGGTCGCGGACCTGGATGACATCGAGCTCGTCGGGACGGAGGTCGCGGCGCAATTGCGCGGCGAATGAGATCGGAGGAGAGATGGGCATGCCCGGCGGCTGGGAACTGATCCTGATCTTGCTCGTGCTGCTGCTTCTCTTCGGTGCGCAGCGGCTCCCGAAGCTCGCGCGCTCGATGGGCCAGGCCGGCAAGGAGTTCAAGCAGGGGGTGAAGGAGGGATACCAGCCGCAGCCGGTCGAAGGACCCTGCCCGTTCTGCGGCGCCGACGTGCCCGCGGAATCGAAGTTCTGCCCCGGTTGCGCCCGCTCCGCGGACGACATCGTGGCCGAGAAGGAGCGCAAGACCGCGTAGCGCGCCCTGCACAAGCCATGTCGGTCACGATGTTCTCGACTCGGTGGTGCGGCCACTGCGTCCGGCTCAAGAGGGCCCTCGAGGACGCGGGCATCCCATTCACGGAGGTCGACATCGACGATGAACCGCAGCACGGGGCCCGCATCGAGCGGGTCACCGGCGGCAACCGAACCGTGCCTACGATCGAGGTGGGCGGCCGGATGCTCGTCAACCCCACCGTTCGCCAGCTTCTCGACGCACTCGAGACTTAATCACCCATGTAAGGTAGGAAGATGACAAACTTCAGGGATCATCTGCAGAGGGTCAAGTCGCAGATCTCGGAGACGACGCCGGAGGAGATACGGGCGCGCCTCGATGCGGGCGAACGCCTTCAGGTGATCGACGTTCGCGAGCAGGACGAGGTCAAGGAAGGAATGGTGCCGGGCGCGGTTCACCTCTCCCGGGCTCACTTCGAGAGTCGCGCCGAGGACACCGTGCCCGACAAGGATGCACCCACCGTCGTCTACTGCCAGAGCGGGATCAGGAGTGCGTTTTCGGCGCGGACCCTCCAGGACCTCGGGTACACGAACGTGGTCTCGATGGCGGGGGGGTTCTCGCGCTGGAAGGACCTCGGCTACGACTTCTCCGTTCCACGGGTTCTGACGGCGTCGCAGCGCGATCGCTACAGCAGGCACCTCATCCTCCCCGAGGTCGGGGAACGCGGACAGAAGAAGCTGCTCGACGCCCGGGTGCTTACGATCGGTGCCGGGGGGCTCGGTTCGCCGGCCCTCCTTTACCTTGCCGCCGCCGGAGTGGGCACGATCGGAATCGTGGACTCGGACGTCGTCGAGGAAAGCAATCTGCAGAGGCAGGTCATCCACACCTCCGAGCGCGTCGGGATGCTGAAGGCCGAATCGGCCAAGGAAGCGATTGGCGCCCTCAACCCCGAGGCGAAGGTCGAGGTTCACGCGGTGCGGATCGATGCCTCGAACGCAGAGGAGATCATGTCGGGCTACGACGTCGTCGTCGACGGCTGCGACAACTTCGACACGCGCTATGTGGTGAACGATACGGCGGTGAAGCTGCGCAAGCCGGTCGTCCACGGCTCGATTTTCCGCTTCGAGGGGATGGCATCGACGTTCGTCCCCTACGAGGGTCCCTGCTACCGGTGTCTGTATCCCGAGGCTCCTCCGGCGGAGCTTGCGCCCACCTGAAGCGAAGCCGGAGTCCTGGGCGTGCTCCCGGGCATCGTGGGATCGATTCAGGCGAACGAGGCGCTTAAGTACATCGTCGGCTACGGCGCGCCCCTCGTCGGCCGCCTGCTGACTTTTGACGCGCAGACGACGCGGTTTGCGGAGGTAAAGGTGCGGCGCGACCCCACCTGCGCGGTCTGCGGCGAGGCCCGCCCCGAGGTCCCGGTAGCCGTCTAAACCCATACGGCGCGCCGTAAGCGGCGCGCCGCGTGCGGCGCGCCGCCAGGTTTTGCCATGTGCCTCCACACCGTTTTAAACGTCTCGGCGCGCCCTCAGTACGCGTCTGGGCGTTTAAAACGTCGAAATGCACGTTGGGCCGCCAGGTTTTGCCATGTGCCTCCACACCGTTTTAAACGTCTCGGCGCGCCCTCAGTACGCGTCTGGGCGTTTAAAACGTCGAGGTGCACGTTGAGGCGCGCCGGACCGGCGCGCCGGACGGCAGGAGGCTTCCGTGCTCGGTCGAATCCTCTTGATGTCGGAGCCGGACGAACGGGAGGGATTGCGTGCGCAGAGTCGCATTGCTCGGCGCGCTGGTCGTCGGCCTGGTTGCACCGCCGCCGGCGCCCCTTGCTTCGGCGGAAAACACCTCCGCCCGCGCGGCGGAGGACGCGGTCGTGGTCGCGGTGATCGACCGCCGCTTCTCTCCGTATCACTGGGATTTCGTCGGCTCGAAGATGCCGCAGCATCTCGACAAGGATCCCTTGAACGACCTTCCTCTTGACCGCCCGCCCCACAAGTGGCTTCCCGGCGCGCCGGGCACGGACGCGTTCGCTTCGTACAACCGCCTGTCGCTGTCGCTCGAGGAGAGGGATCCCGATGCGAGCCTTGCCGCTCTCGGCGCGCGCGATGCGAAGAAGTGGGAGGCGGTCCGACAGAGCCGGGAGCAGAAGCTCCACTACTATTACCTCCCGGGTACGAAGGTGATCGGCGCCCTCGACTTTGCCGGAGACAAGATTCACGGCACGAGCAACGAACACGGGATGGGGACGACGAGCGTGTCGGTCGGAAACCTCCACGGCACTTGTCCCGAATGCCTTCTCGTGTACATCAGCTACGGCAATGCGCAGAACGGCGAGCGCGCCATCGAGTGGGCGATGCGACAGCCGTGGATCGACGTGATCACCAACTCTTACGGGTTCTCCACCGTGGAGCGGGACCGGATCTACTCGGGATCGGACACCCCTCTTCAGCGCACGGCATCACGTCGGGGGCAAACGATCTTTTTCTCGGCCGGCAACGGCAACGACGGCTCGTTCATCGTGCCCAACACGACTTCGTTTTCGTCTCAGGAGGGCCCCGACTGGATCGTCACGGTCGGGGCGGTGAGCCCCGGAAACCACGCGTCGTATTCCGGTCAGGGGCGCCCGGCGGACATCGCCGGCATCGGCGGCTCCTATCCCGCGTCCTATTCGGCCACAACCGTTTCCGAGACGGGGCCGACCGGATTCGGCGGCACGTCGAACGCCACTCCTACGATCGCCGGCCTCTATGCGCGCGCCTTGTTGCGCGCGCGCGAAGACCTCCCCGGACCGAGCCGCATACAACAAAACGGAACCATCGCAACCGGCGGTAGCTATCGGTGCGCATCGATGCGTCCTTCGTGCGAGCTCGGGGACGAAAAGCTGACCGCGGTCGAGCTGAGACGTCGCCTCTTTCACGGCGCAATCCACACCGCCGCAGGCACGACGCCGGGTCCTCTCGGTATCGGTGACGTGCCGCCGGTCGGAGAAGAGGAATTCATGTCCGAGGGGCACGGCTCTTACTTTGCGCGCGAAGAGAAGGGCAACGCGTGGCTCGCCGAATTCGATCGAATCCTCGCTCCCATGGAGGGACGAAAGCGCCCGCTCGACCGGCCCGAGGGCGAGCGCGCATGGATGACCGTCGACTCGTTCTGTCGTCAGCACCTGTGGGGCGGTTGGGACGAGGGCTACTACCGGGAGGGAAAGACGGAGCTCCCGGGATACGACCCTCACTGGCCGATGCGATCTTCCATCGAAGCGGGGTGTCCACTCGTTCCAGTCCAACAGGGCGACGAGCCTTGATTCGCTGCGCTTAACCTGCGCTCGTGAAGGTAGTTGTTCTGGCCGACACGCATAGGCTCGGGTCGCGCCGCCCGCTTCCGGCGGGGGCGTGGCCGTATATCGAAACTGCCGACCACATTCTCCACGCAGGTGACGTCTGTGAGGCTGCCCTCCTCGACGAACTGGCCGCGTTTGCAACGGTTACCGCAGTCAACGGCAACTGCGATGGATGGGATGTGCGGGAGTGGGGTGCGCGCGAGACCGCGACCGTGACGCTCGGGGGAGTCGAGATAGCCATGGTTCACGACTCTGGACCCGCAAAGGCACGGCGCGCCCGGATGCGACGGCGGTTTCCGACCGCGCGCGTGGTCGTCTACGGGCATTCCCATTTGCCGGCCAACGAAGACGACGGGGAGCTGCTTCTCTTCAACCCGGGCAGCCCTACGTGGAAGCGCACCGCCCCCAGCGAGACGATGGGCATCTTGTGGATCGACGGGGGGCGAGTCGAAGGAGACATCTTCCCCGTTTAGGCGCGCCGGGCCATACTGTTCGGCTATGCAAGCGCATGGACCCATCCTCGGCGTGTGGGCGCATCCCGACGACGAGGTCTACCTCTCCGGCGGGATCATGGCCGACGCCGTGGCGCGTGACGAACGGGTGGTCGTTGCGATGGCGACGCGCGGTGAGGCCGGCACCTCCGATCCCGCTACGTGGCCTCCGGAACGACTTGCACCCGTGCGCGAGCGCGAACTCGAAGAGGCCCTCGACGTTCTCGGTGTCACCGAACTTCGGTGGCTCGGATACCCGGACGGCGGATGCGCCGACGCCGATGAATATGAGGCGGTCGGGCGACTGGAGGAGCTCCTGAGCGAGATCTCGCCGGCGGTCGTGTTGACGTTCGGCCCCGACGGGATGACCGGGCATCCCGATCACGTTGCCGTGTCGCGGTGGACGTCGGCGGCGTTCGCCCGCGTCGGACGGCGCGACGCGCTCCTTCTCTTCGCGACCCTCACCCAGCGATACGTGGACGAGTTCGCGGAAATGGTTGCCGACCCGGCAATATTTCTCGGACACGAGCCGCCCGTGGTGCCGGACGATGAAGTGGTGCTCGAGTTCGAGGTGAACGACGGGCTGCTCGACGTCAAGCGGAAGGCGATCCTGTCGCATGCTTCCCAGGTGGAGCCGTTCCTCGACACGATTGGGATCGACCTGATTCTTGCCGCGAACCGCAAGGAGTATTTCCGCAACAGCGGTATCACCCCTCGCTGAGTGCGGCGCGCCGACTGTCTGGGGGGCCGGATCTGGCGACTCGGTATGCTGCTGGACATTCCGGAGCGCGCCCGGCGCGCGAAAGAATCTTTTAAGGGAGCGGGCGTGGCCGAGCTTATTCCGATCGAAGTTCTGTTCGGCAATCCGGAGCGCGTCGCACCGCAGGTCTCCCCCGACGGGAGGCGCCTCGCTTTCATCGCGCCTCGAGACGACGTGCTCAACGTCTGGGTCGGCGAGGTCGGCGAGGACGCCTACCGGCCGGTGACGAAAGATACCGACCGGGGCATTCGTTTTTGCCGGTGGGCGTTCGACAACCGACACATCCTCTACATCCAGGACTCGGGCGGCGACGAGAACTGGCATCTCCATCGGGTGGACGTGGCGTCCGGCGAGGTGGTCGATCTAACGCCGTTCGACGGGGTGCAGACTCAGTTCGTCGCCCTTAACAAGGACTTCCCCGACGAGCTGTTGATCGCGTTGAACAAGGACGACCGACGCCTGCACGACGCCTACCACCTCGATCTGCGAACGGGGGCCCTCGATCTGGTGGCGAAGAATCCGGGAACGGTGCTTTCGTGGATAGCCGATCGCCGGCTGCGGGTGCGAGCGGCGCACGCCGCGGCCGAGGACGGCGGCTTCGACCTTCTGGTGAGGAACGGTTCCGATTCCGGGTGGGAGAAGCTCCTGTCGTGGACTCCGGAAGAGGCGCTCAACAGCGGTCCCCTCGGGTTTACAAAAGACGGCGGCTCCATCTACCTGCGCGATTCCCGCGCCTCGAACGCGAGCCGCCTCGTCAAGGTAGACGTCGCCGGCGCGCAGTTGGAGGTGGTGGCGGAGGATCCCATCTACGACGTCACCTTCCCCCTCTTTCACCCGGACACGTACGAGGTACAGGCGGTGGCATTCGCCGGGGAGCGGCTAGAGTGGACGGTCCTCGACGACTCGGTCCGAGACGACTTCGACCGGATCGAGAAGCTGCATCACGGCGATCACCTCGTCGTCGGTCGCGATGCGGCCGACCGTGCCTGGGTCGTTCAGTTCGTTGCCCCCGACGCGCCGACCGCCTATTACATCCTCGACCGGCGCCGCGGCGATTCGTCCTTTCTCTTCCACGAGCGTCCTCGGTTGAACGCGTACGAGCTGGCGCCGACCAAGCCGTTTTCCGTGACGGCGCGGGACGGTCTCGTGCTGCACGGCTACATCACTTTCCCGCCGGGCGGCAACGACGAGAGGCTTCCGACGGTGCTGTACGTCCACGGGGGCCCGTGGGGCCGCGACCTCTGGTGGTTCGATTCGGTCGTGCAGTGGCTTGCCAACCGCGGCTACCTGGTGGTCCAGGTCAATTTCAGAGGCTCGACCGGCTACGGCAAAGAATTTGTTAACGCGGGCGACCGGGAGTGGGCGGGGAAGATGCACGACGACCTCATCGACACGGTGCGCTGGGCCGTAGATGCCGGGCACGCCGATGCCGAGAGAGTAGCCATCATGGGTGGCTCCTACGGCGGGTATGCGGCGCTCGTCGGAGCAACCTTCACGCCCGACGTCTTTTGTTGTGCGATCGACGTGTGCGGGCCCAGCAACCTCGTCACTCTCGTCAAGACCACGCCTCCGTATTGGAAGAACGCCATGCCGACGTTTTATAGGAGAGTCGGTCATCCCGAGAGGGACGAGGAGTTCCTGTGGTCCCGCTCGCCTCTGGCGCGCGTGGACGCGATAAAGATCCCCTTGTTGATCGCCCAAGGGGCCAACGACCCGCGCGTCAAACGTGCCGAATCCGAACAGATCGTGAACGCGATGCGCGCGCGAGGCATTGCTTGCGAATACATCGTGTTCGACGATGAGGGCCACGGCTTCGCGAAGCCGGAAAATTCGATGGAGTTCGTCGCCGCGGCCGAACGCTTCTTGTCGAAGCACCTCGGCAGCCGGGGCCGATGAACCCGCCGTATACGCTTGGCAAGCCTTGGGCATGTCCGGGCGGGTATCCGGTCGTCGTAATGGAGACATCGTGGCTTGGTTCGGCGTGAGGTTGTTGTTCGAAGCGATTCATTCCGAGGAGGAACCCGATGCGCGCGATCTATTCGAGGATCGAATACTCCTCATCGAGGCCGAGGATTCTTCTCAAGCACGCGCCAACGTGGAGCGTTTAGGTGTCGGCGATCAGCCCGAGTATCGGAACCAGTACGGCAACCTCGTGTCGTGGAGGCTGGTTGACGTGCTCGATGTCCGCGCGCTTCGAGAAGAACGCCCCGGCGACGGGTCAGAAGTGTTCTGGAGCTTTCTCTCGAGGGAGGAAGTCGATCAGCTTCGCAAGTGGCAGGAACCGTTCGACGACCGCGGGTAGGCGGCGATCGCCGGACACCGTGTTCCTGTCGTCTCTAGCCGCCGGGGCGTAGTCAATCGCCGGGCAGGGTTCGTTCCATCCACAGAAACGGGTCGCGGATCTCGGCGAGGGACGGAAGGTGGTCGGGCGAGTCCCATACCCTCCGCAGCGCAGGGATTCCGTGCAGCTCCACCACCGCGGCGCAGAAGGTCTTTCCCGCCGCCTCAACCGTTCGATCGAGCTGGAGCCCGAGGACGCCGGCGAGCATGGTCTTGCCGTCGCTCGGGGAGAGGCGGTGCCTCGTCATGCCTTCGTCGATGATCGTTGTGTCGCCCAGAACGGAATCGTCGACGCCCGCGGCAACATGGTCCGCGTATCCCTGAAACAGCGCCAGGAACGCATGGAGCCTTTCGAGCGCACGACGGTGACGCTCGGTTGGAGCAATGGGAAGGATGCTGTCGGGACCCATCCCCTGTTCGAACGCGGCCATGCCGCGCGACTGCAACTCGGTGAAGCGGCTTTCGAGATCTCCGGGATCGATTTCGATGGCGTCGACGATGTCCGTCAGGCGGCTCCTCAGATATCCGCCGACCCACGGCACCTGCGCCATCACGAGCTCGCGCACTACCTCGCGCAGGGCGAGCCACCGAACGAGCATCGGTTCGTCGAAGGAGTAATCGGCGGCGACTTCGGCGACGTTGGCCGCCACGACGAACAGGCGTCCGTCGTCGTCGCGAGGAATTGGGAGCTCGTGGCGGGCGAGTATCTCGCGCGACAGATGCCCGACTACGGTCCCGGTTTGAATGCCCAGGAGCAACGGCGCAATCCCTCCGAGCGCCTGCTGGATCTGCTGGCTTTCGCCGCCATCTCCGCCGATTCGTCCGAGCTCGGTCGCAAACCGACCGGCAACATGTTCGAGCAGCCACTTCCATGCTCCGAGCGTCGCGTGGGCCCACTCCGCGCGCGTCACGAGTCGAGTCCCGAGTGGTTCGTCTGGAACGAGCCCGGTATAGCCGGAAACGACTCCGGTGGCTTCGTGGACGGCGTGGTCGAAGGCGCGGGCCGCCTCCGGGCGCAGGGGAGGATCACCCGAACCCGTTGCCACCGCGGTCGCGATCTGCCCGGCGATCTCGAAGTTCACGGGACCCGACGACGAAGAGAGGATGCGTTGGATCTCGCGGAAAAGAGGGATGTCGCCGAACGGGTCCTGCGCCATGTCCTTTAGTAGAACAGGTCGATAGAGCGAGCTACGCTCCCCGTGCCCCCACGGCGACGGAGGCCCGTGCGTGCATGAGGCGCCCGCCCGCTGCCGGGGCTGGACGCCTCTGCTACCCTTCGGCGGTGGAGCCCGCGCGGGGCGTCCACCCGAGACGGGCCGCTCCCTCGGCACGAGGAGCGGACGCGACCGGCGAGCCCGGTGCTCGCAGACGGATAACAGGAGACCCGAATTTATGCCGTATTTGATCATCATCGCCGTTGTGGCCGCGGTCGGCGTCGTCCGCCTCTACTTGCAGCACCGCCGCGAGAACGTGAGGGTCCAGGAGGTCGATGGCTTCCTCGACAGCCTCGAGGCGATTGCGGCGCCCGTATCCGCCCCGGCGCGACCGGTCCCGTCACGCGGCCGCCAGCCGAACCCGCGGCATCCAGGTCCGGGGGCCGGGCAGAGGAGTTCTTCGACGGCGCTCGATCCCGAGCGGCGCGCCGCGGCGCGGCGTCGCATAGAGGCGCGCCGGGCGAGTCGTAGCCGCCTGGCGGGGTAGTGGCGCGCGACCTCGCTATCGATCTCGGTACCGCGAACACCCTTGTCTACGGGAGACAGAAGGGGATCCTCTTCGCCGAACCCACGGTCCTCGCCCTCAACAAGGAGTCGGGGGCCGTCCTCGCGATGGGTGAGGACGCGTGGCAGATGATCGGGCGAACCCCCGGCTACATCGTGGCCGTCAGGCCCCTCAGGTCGGGCGCAATCAGCGACTTCGACCTAACCGAAAAGCTCATCCGGTTGATCCTGCAGCGAGCCGGCGTAAACCGGCTCTCGCGCCCCAAGGTCCTGGTGTGTGTGCCGAGCGCTCTCACCAGCGTCGAGCGGCGCGCGGTCGAGGAAGCGACCCTGTCGGCGGGCGCTCGATCGTGCCACCTGATCGAGGAACCGGTTGCTGCCGCGATCGGTGCGGGATTGCCGATTCACGAACCGATGGGTTCGCTCGTCGTGGACGTCGGCGGAGGAACCAGCGAGGTCGCCATGCTCTCGCTCGGAGGCATCGTTACCAACTCGGCGGTACGGGTCGGCGGATTCGACTTCGATGCCGCGATTCAAAACTACGTCCGGCGGGAGTATGCGATCGCGATCGGCGAGCGGACCGCCGAGCGGATCAAGATCTCGATTGCGTCTGCGTTCCCGATGGCGGAGGAGAAACGCGCCGAGTTGCGTGGCCGCGACCTGGCCACCGGCCTTCCGAAAAACGTATCGATAACATCCGAGGAGATTCGCGAGGCGGTCGCCGAGCAAGTCCGCTCTATCGTCACCGCGGTCGTGGATTGCATCGGAAGCTCGCCCCCCGATCTCGTTCAAGACGTCCTCAGCACGGGCATCACGCTAACCGGAGGTGGCGGCATGCTTCAGGGTCTCGACGTCTTGCTGTCGCAGGATATCGAGGTGCCGGTCCACGTCACCGATCAGCCGCTCGAGGCGGTCGTGATGGGGGCGGGGAAATGCCTCGAGGCCTTCTCGAGCCTCAAATCGATGTTTGTCGGCGCGTGACCCCGCAATACGTCTAACCCACACGGAATCTTATGGTGAGCGGCATGCATGAGGATCGGTGGGACGTGCCGACTCCGCCCGGTGTCCGTCCGGTGCGGGGTTCGCCGTTGAGGCGGTTGGTCATTCTGCTGGTGACCGTCGTGATCGTCACCTTTATCTCATTCGCCGTGCCGATACCGATGTTCTACGCGTACCTTCCCGGGCCGGTGCGCGACGTCGAGAAGCTCATCGAAGTAAAAGGCGCGCGCACGTACTCGTCCGAGGGGAGTCTGTTGATGACCACCGTCAGCGTCGACACCGAGGTGACGGTCGTCGACTTGATTTCGTCGGCTTTCGACGACACCCGCTCGATCGTTCCACGAGATGCGGTCACCGGCGGGCAGTCACTCGATGATCTGCGACGTCGGCAGGCGGAGGAAATGCGCGATTCGAAGGTCGAGGCGGAAGCCGTGGCGCTGTCGGCCATCGGCCTCGCGGCACCGACGGGTGAAGGCGTGAGGGTGATCGATACGGTCCCGAGAAGCCCCGCCGCCGGAGAGTTCGAGCCGGGCGACGTGATCGTTCGTATCGACGGCGAGAAGGCACAGACGACGTGTGACGTCGGGCTGCTGATCGACCGTCGCGACGCAGGCGACACGATCGACATCACCGTGGTTCGGGACGGCGGTCGCAAGACGTTGTCACTGACAACGGGACCTGCCCCGGAGGACGAGAGCCGCGCGTTTCTCGGGATCGTGATGGAAGACATCGACTTCTCGTTCGAGTCTCCGGTGACGGTCGACTTCCCTACCGGCGAGATCGCAGGACCTTCCGCCGGGCTGATGTTCGCCCTCACCCTGTACGACCGGCTCACGCCCGACGACCTCACCGGCGGGCGCCGGATCGCCGGCACCGGGACGATCGCGTGCGACGGCGGGGTGGGTGCCATCGGAGGCGTGGAGCAGAAAGTGGCCGCGGCGGAGCGTCGGGGGGCCGAGGTTTTCCTTGCTCCGGCCGGAAATGCGGCGGCGGCGCGGACCGTCGCGGGCGACATAAAGGTCATATCGGTCGGTACTTTCCGGGACGCACTCGAATATCTCGAGGGCTGAATTCGTAACCGCGTACCTTGTACGCGAGCGCGTCAGTGAGAGACTTGTGAATATGTTCGAGTCGTTCCTCGCGGTTCCTTTCCACTTCACGATCGAGTTCGTCGGCTTTCTCGTGGCCGCGGGTGCCGCGCTCCTCATCCCGTCCCGCCCGTCGCTCGTCCCGGGGCCGCCGGTCGGCCGTTTCGCCGCGGCCGCCGGTTTTGCCGCGCTCGCGGTCGCACAGGTTGCGCACGGTGCTTCGTTTGTTCCGCACGACGGCGACCCCAATTGGGTCCTGATTCGGGCGGGCGGCTACGCGCTCGTGTTGTTCGGAATCCTCGGCACCCGACAGGCGCCGGCGACGGCCGCCGCCATCCTTCCGGTGCGAGAGCCGCTTCTCGCCGCGCCCGCGGGAGCCGCCCTCGTCCTGTTCGTCGCGGCGGCGGCCTCCTCTTTCCGTCACGGCCTCGTCCCCTACCGGCGACTTGCGATCGCCGCGTTGTTCTTCGCCGTCTCTGAAGCGATGACTTCGGTAGTGCCGCATGCCACGTTCGGATCGGGTGTCGCGGAGCCCGTCGCGTACGGCGCGCACGGGGTGCGGCTCGCCGGTTACCTGGCGCTGTCGTGGTGGCTGTGGGCGGGCGTGAGGGTATCGATCCGCACGCGGTTCGTGGCCGCTTTCACGGTCCTTCTCATGGTCGTCGTGCTTGCGCTCGCGGCAACGCTCACCGGCGTCATCTCCACCAATGTCGAGCGCGAGGAGCTCGAGCGTCTCACGTCGCAGCTCAACAACGCGGTTAGGAACATGACGCAAACCGAGGCGGCGCAGCTGAAGGATCGCATCGCGGTTCTGCGCGAACTATCCGCGACCGTTCAGCGGCCGATCCTGACCCGGCGCGGGCTCGATGTCCTCACCGCACAGCTCGTGCAGGGGGAGCTCCTGGGTGAGAACGACTTTGCGCTCGTGACCGACCCGAGCGGGAACTTGCTCAAGGACGCGGCGGCCGGTATCGAACCGGCATCGACGCAGCGTGATGCGAACGACCCGGTTCCGCTGTCGGACCGCAAGCTCCAGCGCATCCTCGGATCTCCCGTCCTGACCGAGCTGGTCGACGACCGTTTTGATATCGCGGTGAGTGTCGACCGCATCGATTCGTCGAGCGTGGCGCTGCTGGCGGCGGCTCCGGTAGAAGCTCCGAATACGTCCCGCACCGCCGGCATCCTCGTGATCGGTAGCTGGATCGATTTCTTGACGATCGACGAACTTTCCGCGCTCGTGAAGCCTGCGCGTGCAACCTTGATTGCGCTCGATGAAGTAGCAGCGACCCGGCTTCCCCCCGCCGACGCACGCGATCTCGATCTCGCGGGAGCGCGCGATGAACTCTTGGTCGGGGAGACCGTCGCATCCCGCGAGATCTTGGGGGATCGTGCGTACTTCACCGCATACGCTCCGCTCACGAACGCAGCGGGAGATCACGTCGCCACGCTCGCGCTCTCGTCGCCCGACCGCGTGATCATTCAGACGCGCCTCGACGTCACCAGAAACCTATTCGTGATCGCGCTGCTCATCGGGGTTGTTGCTCTGGTACTTGCGTGGTTCTCGGGGCGGCGCATCACCAAACCGATTCAGTCACTCACGATGCGGGCGCGCGAGGTGCGAGAGGGGGATCTCACCGTCAAGGCGGAGGTGACCGGCGACGATGAAGTCGGTCAACTCGGCGAGACCTTCAACGAGATGACCGCGTCGCTGCAAACGATGACGGGTGATCTCCGCGCCGCGGTGCGCGAGGAGGGCCGGCTGCGCAGCCGAATCGAGACCATCATTCAGTCGATGGCCGACGGACTCGTTGCCGTCGATGCAGGGGGCAACGTTCTCGCGTTCAACATCGAGGCCGAGCTGTTGACGGGAATCAAGGCGGAAGATGCGATCGGGCGCCCCATCGACGATGTCGTCGAGGTCCAGAATCACCAGGGCGCCAGGACGCGCCTTCCCATCTCCGATCTCGCGGAAGGTTCCGTCGGCGGCGTCTATCTCGTCCGCCGCTTCGGATCACCTCTCCCGGTCGCCGTCACCTGTGCGGTGCTGAAGGGGGAAGAGGACGAGGCGGCGGGTGGCGTCGCCGTCATCCGCGATGTGTCCCGCGAGTACGAGGTCGAGAAGATGAAGTCCGAGTTCCTCTCGAACATCTCCCACGAACTGCGCACGCCCCTCACTCCGATCAAGGGATACGCGGAGATCCTCGACCGAAAAGACGTCCCGCCGGAGAAGGCGCGTCATTTCGTCAAAGGAATCCTCGAGTCGACGTCGCGGCTCGAGCGCATCGTCGAACTGCTCGTGGACTTTGCCGCGATGGAGGCCGGGAGGCTGGCACCCAAGGCCACGCCGGTGGATGTTGCGGCATTGCTCTCTGCGATAGCCGAGTCGTGGGACCGACGCAGTCCGCGTCATGACATCGTTGCCAAGGTGAAGGCCCGGGTGCCGAGGGCGGCGGGGGACGAGCGGCTGCTCAGACGTTCGATCGAGGAGATCGTTGACAACGCGGTGAAGTTTTCGCCGGAGGGCGGTGAGATCACGCTGTGTGCGCGAGCGGTGACGGACGGCGACGGTCGGAAGGTCTGTGTGGAGATCGCCGATCGCGGCATCGGGATCTCGCCGGAGGAAGTTCCGAAGATCTTCTCCGACTTCCACCAACTGGACGGCTCCGAGACGCGAACCTACGGCGGCCTGGGACTTGGGCTCACGTTCGTCAGGCGGATCGTGGAAGCACACGGCGGCCACATCGGCGTCGAAAGCGAGCCCGGAGCGGGTAGCGTTTTCAGGATCACACTCCCGGTTGCTCGCCGCGCCCGGGCAGATGGATCGGCGCGCCGTGGTGAGGGCGGCGCCGCCACGGGGTAACTAGTCCATCTGGGCTATTTCCCCCAGAGACAATCTGCCCCACACTGTTCACACGACCGCATTGGCCTCATACGGGACGGAAACTAACAACGTGAATCTCCGCACGATCGCTTTGCTAGTAGCCCTGGTACTGCTGGGGGCCGGCGCGTTCGTCGGCTTGGCCGGCGGCGACGAGCCGCTCAGCGAAATGTCGATCGAGCCCCTCGGGGGGTCGGTCGACGTATTGCGCGGCGACAAAGTCATCGAGATCACCGAACCTGCCGACCTTCGCCCCGATGACCTCATCGAGACCGGCAAACGCGGGGCCCGCATCCGCCTCGAAGGACAGCGTAACGTCTGGATCGGACCGCTGAGCCGCGTGGTGGTAGTCGACACAACAACGGTCGAAGATCTGACCGGAAGCGTCCTTGTGAACGCGGCCGAGCGAACCGCGGTTCGAGTCGGCGATGCAGTTGCTAGCTCTTCGAACGGGGTGTTTCGCGTGGATCGGCGGGTCGCCACCGCGCGCGCCGCCGCGTATCGCGGAGACATAACGCTCGTGGCGCCCGGTGACGCGCGAACCGAGGTCCCGTCGTTGTACCAGTCGTCGATAGTTGCGGGTGACATCGAGCCGCCGAAGCCGTATCAGGTGGCGGTCGACGACGTGTGGGACGCCCAGTGGCTCGAGGAGGTTGTGGCGCTCGAAGACGAACTCGACCGGCTCTCCCAGGGGTTCTCGAACCAGCTCAAAAAGGCGCGCCTGCGGGTCGCGGACTTCCGGCAGCTTGTCGGTCGACCAGTTGGTTTCATGCGTCCTTACGTTCGCCACCATGCGCCGGCCGATCTCTTTGTTGGATATGCGGTCGCCGAGCGCGCGCCCGGCCCCACCGCGTCGGCCTTTCGGGAGGCGTTCTCGCTGCGTGAGGACGACGGTTCGTGGGGCGTGATCGCGGCCATCATGGAGGTCGAATCGAAGCCTCTCGTCGCGGGGCTCGAGAAGCTCATCCTCGACACCGGTGTCGTTGCCGGTGATGCTCCGCCGAAGACGGCATTTGCGGCGGCGTCCGAGGGAAGGCGTCCCTCGCGCTCGACGGGGCGGCCGTCGGAACGGGTGACGCAACCTCCGCCGAACGACTCGGGCGAGCCGCGAGAACAGCCGGAGCGCCCGAAGAAGAAGCCAAAGGAGCCGGAGGATCCCCCGGAGGAATGCGAGGGCACAATCGACTGTGCCGCTCAGGAGCTTCCGCTCCCGGACCTGCTGGACGGGTAGAGAACACTTTCTTTAGCGGACGCGGGCAGTACGCTGTGTCTTCATGATGTCTCCCGGTCGCACCGGCCGCGTCCGCACGGTCGTTATCGCCGTCGCACTGGCCGTTGTCTTCGGCACCCTTACGTCGGTGCGCTTCTTCACCGATGTCCTGTGGTTCCGCGAGGTCGGTTTTTCTTCTGTGTTGTTCACGAGTCTGTCGACTCAATTCCTCGTCGGGCTGTCCGTGGGAGCCGCGGTTGCCGCGCTCGTGTGGATCAACCTCGTGATCGCGGCCCGGCTTGCGCCTACGTACCGAATCGAGATGGTCGATGCCTCGGGCCGCCCCGATCCAATCGAACGCTACCGGGAGCTGTTGGCGCCGCATCTCGGCGCCGTTCGGCTCGGTGCTGCCGCGGCGCTCGGCCTTCTTGCCGGCCTCGGCGGCGCGGCCGCGTGGCAGGACTACCTGCTGTGGGCGAATCGCGTGCCGTTCGGCACCTCCGATCCGCAGTTCGGCAAAGATGTCGGGTTTTTCGTTTTCGAGTTGCCGTTCTATGGAAACGTGCTCGACTGGATTTGGTTCGGACTGGGTGCGGCGTTGTTGACCTCGGCTGCCGCCCATTACTTTCACGGTTCGGTGCGCCCGGAGAACCGCCTGTCGGGGATCACCTCGGGGGCGCTGGCGCATCTTTCGGTCCTGCTCGGCCTACTCGCGCTCGTAAAGGCGGCGCAGTATTACCTCGGCACCTACGAGTTGGTCTTCTCTCCACGGGGGGCGGTAACCGGCGCCTCTTACACCGACGTAACGGCCCACCTGCCGGCCCTTCGGCTGCTGGCGATCATCTCGGTTTTGTCGGCGGTGCTGTTTCTCGTCAACATCGCCGTTCGACGCCCCGAGTTGCCGCTTGCGGCCATCGGGATCTGGGTGCTCACCGCATTTCTCGCCGGCGCCGCGTGGCCGTGGTGGGTACAGCGGTTCTCGGTGGATCCCCAAGAGTTGCAACGGGAGCGCCCGTACATCGAGCGCAACCTGGAGGCGACGCGTGCGGCGTTCGATTTGACGGATGTAACCGTTCGGGAGTTTCCGGCCACGACGGCACTCGACGAGGAGGCGCTCGGTGGAAACGAGTCGCTCCTTGCGAACGTGAGACTGTGGGATCCGAGCGTGCTGAAGCTTGCGTACGATCAGCTTCAGGCGATTCGCACCTACTACCGTTTCCCCGATGTCGATATCGATCGGTATCCGATCGACGGCGAGATACGGCAGGTGATGCTGTCGGCGCGTGAGTTGTCGCTCGAGGACCTTCCCCCGGGCAGTCAAACGTGGTCGAACCGTCACTTGCAATACACGCACGGCTACGGCGTGGTCGCCAGTCTCTCGAACGCCGCGACCGCCGCGGGCCAGCCAGATTTCCTCGTACAGAACGTTCCGGGTGACGTCGAGGAGGGTGCGGAGGCACTCGATCCGTCCGAGCAACCACGTGTTTATTTCGGCGAGGGTTTCTCGAGCCGCGAGTATTCGATCGTCAACACCGAACAAGACGAGTTGGACTACCCGGGCGCTCGTAGCAATTACTTGGGTGAAGGCGGCATCGAACTCGGTGGTCTTGCGCGTCGTGCTGCGTTTGCATTGCGCGAGCTAGATCCGAACATCATCCTTTCTGATCTCATCAGTAGCGACTCGCGCATCCTTCTCTACCGCAACGTGCGTGACCGAGTGCTTCGGGCCGCGCCGTTTCTCCACCTCGATCACGATCCCTATCCCGCGGTCGTCGACGGGGGGATCGTGTGGATCATTGATGGATACACGTCGACGGCCAACTACCCCTACGCCCAACGTTTCGACCTCGACGCGATCATCGGAGCCACCCAGGCCGGGACACTTCAGGGCGACCGCAGCTATGTACGGAACTCCGTGAAGGTGGTGGTTGATGCGTACAGCGGAGCGATGGACTTCTACATCATCGATGAGGACGACCCGCTGATCCAGGCATGGAGCAACGCGTTCCCGGATCTGTTCACCGATCAGGAGCCGAGCGATGCTCTGCGGGCGCACTTCCGGTATCCGGAAGACCTCTTCAACATCCAAAGCGAGGTGTATCTGACCTATCACATGGAGTCCGCCGACGACTTCTATGCGCGTGAAGACGCGTGGGCAGTCCCGGACAACCCCGCGTTCGAACCCGGCGACCCGGATCGCCCGAGCAAAATGCCCGGCGCTTACCTGTTGGTGAGCCTGCCGGACGAGGCCGACCAGCAGTTCGTCCTCGCTCGTCCGTTCACGCCGCGCGCCCGCAACGTGATGATCTCGTTCATGCTCGCTCGCTCCGACCCGGAGCGCTACGGCGAACTCGACCTACTCGAGTTCCCGTCGTCCAACCCCCCGCTCGGTCCCACGCAGATCGACAACCTCATCAACCAAGACGTCGAGATATCACAGACGCTCACGTTGCTGAGACAAGGCGGCTCGGACGTTCAATTCGGGAGCCTCGTGATCGTGCCGATCGAGGAATCGCTCCTGTACGTGCAGCCTCTGTTCGTCACGGCCGAGGGAAGCGGCCAGGGCGAGGGCGGCATCCCCGAGCTGAAGCGCGTCGTGATGGTGTTCGGCGAACAAGTCGCGATCGGCGCGTCGTTCGATCAGGCGCTCACGTCGCTGTTCGACCTCGAGCAACCCGAAGAGACGCTCCCGCCCGATGAGGACGGGCCGGACGAGCCCCCGGCTCCGGTCGGCCGGCTGGCAGAGGTGGTTGCGGAGGCGTCGGACGTATACGAACGGGCGCAGCAGGCGCTCGCCGACGGCGACTTCGAGACCTACGGACGGCTGATCACGCGCCTCGGGGAACTTCTCGACGAGGCCCGGAGCCTCTCGGGCCGCTGACGACGAGGTGTGGCCCACCAACCACCGATTAGGTAGCCACCGGGACACACCTCTCCTGTTTGGACATCTCACCACCTCTCAGGTGGTCGTTCGTCCAATCGACCGGTTATCCGTTTCCCTCGGTCTTGGTATCCTCGTCGGGCAGGGTGGAGCAGTCTGGTAGCTCGCCGGGCTCATAACCCGGAGGTCGCGGGTTCAAATCCCGCCCCTGCAACCAGCAAAACCGCAGGTCAGGCCCCTTGAACGTATGTTCGGGGGCCTTCTGCTTTTCCGCCCTCGTAGTCCATTCGTAGTCCAACGTAGCCGAAGCCGTTCTCATCACGGTTTCTCGCCCTGGTTCCGCTTCCTTAGATAGAATCCGCCGACGAACAACTGCATGATCTCTTTGGGTCGGACGCCTTGCTTCTGGGCCCCCCACTCGACCATGGCTCCTGCAAAATCGGTAACGGCGGCGAGGAGGCCGTCTACGTTGTCGGACTCGTTTTTGATCTGCTCCCACTCGTCCGGCTTCCGATTCACGCTCTTCCATATGAGAGCGAGGGCACGCTCGACATCGTCAGCCTCGTAGAACTCGCTGAGTGGTGTCTTCTCGTCCACCTAAATCCCCTCTCCCCATACGAGCCCTGCGACCTTCTCAGCGGCGTCCTCCTGCATCCCTTTGATGGCGTGGCTGTAGACGTCGAGCGTGAAAGCGACGGTGGCGTGTCCCAGGCGCTCCGAGACGATCTTCGGGTGAACGCCGGCCTTGAGCGCGAGCGTGGCGTGGGTGTGGTCGAGGTCGGACCGAGGCGCGGTGCCGACCTTTCGGTCGGTCCGTTTCCTCGGTCCGCCCGCCGAACCGGACGTGCGAGTCGTCCCCGCATCCGGCTCTCCACA
>Ga0247719_1000427_pt1 | contig 26011 bp, 24 predicted proteins | sample 41E_DmetaG_FD_189046 | JGI IMG/M metagenome (GOLD analysis project Ga0247719, IMG submission 189046) | Soil microbial communities from hillslope of Landscape Evolution Observatory, University of Arizona, Oracle, AZ, United States - 4-1-E_D | ecosystem: Engineered > Artificial ecosystem >...
CGGCATGGACGTCCTCAGGAAGGTCTCGCACCAGAACATTCGGCATGCTTACAGTATGATAGCAGCGTCGAGGATGGGGCAAGGGGCTGACCCCGCCGCGGTCGGGCCGCTGTCGCTCAGGCGCCCCTATCCCCCGGAGCTCTCAGCGTGGACGGCGCGCGACCAAACGCCGGCTGGATGGCGCGCCCGCCGCTGGCGACCGACAAGTTCACGTCCCATATCTCGTCCCATCAAATCAGGCGGCGCCGGCCGTTCTGAGCGGCTCTGCCGGAACCGGCGGACCAAGCTTCACCGGCGCAAGCAGCCCTTATCAGCAGGAGCGGCTTTCAGCGGATTCGCACGGAGAGCGGCTGGTCACCCTCTCAAGGTGGAGACACGGGTTCGAACCCCGTTGGGGCTGCAAGGGAGAAGGGAGGGGGAGGACTCCAGGCGCGCTTCGGGGGTCGGTAGACCCGCGGGATACCACCGGCCCTGGGTCGCGCGCCATCCCCGAGGCCGAGTGTCGCCTCGGCCACCTCGCCGGCGAGATCGCTCGCCTCGACCCGGCTCGGGGCAGGGAGGCGCCGGCCATGAGCGGCCGCCGGGCCTCGTGTTCGAGCGCATGGCCTAGCTGGCGCTCGCCCAGGACCGAAGCGACGGACTCAGCCCGAGTTGTAGCTCCAGCCGCCGCCCGTTCAGCATCTGGTACCTGCGGGCTACGCCCCCACCGGCACATTCGCCACGCACCGGCCGACGGCCCGGATACTGGGGTGCTGGTTCTGGGCTACCCGATTGCCGGCGGGCGAGGCGCCGAACGACCGTCCCTTCGGTGCCTACGTCTTGCCTGCGCCAACGCGTCCGGGCCGCCTCGGCGGTCCGGGTTCCCGTCGCACCTGGGGGCTACCCTGGATCGCCATGGCGATGCCCCAGGACAGTGCAAGCTCGACGCCGCTGATCGACGACTGGGTTGCGGAGGCCGGCGAAGCCGCCGTCGCCGCGGAGGTCGAGGAAGCCAGGCGACGGATTGACGAGGGGTCCCTCCCGAGCTTTGACGATCCTGCCGCCTTGTTGGCATTTGTGATGCGAGGTCGTCGACAGTCAGCGTGAGCTGGCGGGTCGTCGTCACCGAGACCGCGCTCGAGGGACTGAGCGATGCCGAGAAGGCGACAGTGACCGCCGAACTGTTCGCCTGGGTCGAGACCGGTCCTCCCCGGCAGAACCGACGCCCGGTCTTCGGCGCCCCGCTGTTCGAGGACTCTCTGCCTTCGGGATTCGAGGTGGCGTACTTCGTGGATGAGTCGGTTCCCTACGTCGCCGTCGTCCGCGTCCGGACGTAGGAACCCCAGCTGTGTCCGCAACTACCGCAGCGCGCTTCTCGTACGTCTTGTGCTCGGCGCCAGAACGAACAATCTCCTCGGTGGCCACCTGGCCTCTCAACAACCGCTACGCGATCCCCTAATTGCGAGCCCTGTGCTCCGTCGCCCGCCCCCGTACGCCGGCTGATGGGCACGCGTAGCTACCCACCGGCGGTGAGACTGGCACGGATGTCCTTCATCCTCCGGTAGAGGCGCATGGGATGTTCGGGCGCGGCGATGAACCCGTGATGGGCGTAGAAGGCCGCGGCCTTGTCGTCGATGGCGTCGACGACCACCAGCCGAGCCGCAGCAGCCTCCCCGGCGGCAACCGCCTTGCGGAGGGCTTCGGCAAGCAGGAGCGCGCCGTGACCCTCGCCTTGGTGGAGGCGGTGGACGGCGAGGCGGGCGAGCAGGACCATGCCGACGGGATACGCGGGCATCGCCCGGACCAGCCTCGCCGGCGCGTCGGCACGTCGAACGGAACCCATGGTGAGGCTGAAGTAACCGATGACACCGCCATCTCCGACGAGGACGAACGTCCGCGCGGAATCCAGGTCCTGGGCGGCCAGACCATGGCGGCGGATCCAGCCGTCGAGAATGTCCTGGCCGGAGGTGAAGGTGGTGATGTCGTGTTGGGGGCCGAGGCGTTCGAGCCGAAGACCTTGTCGGATCAATCCCCGGGGAGCTTCGGGTTCGAGCGAAACAACTCAGTGAGCTCAGCCACGGGCTCGGGCGGGCGGTCCAGCTCGGCGATGAAGCGGTCGAATGCCTCGTTGGACAGGACCACGTCCTGATGTTGGCGCAGCACACGTCGGGCCCGGGCGATGGTCGTGTCCATGACGAAGGCGGTGATGGTCGTCCCCTCAAGGTCGGCCGCCTCGCGGATCAAGGCGTCCTGGTCCGCGCTGACGCGCACCTCGATACGGTGCCGGCGGTGGTTGGCCGGCGCTGGCTCACTCATCCCACCACTCTAGCGTCCGGACGCTGTCCGGATGACGCTGATTGCCGGACCGGGGGCAGCGTCCCCAGACAACGGGTCCCAGGTGGCTCTCTCACCGCCACATACCGCCGGCTGAATGACACTCGGACGAGCGCCCCGCTCGACCCGGCGTCCGGCCTAGCGATCAGTCAGCAGGCGGCGGACGTGCGACGCGGCTTGCTCGACCGACTCGCTTCGCTCGGTTGCGAGTACCTGCAGGATGAAGCCGCTGAGGTACGCATGCGCCAGGGCAGCCGTCTCATGAGTGGCGAAGGCGTCAGCTAAAAGAGCATCGGCGTGCGCGTCCGCATTCTCCGACCCTTCGACAAGGCTCAGCGCAAGCCTGGCGAGCTTGCGTCGATCGTCCATCTCACGATCATGTCCCAAGCAGCTGGGCGTCTGTAGCATCGGACGGGCATCCCAGAAGACGGCGATTTCCGCGAGCCAATCCGTCACCTACCGCCGGGCCTGTGACCCACGCCCCGCGACTGAAGCGGATTGGTGGCAATCCGGCACAATGCCCGACGTGACTCCGGCTTGCGGCGCCGCAGCCGACGTTGCGGCGATGTACGGCATCCGCTCCGATAACGCACTTCTCTTCAGGAGACCAACGACCGTCGCCGGCTCCGCCCCTCTCACGTCATCGTCAAGGTTGGCACCCGAAAACAGTCATGACACCGCCGCGCCTGCGGCCGTCGCCGCCTCGACCTCGACCAACTTGCCCGTGCGGACGTCGTAGACGTAGCCGTAGATCGGGATGCGGTCGGGGACGAGGGGGTGAGAGCGGATGCGGGCCACATCGTCGGCCACGCTCTGGTGGGTGTCGGAGATGGTGAGCCAGTCGATGTAGGCCGCCTCTGCGGAACCCGGCCCCTCACCGACATCGGTGAAACCGTCAGGGCCCAGCGCGGCGGTTTCGAGGCTGTTCGCCAGCAGCCCGCGCATGACCTCGTCGGTGAAGTACTCCATCCCGCAATCGGTGTGGTGGATCACGAACCACTCAGCGGTACCGAGCAGCTTGTAAGAGATGACCAGTGAGCGAATGGCGTCGTCGCTGGCGCGACCCCCGGCGTTGCGTATCACGTGTGCGTCGCCTTCGCTCAGACCTGCGTACTTGGCCGGGTCGAGTCGGGCGTCCATGCAGGTCAGGATGGCGAAGCGGCGGGCCGGCGGCAGAGGGAGGTCACCCTTGTCGAACGAGCTCGCATAGTCATCGTTGGCGGCGAGCACCTCAGTGAGAACGGCCATGAGTCCCTACCTTTCGTGAGCGTCGTCGGAGCCTTCCGACCGCGCGACCACTCTAACCCAATTCTCGATAATTCTTATCGGCTTAGTCGGGTTTTTGTTTTACAGGTCCGATGGCCCGATCTGGCTCCAGCTGCCTACCCAGCGCTGGCACGTCCCGGACAGCTTCGGGTCGAGAGGCCGACGTGGGTGAATCCAGCGCCGTGAGTGCCCCCAAAACGCCGCGGTGCCCGGGTGTCGGATCCGCCCCCTACCGCCGGCGGTGGGACCGGGGCAAGCCGGCCGGAGCGAGGCCGGGAACCACGACCGGGAGGAGGGCCCACGGCCGGCCCGCCCCCTTCGAGGCGCCCGAAGCTGCCCATCGGCCAGGCGTTCAACGCCATGTCCAGCAAGGAGGCCGTAGCCGTCGAACAGCTCGTCGACCTCCCCCCGGCTGCTGCGCTCCTGCCTCCAGAGTGGCCTCAGTACCGGCCGGTCGCCGGCGGCGGCGATGGCGTCGGCGAGGTCCTCCGGAGCGGGGGCATCGAGGGCGACGGCCGCAACGTCGCGCCCGGCAACGACACTGGCCAGTTCGGCTATATCGGTCACTTCGACGACTCGACCGCCGTGGCGAGGATCCGCTCAAGCTCGGCGACGCGTGACGCGCGGCGGCGCCCCAGCGGCAGAGGCCCGAGACGGACAACGATGGCCATGAAGGCCAATGTGCCGAGATGCAGTCCTCGGCGCAGGACCGTGGCCGCGGTAGCGTTGGGACGTGCCGACAGCGCCGAAGAGTCGACCGGGCCGGTACGCCGACCTCGACACCAGCCAGCTCGCCGATGTCGTCGAACGGGCCTACGAAAGCGATGCCGCCCCTGACTGGGAGCTCGTTTTCGAGCTCACCCGTCGGGCGATGTTGGCCGAGACGAGCGGTGCTGGCGAATCCAAGGTGCCCCTGTCCCGACCGGCATAGCCAGCGGGGCCGTCGTGCCGAGGTTCGCGGGGCCGCTCGAAAGCACTGAATCGAGATGTGGGTCCCGCGACGCGCCCATCCCGGGGCCGTTTCAGCCAGGCACGGCCCCAAGGGCCGGCGGTGTGGCGCGCTGGCCGTGGTCGGGATGGCCGTCGAGGGGCTAGTCGATCATGAGTCACTGACGTTGTCTCCACTCAGGTGCTCCAGCGATGTCGACGGCGTCGCGTGCCTCAATCTTCGGCGAGAATTCGCTCCGATGCCGCACGAAGTCACCGGCTCGACGCAACGACGAGGCACGCCCGAAGCGGTGGCGCTTGCCATCAAGCTCTCTGCGGCACGCGTCCGGCGACTCGGGTTCAAGGGCTCCACCTCACACCTCAGCCGGGAGTTCCCAGACGGAACGACTCATTTGGTCCACTTTCAGCGCATGGTCTCCGGCGTCACGGGCATGGAGCCGAGCTTCACGGTCAACCTCAACGTCGTTTCAGGCAACCTTTGGCGAGCATGGGCTGCCAGCGGCGATTGGAGGGGCCAGGGGCCGCTGCGCAGCGGGGCGGACATCGGAGTCCATGTCCGGCTGGGTCATCTCGCCTTGGGCCAGGACTACTGGTGGAATCCGGCTGACGAGGCCGAAGCCGTCGAGGTCGCAGAGACCGTCGCCGACCTCGTCGAACGGTTCGGCCTGCCATGGTTCGAACAAGTTGGGCCACGGGCATAGCGCGAGGCAGGATGTTTCGACTCGGGTGATCCCGGCCGGGCGACAGTCGAGCATCGGCTTGCGAGCATTTGCCTACGTCGGCCGCCTCGTGTCATGCATGCACTCTCCGGTCATCTGCGGCGGCGTAACGTCCGACGCATCCCCTATGAACGAGCGGCTGACATTGGGACGGGGTCCCCTCAGCCGGCTTGGGCGCGCGGGACACGGCTACACGTGGGCCAACTGCAGCGAGGTGTGCCTTGCCAGTACGTCGAAGTCGCTGTCGGCCACCTGCAGCAGCGGCACGTCGGCTCGGATGGCGACGGCACCGATGAGGCAGTCGATCAGCTTGCCGACGGTCTCGCCGCGTCGGCGACAGGTGCGGTAGGCGAGTGCGGCATCGTCGTAGTCGCCGGACATCAGGTCGATGACGGACGCTCTTGCCAGCAACCTGCGGAGGTCATTGAGGTGGCTCTCGTCTCGGGCGCCGGCGAGGACCGCCATCCGGATCGGATCGCACGTGGCCATCTCGCCCTAAAGGAGCTCGTCCACCGGTGTGCACACCGGGCTTCCCGTGTCGCGGAGGAACTCGACCCAGGCCGAGGTGTCGACGAGGATCAACCGGTGCGGCTCGTCCGCATGTCGTCAAGGTCGCCGTCCCACCCCGACCCACGTAGCCGGCGCGCCGAATCAAGATCGAGGGGCTCGGCGGCCAACGTCCGTAGGGCGAAGTTCACAGCCGCACGCTTGATCGACAGGTGGTAACGCTCCATAACGGCTTGGCATGCCGCTTCATCGATGTCGATGTTGGTACGGGACATACACCCGGCGCAGCGGCCTGGGGTGGAGTGCCCCCACCGCTGGTTGTCGGGGCCACGGCCGAGGATGGTGGCGATCGCGGTTGGCGTCCGGCCCCTTAGGGTCGCCAGCGACGAGAACTAGCGATCAACCAACAGCTGCCGAATGCGTGACGCGGCTTGCTCGACCGACTCGTCTCGTTCGGCTGCAAGTACCCGCAGGATGAAGCCGCTCAAGTACGCATGGGCCCGCGCAGCCGTTTCATGAGTGCCAAGGGCCTCCGCCAGTAGAGCGTCGGCATGCTCATCGCCGTTCTCCGCGCCTTTGATAAGGCTCAGCGCAAGGCTTGCGAGCCTGCGTCGGTCGTCCATGTCGAGATCATGTCCCAGGAGCTGCGCATACGGAGCATCGGACGGCATCCCACCGGCGACCGCCCGAGTTGACAGGCGACCACGGTCCCCGAACCGCCGACCAGCGGAGGCATCGTTGTGGAGGTCGAGGTCCCCGCCTCCTACCCGATCGTGTTCACCTCGACGCTGTCGGCCTCCGGGACGCTGTGGGCCGCCTCCGAACACACACCCTCTTCGAGTTCGACCCGGCGTCGTGGGCGGTTCGGTTCTCGGCCCGGCTCCGCCGGGAACCTACGGGCAGCTTCGTGGGCTCGCTGCGAGTCAACTGCGGGTGCCGTACGGAAGAGGGCGACCGCAGCCTCCGCGGCGACGAAGCGGCGGCGGCGCAACGGAGTGAGCTCGCCCACGGGCACGCCGTTGCGCAGCTCTCGCTGGGTGATTTTTCGGCTCGTGGGAACTGTCCTGCGACATTTGGAGGACCTGCGGTGATCGTGCCGTTCACGCAAGTCCGGCTTCACGGGCGACCACGATCGCCAGGGCCCGGTTGGGCACCTGCAGCTTCTGGAAGATGCGCGTGATGTGATTGCGCACGGTCGCGGGACTCACGACGAGCTCGGTCACGATGTCGTCGTTCGAGAGTCCCCGGGCGATCAGGACGAGCACCTCTTCCTCCCGGGGCGTCAGGCCGGGGAAGGGCCGCGAGCGGTGGCCGGCCGGGTCGCGCGTGGCCGCTTGGACGTCGGCGAGGAACGCGACGGCGCCGAGTCGCTCGTACACCACAGCTGCGTCGGCAAGGAACGCGTCGGCGCTTGGGAGGCCGAGGTGCGCCGCCAGCAGCCCGGCCACGTGGCCGTGGCTGCCGGCGAATGCGACGACGGCGCCGTTGACGCCGCACGTGGCGGCGATGGGGGCGAGGTCTGCGAGGAGGTCTTCGCACAATGCGCGGTCGTCGAGCGCGATCGCGGCCACGGCAAGCTCCCGCACGAAGACAGACCAGAGGTAGGACCGGTCGGCACGCCATGTCCCGAGATCAGCCACGATCGCCACGTGGCGGCGGGCGGCCCGCAGGTCGTCGGACCGGGCGCAGAAGCCGGCCGCCGCCGCGTGGGCGTGGATCGGCGCCCCCGTCCAGTGTGCTACGGCTGCCTCGGCGAACTCGCGAAGCCCGTCGGGCGTGGCGCGGGCCCGGACGAGCTCCAGTCGCTGCGACATGCGCACGTTCTCCGCGTCGGGCTCCCGGATCGACGAGCCGAGGTCGGCGGCATCCTCGATGGCGGCCTCGGCGGCGTCGAGGTCGCCTCGCAGCAGCAGGAGTGCCGCTCGACGGGTGGCCGCGGTGTAGCGGTGACGGGGCTGGCCGAGCTGGTCGAACAACCTCAGGCTGTCGTCGAGGGCAGTCTCAAAGGCCGCCGAGCCGCTCTCGAGCAGGGCGTTCGCCAGCAGCAGGTTCCCGACGGCGAGCCGCTCGTCGTCGCCCGAGCGTCCCGCCACCGCAACGATCTCGCGGGCGAGGGCGGTTCGCTCCGTCGGCGAGCCGGGGATCCATAGCACGTCGTGGCGCGCGAGCAGGCACGTCACGAGCGTGCTCAAGTCGGTCCCTGCCCGCCCGAGGGCGATGGCCCGCTCGCTCAGCGGCCCGGCTCGGGGCCGGTCGGCGGCCACCGAGTGCTGTAGCTCTCGAGCCAGTCTCGCCGTGAGCCGGGCCTCGAGGTCAGGGTCCGTGCCCTCCACCCCGGCCAGCGCCTCGTCGAGAACGCGAACGACCTCGTCGCGGCGGACGGCGAAGCGGGCACCGAGGTCGGCGCGGGCGAGGGCGACCTCGGCCCGCAGGTCGGCGTGCGAACCCGAGACCGCGAGGTCGTGGGCGGCGCGCAATCGGTCGCGGGCGTCCTCGATGATGCCGGCGCGGGCGAGGGCGTCGGCCTCGGCGAGGAGGACGGTGACGTACTCGCGCTGGTCGACTGCCGCCGGTGACGCCACCACCGACTCCCGCCACCGTCTGAGGTGGGCGGCGGCCTCTGCGAAAGCGAGCGACTCGACGTCGGCTGAGGCCGCCGCCAGCGCCCATCGGGCGGCTCTCGACGCCTCGCCGGCCGACACCGCGGCGGTGAAGTGGTGCGCGAGATCGGCGGGATGGACAGGGAGACCCCGCGTGACGCGCTCGGCGAGGGCGACGCCAAGCTGTTGGTGGATTGCCACCCGTCGAACGGCCGGGATGGCGGCGGCGATCGTCTCTCGGTACAGGTCATGGGCGAAGTGGAGCCGATCGTCGGTGTCAGAGGTGACGACCCCGGCCGACCGAGCAGTGGCCAGCGCCTCGTCGACCTCGGCGGGCGAGATGGTTGCGGCCACGGCGACCACCTCGGCGGCGATGGCGTTGCCTGCGAGCGCGGCCACCTCCAGTACGTCGCGGGTGGCCGCGGGAAGGCCGGCGAGCCTGTCCTCGATAGCGTCGCGCACTGCGACCGGAAGGCGGTGCCCGCCCGTCGCGTCTCGGGCCAGGAGGGCGAGCTCCCTCGTGAAGACCGGGTGGCCGCCGGCCCGGCGGACGAGATCATCGACCTCGGCGGCACTGAGCGGACCGGCGATCTCGGCGGCGAGCATCTCGACGGCGTCCCGGCCGAGCCCGTCGAGCTCGATGCTCATGGCCGACATCGCCAGCTGCGACAGGCGACGGCGCGCCGGGGTGGCGAGCTCGTCGTGTCGGTAGCATCCGATGAGGGCCACGGCGGCGGCAACGGGATCCCGGGCGACGAACTCGAGCAGCGCGAGTGACGACTCGTCGGCCCATTGCAGGTCATCGAGCACGACCACCACCGGTCCGTGCTCGGCCGCGACGCCGGCGAGCCACCGGCTCACGGCGTCCATCAGCAGCAGCCGGTCGCGCTCGGAGCCCTCGGAGGGCGATGCTGGCCCGAAGGAGCGGCCGATCAGGGCCAGGAGCGGCGTGTCATCGCCCGCGACCGAGCGGGCCTCGACCGGCCCGATGGCGGCGGCGACGGCGTCGAGGGCGCGGCTCCACGGCCAGTACCCGGGGGCGGCCACCGCCTCGACGCAGGTGCCCCACCCCACCACCTCCAAGTCGCCGACCGCGACCCGCACCAAGGACGACTTCCCGATGCCAGCAGGCCCGCTGACCAGGCCCACGGACCGGGTCCCCGCCGCGGCGCGGGCAAGCAGGGCGCGCAACCGTCCGTGCGGCGCCTCGCGCCCGAGCAGCGTCTGTCTACCAGCCATCCACCACCATTCTTCCCGCCCGTGGGTCCCCGTGTGGGACCCAGGTCCCCACCCGTCCCACGAGCACGACTTCAGCGAAACGGGACTCCGCTCTCATGACCGGGACCGGCGCGCTCGCGATGATCGACGCATGCAAGGCAACACCGAACGGCGACTGCACCTTTCGATCACCCACGCCCGCGGCAAGTGCGCCTGGCGATGTGCCAGATCGGAACTCCCGAACCGGCGCCCGTCCGGCGCCAACCGCGACACGACAACGACAGTAGGAGAACCTGGATGAGCTTCGACCCGATCCTGTACAAGACCACGACCCGCCAGCAGTGGGACGACACCGCCGAGGCGTGGCACCGGTGGGGCCCGACCCTCGAGGCCTGGCTGGGCCAGGCCACGGAGAGGATGCTCGACCGAGCCGCCGTAACCGACGGATCCCGAGTGCTCGACGTCGCAGCGGGGGCCGGAGGCCAGACCCTCGCCGCCGCCCGGCGAGCGGGCTCGACCGGCGAGGTGGTCGCCACCGACATCTCCGCCAACATCCTCACCTACGCCGCCAAGGCGGCGGCGGAGGCGGGGCTGACGAACGTCGAGACACTCGAGGCCGACGGCGAGCATCTCGAGGAGCTGCCCACCGGGTCGTTCGATGCCGTGATCTCCCGCGTCGGATTGATCTACTTCCCCGACCAGCAGCGAGCGCTCGCCGGGATGCACCGTGTGCTCCGCGACGGCGGTCGGATCGCCGCGGTCGTGTACTCGACGGCCGATCGCAACCCGTTCTTCTCGGTCCCGGTGTCGATCATCCGTGAGCGGGCGCAGCTCCCCGCACCGCTGCCGGGTCAACCCGGCCCGTTCAGCCTGGGTGCCCCTGGCGTGCTCGAGGCTGCGCTCACCAACGCGGGGTTCCGGGACATCACCGTCGACGTCGTCCTGTCACCGTTGCGGCTCCCGTCGGCGGCGGCGTGCGTGCAGTTCGAGCGGGAGTCCTTCGGGGCGCTGCACCAGATGCTCTCCGGGATCGCCGAGGCCGAGCGATCGACGGTGTGGGATGAGATCGCCACCGCGCTCGCGCAGTTCGAGATCGGCGACGGCTTCGTCGGTCCCTGTGAGCTGCTCGTCGCATCGGGGAGGAAATGAGCACTTCCACGTTGCTCACGGTGGCTGCCGTGCAGTCCACGCCAGTCTTCCTCGACCGCGAGGCGACGGTTGAGCGGCTCGTTGCTTCGATCAAGGAGGCGGGCGCGGCAGGCGCCCGCCTCATCGCGCTCCCGGAAGCGATCGTGCCCGGGTATCCAGATTGGGTCTGGCGGCTCCCGGCCTGGAAGGACCGCGACTGGTACGCGCGTCTCCATGACCAGGCGGTCGACATCCCCGGCCCCGCCACCGACGCGCTGGGTGCGGCGGCGGCCGAGGCCGGCGCGTGGGTGACTGTGGGGGTCAACGAGCGGACCCGGTCAGGGACGCTGTACAACTCACTGCTGTATCTCAGCCCCGACGGCGCGGTTGCTGGCGTGCATCGAAAGCTGTTGCCCACGGGCGGTGAGCGCACCGTGTGGGGTTGCGGTGACGGCTCAACCCTCACCGTCGTCGACACCGAGTTCGGTCGAGTGGGCGGGCTGATCTGCTGGGAGAACCTGATGCCGCTCGCCCGCGCTGCGATGTACCAGCAGGGCGTCGATATCCTCCTCACCCCGACCTGGGACAACTCCGACTCGTGGGTGTCCACACTGCGCCACATCGCCCGGGAGGGCCGAGTGTTCGTCGTCGGGACCAACACCTGCCTGCACAGCCGCGACATCCCCCGCTCGCTGCCGGGCGCCGACGAGCTCTATCCCCTCGACAACGACGACGACTGGCTCGCTCGCGGCAACACCACCATCGTCGGGCCCGACGGCACCACCCTCGCCGGGCCGCTCACCGGTCAGGCGGGAACGCTCTTCGCCAGCATCGACCTGTCGGTACTAACTGCGGCCCGCCGTGAGTTCGACCCGATCGGTCACTACGCCCGTCCTGACGTCTTCCAGTTGACGGTGCACCAACCACCGGCGGCAACGGCAATGCAAAAGGAGAACCATGCCTGACACCACCTTCCCCAGCATCGGGCACGTGGCACTGACGGTCAGCGACCTTCAGCGCAGCGTCAACTGGTACCAGCGGCTGTTCCGAGCCGAGCCGGTCCTCGACGAGGACACCGGCCCGTACCGCCATGTGGTCTGGATGCTCGGCGGCACACTCCTCGGCCTGCACCAGCACGCCGAACCGGCGAGCACCGAGCCCGCCGACGAGCTGCGACCTGGCCTCGACCACGTGGCCTTCGGCTGCCCCGATCGGGCCGCGCTCGAGAACTGGGCGGAACAGCTCGACGAGCTCGGCATTCCGCACGGGCCGATCGTCGACGCACCCTACGGCTCGGGCCTTTCGTTCCGGGATCCCGACAACCTCCCGCTCGAGTTCTTCGCCCCACCGTCCTGAGTGGTAGGCGAGGCCGGCGAACCACGACGCCACCTGCGTCCGGTTCGAGACCCCAGCTTGGTGAGGATGTGCTGGACGTGGTTCTGCGCGGTGCGCGAGGAGATGTGGAGCTCGCCGGCGATGGCCTTGTTGCTCAGCCCGAACGGCGTGTCGGCGTTCTGGGGCGGAGCAGAGATGGAGTTCTCGACCTCACTCCCGACCGCTCACCTCAAGGACCGCGCCCCAGGATGTCGGCCACGGTCGACGCGAACCCCGGGGCGCTGACGAGGAGGAGGGCGACGAGGACCGCCCGGCCCACCACGGTCCAGCGCAGGGACCGCACGGCGGCGGTGACGCCCCGCAGCCGGGCGGCGAGGACGGCCAGGGCGCCGACGGCGGCCACCGGCACCAGGACGGGCGCGACCGGGCCGAGGACCAACAGCGGGGCGTGCGCCACGACCGATGGCGCACGGCGTGAGAGCAAGGGCAGGGTCCGGCTGTAGCGCCCGGCCACGGCGGCAACGGCCATCCCATGGGCCACGACCAGGGTGGCGAACACGGCGACGCTGAGCCATCCCGGCCCCACGATGTCGAAATCGGGGTTGTCCCTCCGGAGGGGCTCGATCCGGGTGGCGGCGATCACGAGGAGCAGGGCCCCGAAGGTCACGCCGCCGAGCCGGCCCGCCGGGAGCCACCGTCTGATCAGCAGGTAGAGCGCGCCGGTGGCCAGCCCGAAGAAGAGCGCAGTGAAGACGATGAAGCCGATCGTGCCCCCGACGGTGATCCTGCCCACGACTTCGTCCGCCTCGGTGAGTCGGCCCTGGGCAGCGTCCCCGGCGGTGGCGGCGAGCAGGCGCATGGCCAGCCGCCCACCCGCTCCCGCCACCAGGATTCCGGAGGTGACGCCCGACACCACGGCCACCGTGAAGTACCAGACGTAGCGGCGGGCGACGACGCCGGCAGGGGCGGTGTCCGCGGGGTCGCTGGTCGACCACGGGGGCTTCGGATCGAGCCGTCCCCAGCGGACGATCGCCGTGAGGCCTACGAGGACCAGGAGCCCACAGACCCCCATGAGGAGCACGAGCCATCATGCCAGCGTTCGTCCCGCCGAGCACCGGCGGCGTTCCGCACCGTCACACCTCGACGATCACGGTGACCGGGCCGTCGTTGACGAGCTCAACCTCCATGTGGGCGCCGAACCGCCCGCCGGCGACGACCAGGCCGTACTCGCGCAGGCGGTCGGCGACGGCCTGGACGAGTGGCTCGGCGTGCGGGCCCGGCGCGGCGGCCGACCAGGACGGGCGGCGGCCCCGGCTCGTCTCCCCGTAGAGGGTGAACTGGCTGACGACGAGCACCGCCCCGCCGCTCTCCTGCACCGACCGGTTCATCACGCCGGCGTCGTCGTCGAACAGCCGCAGGTTCGCCAGCTTGACCGCCAGCCGCTCGGCCTCGGCCGGTCCGTCGGCGTGGGTGACGCCCACCAGGGCGAGCAGGCCACAGCCGATCTCGCCCACCGTGTCGGCCCCGACCCGGACGCACGCCCGGCTGACCCGCTGCACGACGGCCCGCACCGGCGCATTCCACCACGCCACGGCGCGGGCGGCTGGCGTAGGCTGTCGACCGGCTGGGCGGTCGAAGGATGGCGGATGCGGGAACTGCTCACAGGCAGGGTGGCCGGAGAGACCAGGAGTCCTCGGCGCCCGCCTCGCCGGACCAGGACCGGCACCGCCGTCGGACTCCAACGGAGGAACGCCTCATGATCCGGCTTGCCCCCCAACCCATGGACACGGTCGACGACATGCGCCACGCGCTGCAGAAGGCGATCGAACTGGAGCTGTCGACCCTCCCGCCCTACCTGTACGCCGTCTTCAGCATCGAGGAGGGCGCCAACGAGGCCGCCCGGAGCCGGATCGGCGCCATCGTGCTCGAGGAGATGACGCACATGGCGCTGGCCTGCAACATCCTCAACGCCATCGGCGGCCGTCCGGTCCTGGCCCAGGCCTCGGTGGTCCCGGCGTACCCGGGCCCCTTGCCGTACGACATCGGCGGGGACGACGGCGAGCCGTTCCTCGTCTCGCTCCTCCCGTTCTCGAAGAAGGCGATGGCCCAGGCGATCCACATCGAGGAGCCGGAGGACCCGATCAAGTTCTCGGCCGGGCTGGAGCTGGCGCCGACGTTCCAGACGATCGGGGAGTTCTATGCCGCCCTCGACAAGGCCCTCGGCACCCTCCCGCCGGAGGTGTGGGCCGCCCCGGCCGGCAGCCAGGTCACCGACCACCCCTTCTTCGCCGGCGACCTGTTCCCGGTGGTCGATTACGCGTCGGCCTCCACCGCCATCAGCCGCATCGTCTCCGAGGGCGAGGGCACCACCAAGAGCCCCCTGGACTTCGAGGGCGACCTCGCCCACTACTACCGCTTCGAGGAGATCCGCCGGGACCGGGTGCTCCAGAAGGACGCCGGCAAGCCGGAGGGCTTCTCGTGGGGCCCGCCGCTCGGCGTGGACTGGGACGGCGTCCTCCCCGTGATCAAGGACCCGGCCGAGCACGACTTCGCGGGCGACCCGGCCGCCCAGGCCGCCCAGGACGAGTGCGACCGGGCCTTCACCGTGCTGCTCCAGGAGCTGGAGCGGGCGGTCACCGGCGAGCCCGGCCGCATGGGGAACGCGGTCCGGGCCATGTTCGACCTCCGGATGGCGGCCCGGGTGGCCGTGCGCACCCCGCTGAAGGGCAGCAAGAAGTCCGCAGGGCCGGCGTTCCGATTCCGGCCCGAGCTGGTCTGAAAGGAGAGCCGTGTCCGTCCTCGACACGCCCCGCGTCTACTTCCGGGGGCAGATGACCTGGGACCCGATCGTCACCAACAACTACCAGGCGTTCTACAACCTGGCCACCAGCAAGCCGGTCCTGGGCACCGGCACCGTCGCCGACTACCGGGAGAAGGCCCGCCAGTCGGTCACGCGGGGGAACTGGAACCCCCACGGCACCCACCGCTCGACGTTCTTCGAGACCACCGTGTGCGGCGTCGACTGCGGCGGGGGCCTGCGGACCGACGACGCCCTGGTCGGCGTCCCCGTGTCGTTCACCGGCATGCTGGTCGACCTCAACCCCTACGGGGCGACCACGTCGCAGCTCTTCTTCGACCACGTGAGCTGCGGGATCCAGGGCGGGAGCCGGCTCCTCGCCCGCCGGGCCACGTCGATGGTCGCCCGCCGGCTCAACTTCGCCCGCAACACGGGCTACACGGTCATCGCCGGCGTGGCCTCGGTCGTGTGGCAGACGTCGTTCCCGTTCCCGGACAGCCTGTCGATCGACCCCCACGGCTCCGACGTGCTGGAGGCGCTGGCCCGGGCGCTGGCCGACGACGACACCGTCGGCCTGACCCTGCGCATGAACACGTACCGGACGGCGTACTTCGGCACCGACGCGCCGACCGCCCAGGACTCGGCCGAGCTGGCCGCCCAGATCGCCCAGGGAGGGTTCCATCCCAACCCGGCCCGCAGCATGGTCGTCGGCGTCATCGGTCCCTGGCGGCGGGGTGAGCCACCGTCGGTGCCCGCCGACCGGGTCCTGGCCGCCACCGAGAACAGCCCGATCAGCACCGCGTTCGCCAAGGTCGGCGGCGGCCGGCTGACGGTCGACCTGGGCAACAGCGTCCCCGAGACCGGCTTCGACCTGACCAAGCTCGACGTGGGCCCGCTCCAGGTGGTGGCCACGGCGGCCGGGGGCGACGTTGCCCTCGGGACCATCCCCTACAGCGCCTACGACGCCTCCGCCTACGCCGCCACCAGCGGCCTGGTGGACCTCGACCTCGACGACGCCCAGGCCGCGGCCGCCCTCGACGCCGACGTCGAGATCCGGGACGGTCAGGGCGTGGCCCTGCTGAGCGAGCAGCCCCTCACCGTGGTGGCCGACACGCCGAACCTCTACCTGGAGGAGGGCGAGTCCACCACCGTGGCGCTGCGGACCTTCGAGCGGGGCCGAACCCCGTCCTCGCCGGTGTCGGTCACCATGGCCGAGATCGGGGGCCCCCTGCCCCCGGTCCAGGTGGTGACCGGCGCCGACGGCACCGTCGCCGTCCCCGTGCAGGGCGGCCGGTCGGGCAGCTGGGCGTGGGTGCTCGTCCCCTGGCGGGGGGAGCCGCCGCCGCCCCCGGCCGGCCTGGTCCCCACGCTCAACGAGTACCTGGTGCTGCGAACGACGCCCCTCGACGCCCACATCGCCCGCATGGAGCCGACGTGGGCCAACGTGTACGAGCAGGTGCTCCGCGACTGGGAGGCCCTGGCCCCGTGCATGGACAACTGGCTCAGGCTCGGCGACGAGGACCAGGTGGTGCGCCACGCGTCGCTGGTCCGCCAGCTCACGAGCCGCGACCGGTTCGAGGACTTCCGCTACATGCCGGTGACCCGGGAGCTCACCAAGGGCCAGCGGACGCTCCTCCACCGGTGGTGCGACGCCGTGCTGGGCGCGCCCACGCCGGAGTCCCTCACCGCCGCCGAGGTCGCGAGCGAGCAGGGCGCCTTCGGCCGGGGGTTCTAGTGCCCCGTCAGGCCACGCCGCCAAGAGGCAGCCAGGCCAGCACGAACGCCGCGCACACCAGGTCGTAGACCACGCAGAAGGGCGGGTACCAGGGGCGCACCGGCATGCTGACCGCCCGGGGGTGGTGCACCCCGTCCCACGCCGCGTGGGCCGCGTAGGCGCCGGCCAGGAGGGCGGGGGAGTCGGCCCAGAGGGCGGCGGCCGCCCCGAGGAGGAAGGCGCCGGCCACCGTGAACTCGATCAGCAGCGGGCCCACCCTGCCGTCGGCCACGCCGAAGCCGAAGTAGATGGCGCCGATGAAGGCCACCTGCACGGCCAGGAACTGCATGCCGGCCAGCTTGGAGAGCAGGAGCAGCGGACTGAGCATCACGACGGCCAAGGCGAGGCCGACGCCGGCACCGGCCGGCCCGCTGAAGTGCAGCTCGAGCCCGTTCGGGCCGGGGACGGTGGTCCGGTTCAGTAACATACAGACAGTATGTATGAAGTGGTGGGTCCGGTGTCAAGGGGTCTTGAGGCCGGCCAGCAGGCGGGCGACGACCGCCGCCACCTCCTCCCGGGCCGCGGCCCGGTCGCCGGCCCGGGCGATGTACATCGCCCCCTCGTGGAGCGCCCCGAGGAGGACGTGGGCGAGGGGGGCGACCGGCTGGTCCTCCAGCTGGCCGGTAGTCATGGCCCAGGTCAGCCCCATCGCCACCAGCCCGAACCGGTGCTGGGAACGGGCCTGCCACGCCTCCCACCCGAGCACCGACGGACCGTCGACGAGGGCGATGCGCTGCACGGCGGGGTCCAGGCTGGCCGCCAGGTAGGCCTCGCAGCCGGCGACCAGCCCGGCCCAGGGGTCGGCCTCGGCCATGGCGACCGCGTTCACCCGCTCGTGCACCTCCTCCTCCACCTCGGCGAATACGGCGCGGAAGAGGTCCTGCTTGTCGCGGAAGTGGTAGTAGAGGGCGCCCCGGGTGACCCCGGCCTGGAGCACGACCTCCTCGGTCGACGTGGCCGCGAATCCGCGCTCCGCGAACAGCCTGCGGGCCACAGCGAGGAGCTGGGAACGGGTTCCTGCCGCCCGGGCGGCGCGTGTGCCTCCGGCGGTCATCGATCGTCGGTCCAGGGGCCGGACACCCCCGGACCATACGCCCGGGAGGCCGCGTTCGACGCCCGGATACCACCGAGGGGGCGCGTAAAATGTCGTGACACCGTCACGTGCCGCCATGGGGAGGGCCGGTGATCAATTCGAGGAGACTGGTTCCCGGCCAGACCCGCGAGGAGGCGCGGGCCCGCCTCAAGCCGGGCAACTTCCAGGGCACACCTCCGCGGGGCAAGTCCCACGAGCACGAGCAGGCCGCGCTGAACGCCATCGACGACCGCTGGTTCGGCACCAGCCGGTTCAAGCGGCGGGCCAAGGTCGTCTCGAACGACCCGCTGACACCGACCGGCACGTTCCGGCTCCGCCTGGAGGTGGTGGACGGCGAGCCCTTCGAGTTCCTGCCGGGCCACTTCGTCGGCATCGAGGCCCACTTCGAGGGGCGGGGGTTCCGCCGCAGCCCGTACTGCATCCTGTCCGACCCGTCCGAGACGCCGGCGTTCGACCTCCTGGTGCGGAAGGTGGACCAGGGGCCGCTGTCGCTGTACCTGGCCGGGCTCCGGCCGGGCGACGACGTGCTGTTCCGGGGGCCCACGGGACGGTCAATGATCCCCCGTTTCAGGGACCGGGAGCTGGTGCTCATGGCCACCGGCACCGGCGTGGCGCCCCTGATCGCCCTCGCCCGGCACCTCCTCGCCGAGGACTACCCGCACCCCATCTCGTTGTGGTGGGGCCTGCGCCTGGTCGACGACGTCTGCCTGACCGGCGAGCTGGAGGCCCTGGCCGCCGCCTACGACCGGTTCAGCTACGCCATCACCCTGTCGCAACCCCCGGAGCAGTGGACGGGGCTGCGCGGCCGCCTGGGCGAGTCGGTCCCGCCGCTGTTGCCCACCCTCGGCGGCAAGCACTACTACCTGGTGGGGAACGGGGCCATGCTCGAGGAGATGGCGCTGGCCCTCTCCGACCTCGGCGTCGTCCAGCAGTACATCTACAAGGAGCCGTACTTCGACCCCATCCACGTCCCCGACCGCGAGGTCGTGGCCCGGATCAGGGAGCGGTTCGTCGCCACCGACCTGTTCTCGGCCTACGCCGCCCGCCGGGGCTCGGCGTTCGACATCGACCGCGACCTGGAGGCGGCCCGGACGGGCAAGGCCGGCAACGGGGATCCGATGGCCGTCTCCGACCTCTTCGAGCTGCTGCCGGCCTTCCTCTCCCACCACCCCGACCAGGAGGACCCCAAGCCGACGCACGTCGAGCGCCCCTGGAACCGCCCGGCCTAACCCGGCATTCGGAGGACGAGGACGGCGATGTCGTCGCGGGGGTGCCCGTCCTGGAAGTCGACGACGGCATCGACGAGCTCCTGGGCGACGGTCTGCGCGTCCTTGCCGCCCATGGTGTCGAGGAGGGCGGCCAGCCCCTCCTCGCCGAAGAAGCCGAGGGGGCCGCGGGCCTCGGTCACGCCGTCGGTGTAGAAGACGAGGGCGTCACCGGGCCGGAGCGCGGTCGTCACGTCCGACACCTCGATGGTCCCCAACAGCCCCAGGAGCGTACCCGGCTCGCCCACGGGCCTCGACGGCGCCGCCGGGCGCAGGAGGAGGGGCAGGGGGTGCCCCCCGCAGGCCACGGTGACCCGGCAGGAACCGGCCGGATCCAGGCGGACCCGCGCGTAGGCCACCGTGCAGGATGCGTCGTCCTCCTCCCGGAGCAGCACCTCGTTGAGCGTCTCCAGCACGAGGGCCGGCTCCTCGACCCGGATGGCCGCCGCCCGCAGGGTGTACCTGGCCAGCGCGGTCACCACCGCGGCGCCGGCACCCTTGCCCCGGACATCGCCGATGGAGACGATCCAGTCCCCGTCGCGGCTCTCGAACACGTCGTAGAAGTCACCCCCCACCTCGTCGCCCCGGCCGGCCGGGCGGTACACGGCGGCCAGATCGAGCCCCGGGATCTGCGGCGCCGCCGGCGGGAGCAGGCTCTGCTGCAGGGTCTTGGCCAGGACCTGGGCCCGGGCCTCCGACTCCTCGGCCCGCCGTCTCGCGGCCAGCAGCTCACGCTCGTAGGCCCGCCGGTCGGTGGCATCGAAGACCGCGGTACGCACGTAGGCCGGTGACCCCTCCCCGCTGCAGGCGACGACGGAATTGATCAGCGCCGGCAGCCGTGTCCCGTCGGCCCGGACGATGTCGACCGCGATCTCCCGGGCCTGGCCATGCATCTGGAGCATCGGCCCGTAGTGCGTCTCGTAATAGATCTGCCCGCCGACACTCAGCAGCTCCTGGAAGCGCCGGACGTCGACCAGCCCCTCGCGGGTGTACCCCGTCCAGGTCAGGAACGTCTGGTTGACCTTGAGGATCGTCCCGTCCGGGAGACACGACAGGTAGCCGCAGGGGGCGTTGTCGTAGAGATCCTCGGCGTCGTCCTCACCGAGCGCGGCGTAGAAAGCGTTGGTGGTTACGCCCTACTCCTTCCCGGGCCTCCGGTCAGACGAACGCCCTGATGGCCGCCGCCGTCTCATCGGGGGCGCTGAGGTTCGGGCAGTGCCCGGTGGCCTTGAGCACTACCAGCCGGCTGCCCGGGATGGCCCGGTGGACGTACTCGCCGACCGCAAGGGGCGCAATCACGTCGCTGGAGCACTGGAGGACGAGCGTGGGCACCCGCACGCGGGCCAGGTCGGCACGGTTGTCGGCGAGGAAGGTCGCCCGGGCGAAGTGGCGCGCCACCTCGGGATCGGTCCGGCAGAAGCTCTCGGTCAGCTCCTCGCCCAGCTCGGGCCGGTCCGGCCGCCCCATGATGACCGGAGCCATCGCCCGCGACCAGCCCAGGTAGTTGCTGTCGAGGGACTCCAGCAGGTCCTCGATGTCGTCACTGGTGAACCCTCCGACGTAGTCCCCGTCGTTCACGTACCGGGGCGACGGGCCGACGAGCACCAGCTTGGCGAACCGGTCGGGCTCCCGGGCCGAGGCCAGCACGCCGATCATGGCGCTCACCGAGTGGCCGACGAAGATCACGTCGGTGAGGTCGAGCTCGCGGCAGATCTCGAGCACGTCGTCGGCGTAGCCGGTGAGATCCGCGTACTTGTCGGGCTTGTAGGCCGAGAGATCGGAGTGGCCGGCGCCGACGTGGTCGAAGAGCACAATGCGGTGGTCACCCTCGAACGCGGGCGTCACGTACCGCCACATGTTCTGGTCGCAGCCGAATCCGTGGGCGAAAACCATGGGTCGACCCCGCTCGGCCCCGCTGAGGCGGACGTTGTTCCGGATAATCGCGCTCATGGCGCGACAAGCGTAGGCCCTGAGCGTTCAGGCGTTCAGGACGAACCGGAAGGTCCCGCTCCTGCCGTCGGCCGCGTCGGCCATGGTGATCTCGCACTCCTTGCGGTAGATGCCGTCGGAGGCGTTGCGGGCCTCGCCCGGGAAGTACAGCTGGGTGGTGAGGACCCGCCCGCCGGGCGCCTGCACCTTGACGTGGATGTGCCGGGTCCGGCCCGGGTAGAGCCCGGGGACGACGGTCTCCAGCCGGTAGCGGCCCTGGGCGTCGGTGTACTGGTGGCCGCGGAAGCTGTAGCCGGCGTTGTCGTAGGCCCCGGCCCCGTCGGCCTGCCAGAAGTCCACCAGGGCCCGGTCGACCGCCTTGCACCCCGTGGTCACCACGGTGCCCGAGAGGATCAGCCTGGTGCCGGACGCCCCCGCCCGGATGTCGGCGCGCTCCGGGGAGCTGGCCTTGAAGTACGGGCCTTCGGTCTGGGCGGGCGTGACGTCGTCGGCGTCCCGGCACTCGGGGGTGGCGGCCAGCGTGGTGGCCGTCGCTGCGGCGGCACCCCCAACCGTCGTGGCGGGCGACGCCGCCGTGGTGCTCGACGTCGCCTGCGTGGCCGCGTCCGTCGTCCCGTTGCCCGACCCGCTGCGCCCGCAGGCGGCGAGCACGGCGGCGGCGGCGGTCCCCAGCCCGGCCAGCACCAAGCGCCGGCGGACCGGATCGACACCGTCGCTCGTGGCCTTGGCGCCGTCGGGCGGGTTGGGCGTATCCGGGTGCTCAGTCATGGGACGCATCGTCCGCCGGCATCCTGGGAGCATCCTGGGAGCCCTGGAGATGCGGTCGGACGGATTCACGCTACCGGGTCGTCGCCGAGGAGGTACCGCGGTCCCGGGCCGAGGCCGGCGGCCCGGTCGGCGGGGTTCCGCAGCCGGCAGCGATCGAGAGACAGGCAGCCACAGCCGATGCAGGAGTCGAGGTCGTCCCGCAGGCCCTCGAGCAGCCTGATGCGTTCGTCGAGCATGGGTCGCCATGCCGCCGACAGCCGCTTCCAGTCCCTGGGCGTGAGGGCGTCGTCGTCGGGAAGCGTGGCCAGTGCCTCGCCGATCTCCTCCAGGGTCAGCCCCACCCGCTGGGCCACCTGGACGAACGCCAGCCGGCGGAGGACCGAGCGGTCGTACCGGCGCTGCCCGCCCTCGGACCGGTGGGCGGTGATCAGGCCCCTGTCCTCGTAGAACCGGAGGGCGGAGACGCTGACACCGGCCCGGGCGGCGACGGTGCCGATGGAGAGTTCCTCGTCGAACATGGACCTCAAGCTTACTTGAGGCTTGAAGGTGTGGCCGTCCTGTTCGGCGGGTACATCTCGACGAGCCGAGGCGCGCCGATCGCCACGCGCGACGAGCGGAACCGGGTGGGTGGTCGGGACGATCGCCTTCCGGCGCGCCCACCACTGCCGATCAGGAGGCGATGTCCATGCGTTCGACGACCATTCGTGTGCGGCGGCGCCTACGGACGCGGTAGCACCGGTGACGGACCTCACGAACCGGCGGCACCGACCGCCGTCGCCCCGGGTCCTTCTCGACGGCTCGCCGGGCCGCCTCGGATTCGTGTTCCACGACGAGTACAACCAGCAGGTCCACCGGGCGGCGCCCGGCCTCCTCGGCCTGATCGAGGCCCGGCCGGTCATCGGCCGATGGAAGCCTCGCAGCCTGGCCTGGCTCGACGGGACCGACCACTTCTTCAACCACCTGTACGCCGAGTTCGACGGCGAGCCCGCGTTCGCGCCGCTTCGCCGGGAGCTCGCCGCCCTGGGGGAGGTCGACGCCCCCTGGCCGGCCCGCAACGCCTTCCTCTTCCAGTACCTGGCCGTGGTGGCCCGGGAGCTCGAGCGGGCCGCGTTGGACGGGGACGGCCCCACGCTCGGCGCCGGCGGCGTTCCCGGCGAGGTCTCCCTGCAGGGGCCGTGGACCGCCCGCTACTGCGCCGGCGACCGGTGGGTCGAGCGCGAGGTCGACGTTCCCGTCAACTGGGAGCTGCTCCCCGGCATCGCGAACTACGCGGGCACCATGCGCTTCACCCGCGTCTTCCGCGGCGGCGCGGCGGTCGACGCCGCCGGCGTCACCCTCCGGTCCGGCGGCGCCGACTACTTCGCCGACGTCTGGCTGAACGGGCACCACCTGGGTGGTCACGAGGGCTACTTCGGGCCCTTCGAGTTCGACGTCACGTCCTTCCTGCGGCCCGACGGCAACGTGCTCCGGGTGGCAGTGACGTCGCCGAACGACCCGTCCGGGACGGGGACCCACGTCACCTCCGGCTGGCACGACTTCTCACCGGCGTCGGCCTTCCCGAACCGCAAGACGCTGGTGAAGGGGACGCTGGGGCACCACGACGCCAAGCGCGGCGGGGCCTGGAGCTCGGTGACCGGCCAGGACGGCAACACCGGAGGCCTCTGGAACGACGTCGCCCTCCGCCTGTCCAACGCGGTGCGGCTGGACCCTCAGGTCCGGGTGACCACCATGTCGACCACGCCCGACCGCTCACCGGAGGACGCCCGGGCGTCGGTCCGGGTCCAACTCATCGCCCACAACTCCACCGGCGGCCCGCTGGAGACCCACGTCCGGCTGGCCGTCGAGCCGTCGAACTTCGCCGGCAAGACCCACGAGCTGGCCAAGTGGGTGCGGCTGGCGCCAGGCGAGAACCAGCTGGCGATCACCGGCGCGCTCTCGCCCGTGCGGCTCTGGAGCCCGCGCGACCACGGCTTCCCCCACCTGTACCGGGTCACCGCGGTGGTCGAGGCGGGCGGCGAGCAGCTCGACCGGACCGCGGTGGAGACCGGCTTCCGCATCCTGTCGGTCAGCCCCATCGGCGAGTCGACCGGCACCGACGGCGCGTTCGTGGTGAACGGCCGCCGGGTGTTCGTGCGGGGCACCAACCTGCTGCCGACCTACTGGCTGAGCGAGTACACGCAGGAGCGGGTCGACCGCGACTTCGCCATGCTCGGCGATGCCGGCTTCAACGGCGTGCTCGTGCACAACCTGGTCGCCCCCAAGCGCTTCTACGAGGCGGCGAACCGCAACGGGTTCCTCGTCGTGCAGATGTTCCCGCTCCAGTGGTCCTACCAGCAGTCGCACGAGGTGATCCGGTCGATGAAGACCCAGATCAGGGAGATGGCCGACCTGCTGGCCAACGAGCCGTCGGTCGTCTCCTACGAGGTCCACAACGAGCCGGACATGCGCGTCTTCGAGGACCTCGACAACCGCCTGCTCGACATCGACCTGCACACCGAAGTCCGGGAGGCCGATCCCAGCCGGTGGTCCACCACCTTCTCCAGCGGCAACCACGCCTATCCCGGCCAGTTCTACCCGCTGCGCGACGACAACGCCTTCGCCACGCTGCCGGCCCGCTTCCTGGAGGAGGAGGTGCACGGCCGGCGGATCTCCCGGCACCGCAACATGCCGACCGAGTTCGGCATCCAGGCCATGCCCAACCTCGAGCTGTTCCGGGAGCTGGTGTCGGAGGACCGGGTCCGCGCCGTCCTGGAGCGGGTGCGCAACGACCCGAAGTGGCTGGCCGCCGGCGCGGAGGGCTGGGAGCAGGCCGGCAAGACCATCGACGAGGCCACGCACGTGCTGGGGCGGGGGAGCTGGGCGGCCGCCCTCGCAGCCCTCGACTGGACCCTGCTCTGGGACATCGGCGCCCTCAACGAGCGGATCCGGCGCATCGAGGCCGAGCCCGCCGGACCGGCCGCCCCGGGCACGGAGGCAGAGCTCCTGTCACTGCGGCTCGCCCTCCTCCTCCTCGACGTCCTGCACTACGGCGGCTTCAAGGGCGAGAACTTCTGGTACGGCCTCTGGAAGCCGGCGAAGACGCTCGAGGGCTTCGTGCAGTCGGGCCAGAACCGCCAGTACCGCCTGCACAAGGACGCCATCGAGCACTACCTGAACGCCGGCGTGGTCGGGCCGATCGTCGGCTACTTCAGCTTCATGTTCCGCGACGCCGACTGGCAGGCCCCGACCTGGGGCGTGGTCGACGCCGCGTGGGCCCCCAAGAAGGCCTACCGGGCCTACCTGGAGAGCAACCATCCGGTGCGCGTGACCCTGCCCCAGGCCCTTCGCTCCCCGGTCAAGCTCCCCGGCGACCCGTGGCTGGCGCTGGCTCCGGAGGACCGCGACCGGCTGGCGGACGCACCCTGGGCCGCGGCCGAGATCGTCGTGGCCAACGACACCGGGACCCGGTTGCCCGGCGCGACGGTGGAGGTCTGGGTGGAGGACGCCGCCGGAACGCGGCTTCCGTTCGGCCAGCACCGGCTGCGCGTCGACCTGGAGCCCGGCTCCGGGTGGATGTCGCCCGATGCGGGGCTGGCGACGGCGGGCGGCGTGCTCGCCGACGACATCGGGCCCGGCACCTACTTCGTGCGGGCGCGCGTCTGCTCGCCGGAGGGCGAGGCACTGTCGACCAACGTCTACGAGATCGTCGTCCCCGACGTGGCGTTCAACTGGGTCGCCGCCCTCCCGCCGGAGGCGGTGCGCGCGCTGCTCGACGGAGTGCCCGGTGCCGAGGGCTTCCACTACTGGCACGGCGGCGCCGTCGCCTACCGCTCCCGTCCTGGCCTGCGCGGCCTGCTCGACGGTTGGAGCGAGGCCGCCAGCCGCGGCGTCGATCGGTACGAGGTGATGCAGGGCGAGCACCTCTTCCGCCACCTGCTCGACGAGGTGTCCGGGCTGGTCGGCGGCGAGCGGCTGTGCGACGACCTCTGGACGATCCGTGCGGAGGTCATCTCGCCGGCGGTGAAGTCCCGCCTGCTGCTGCGCTACGCCGAGCTGTTCGTGCGCCGAGCCGAGCTGCTGCAGGCCGCGCCCGGCCGTCGCCGTTCCCGAGGCGCCGAGCCGACGCCGCCCGGCGCCGGTGTGCTCCGCGAGCCCGCTCGAACCTTCCCCGCCGTCGGCCGCGACGTGCGCCCCATCCGAGAACAGATGCCCAGGAGGTCTGAATGCTGACGAAGCGTGCGCGTTCCGTGCAGGAGCCGTTCGACGCGACAGTGGTGGAGGAGGCGGTCCGGGGGGCCCGGGAGTGGGTGGCACGGGAGCGGGCGGCGGGCACCCTGGTCGGCGAGGAAAC
>Ga0247719_1000428_pt1 | contig 25944 bp, 21 predicted proteins | sample 41E_DmetaG_FD_189046 | JGI IMG/M metagenome (GOLD analysis project Ga0247719, IMG submission 189046) | Soil microbial communities from hillslope of Landscape Evolution Observatory, University of Arizona, Oracle, AZ, United States - 4-1-E_D | ecosystem: Engineered > Artificial ecosystem >...
ATCCTGCATTTCGACCTCGACGCCTTCTACGCGAGCGTCGAGCAGCGCGACGATCCGTCCCTGAAGGGCAAGCCCGTCGTGATCGGCGCCGACCCCGAAGGCGGGCGCGGGCGCGGCGTCGTGGCGACCGCGAGCTACGAGGCGCGCGCCTTCGGCATCCGGAGCGCGATGCCGATGACGCAGGCGTGGCGCGCGTGCCCGGACGCCGTCTACCTGCCGCCGGACATCGAGCGGTACGCCGCCGTGAGCCGCGAGGTGTTCGCGACGATCGCGCGGCACGCGGACGTGCTCGAGCCCGGCGGCATCGACGAGGGGTACCTCGACGTGACGGAGCGCACGCGGGGCGACTTCGACGAGGCCCGCGCGCTCGCCGCGCGCGTCGCGGCTGAGGTGCGGCGCGACCACGGCCTCTCGACGAGCTGGGGCGTCGCGCCGTCGAAGCTCGTCGCGAAGATCGCGACCGACATGCAGAAGCCGCGCGGCCTCACCGTCGTGCGTCCGGGCGAGGAGGAGCGCTTCCTCGCGCCGCTTCCCGCGCGGAAGATCCCGGGCGTGGGGCCGAAGACCGCGGAGCGGCTCGAGGACCTCGGCGTGAAGACGTGCGCCGATCTCGCGGCCACGCCCGTCGCGCTGCTTGCGCGCGAACTCGGCGTGTGGGGGCCGCGCCTCGCGGCGCTCGCGCGCGGCCTGGACGATTCGCCCGTCGACCCCGCGTGGGAGCGCAAGAGCGTCGGCAGCGAGACGACGTTCCACGACGACCTCCCGCCGGGCCCCGCGCTCGAGGAGGCCGTCGCGCGCGCGGCGGGCTGGGTCGCGGAAGGCCTCGCCGCGGAGGCGCTCCTCGCGCGCACGGTGGTGCTCAAGGTCCGGCTCGAGGACTTCACGACGTTCACGCGCAGCCGCACGCTCGCCCTCCCGACGGACGACGCCGCGACGCTGCGCGAGGCCGCGCTCGCGCTCCTTGCCGAATCGCCGCTCCCGAAGCGCGTGCGCCTCGTCGGCGTGCGCGGGACGAATCTCGTCGCGCCGCATGGCGCCCGACAGGCGACGCTCGACCGCTGGCCCGCCGACGTGCTCGGCGAGCGCGCCGCGGCCGGGGGGCGCGGGAAGCGGCCGAGGCTGTGGGAGTGGGAGGAACGCGAACGGTAGCGCGGGAGGGCGGCGCGAGAACCTTTATCTCGCCTCGTTCGAGTCCCCGCCCATGCGTCCCTGGCTCGCCCTCCTCGTCCTCCTCTCCGCGACCGTCCTCGCCGGATGCGCCGCGCCCGCCGGAAGCGACGCGGGCAAGGGACCCGCGAAGGTGGACGACGGCACCGTCGAGGCGCCGTGGTGGCCGGTCGGCGCGTGGTGGGACCTCCGGTTCACGCGCGAGAGCAAGGTCGAGCACGTGCGCCTCGCGAACTTCTGGAACGATTCGGAGACGCACCACTTCTGGCTCGGCGTCTCGAACCGCGCCGTCGCGATGGACCACGCGCTCCACGACACGAACCCGCTCCTCGGCCGCATCCACTGGAACATCCTCACGCCGCACCAGAAGGGCATCCACGCGCACGGCATGTACAACTTCCCCGTGAAGCCCGGCGACCAGTTCGGCGGCCTCATGTTCGACCACGAGTGGAGCATGAAGGCATCCGCGGGCGAGAAGAAGGGCGCGCTCAGGTTCGAGGGCACCGCGACGGACGGATCAAAGATCCAGTACGATTACGACCCCGACCTCCAGTGGTTCTCGTTCGTCGAGATCAAGGACCGCGCGGGGAAGCTCAAGCTCCGCGTCGACGTGACCGACCACGGCGAGGGCGCGAAGGGCGCCTTCTACTTCCTGCGCGGTCGCGACTACTACGAAGGTCCGAAGCAGCAGGGGACGCACGACGAGACCTTCGAGGTGAAGGAGGAGGAGATCCCCCACAAGTCGCTCGCGATCAAGATCCGGGGCGCGGCGAGCGGCATCCTGCGCCTCGACTTCATCGATCCCTCGGGGGCGATGCGCCACAGCGAGACGCTGCCCGCCCAATCGATCGACCGCATCGTGGAGATCCCCAGCCCCCAGAAGGGTCGCTGGACGCTGCGCTACGCGGGCACGGGCGAGTTCCAGGGCGAGATCCTGGGCATCGGCATCCTGGAATACACGCGGACGCTCTGAGCGCGCCCGAAGGGTATTTCAGGGAGGCGCCACCCTCGTCGGTCGGCCAGACGCGACGAGGGAGACGGCGCGCGTCGCCACGTTCCACGCGCCGTCCATCGCGCCCCGCGGGGCGTCCCGGGCGACGAGCGACGCTCTCGCCCCCGACGTGATCCCATGCCCTCGTTCAAGGACTTCAACCTCAGCCCGACCACGCTCGCCGCCGTCGAGGCGATGGGCTTCGAGACGCCGACCCCGATCCAGGCCGCCGCGATCCCGCTCCTCCTGCAGGGCGAAGACGTCCTCGGCCAGGCGCAGACCGGCACCGGCAAGACGGCGGCCTTCGGCCTCCCCATCGTGGAGTCGTTCTGCCACGAGCGTCGGCTCGGCCGGGCCGCCCGCGGTCCGCGCGCGCTCGTGCTCGTGCCGACGCGCGAGCTCGCGATCCAGGTCGTCGACGAGCTGAACGCGCTCGCGGGCTCCGCCGCCGCGCCGCCTCGCAGCAGCCGCGCGGACGACGTGGACTATTCGACAGGCTTCGCGGCGGTCGCGGTGTACGGCGGCGTCGGGTTCGCGACGCAGGCGCGCGCGCTCGGGTCGCGCGGCGCGACGTGCATCGTTGCGACGCCCGGCCGCCTCATCGACCACATGGAGCGCAAGAGCGCCCACCTGGAGAACGTGGAGTTCCTCGTCCTCGACGAGGCGGACCGCATGCTCGACATGGGTTTCCTGCCCGCCGTGAACCGCATCCTCTCGGCGCTCCCGCGCGATCGCCAGACGGCGTTCTTCAGCGCGACGATGCCGCCCGAGGTCTCGAAGCTCGCGGGGCGCATCCTGCGCGAGCCCGAGACGGTGCGCGTGGGCGAGGACTCGCTCACGACCCCGCTCGCCGCGCAGTTCCGCGTCGTCGTGCGGCAGGAGCAGAAGATGGGCGCCCTCGCCGCGCTCCTCGAAGCGGAGGAGCCCGAGCGCGCGCTCGTGTTCGTGCGGACGCGCCATGGCGCGCGACGGCTCGGCAAGCGCCTCCGCGCGCTCGGCCACGAAGCCGAGGCGCTCCACGGCGACCTTTCGCAGGGCCAGCGCGAGCGCGTGATGGACCGGTTCCGCGACGGGTCCCTGCACATCCTCGTCGCGACCGACGTCGCGGCGCGCGGCATCGACGTGCCCGAAGTGACGCACGTCATCAACTTCGACGTGCCCACGGAGCCTGAGACGTACGTGCACCGCATCGGCCGCACGGGCCGCGCGGGCAAGGAGGGCCGCGCGTTCCTCCTCGCAACGGGCGACGAGCGCCAGGAGGTCCAGGCGATCGAGCGCCTCATCGACGCGACGCTCGAGCCGTTCGACGTCGGACCGCTTCCGGACGTGGCTTTCTCGGAGCCGAAGCCCCAGAGCCCCTTCCGCCACGGCATGCATCGCCGCGGGCGCGAGCGCGACGAAGGTCCACGCGGTCGCGGCCGCGACGGGCGCGGTCCGAACGCGGGCGCCGCACGGCCCGGCGGCGACCGTCGCGGAGCCTCCGGTCCTGCGGGCCACGCCGGTCGAGGACCGGCCGGCGTCCGGCGCGGACCCGGGCGCGGTCCCGGCGCGCCCGGGCGCGGCTCCGGTCGTCCGGGGAGCGGAAGCGGCGGTCGCGGCCGCGACCGACGCGGGCGCGCGTGAGCCTCAGCCGAGGACGGCCTCGCGCACGACGTCGCAATCCCGCACGATCGAATCGATGACGAGGCCCGCGTCCGCGAACTCCACGCGGAGGTCGTCCGTGCACGCGGTGAACGTGACCGAGGTCGAACCCTGCGGGAAGTGGACGTACCACATGCCCCAGAAGTTTCCGGGTTCGGCGAGGGTCCACGACATCGGGATACGGATGGGCGACGAGCCCGTCACGATCCACGAAGTGCCGAGCGACGTCGGGAGATACCACTTGTCCGTGACGAGCACGCCCGCGCCCCAGTCCGTGGTGGGAGTCAATGTCACGTTCCATCCCGCGAGCCCGCCGTTCGAGGGCGTGCGCGGCTTCGTCTCGTGCGCCGGACTTCCATAGACGCCGGTGAACTCGCCGTTCGAGCGCCGGTGATCGTCCGCGATCGGTCGCGCGCCGCTCTCGTAGGGATCGGGCGCGCTGGCCGTGCCGACGTATCCGTCCTCATTGAGGTCGCGCCAGATGCCGGTCCACGCCTGGACGCCGAGGATGCCGGGCAGCATCGCGGGCCGACCGTCGGCGTCGCGGCCCGGCAGCGGTGAGGTGCGCGCGTTGACGAACGGATTGAGCTGGCCGAACCCGAGCTGCAGGTCGATCCAGCCGCGGTGCTCGGTCTGATACTCCGCGAGTCGGCCGGACGCGGTCGAGGTCGAGCCGATCTCCGTCTCCTGCATGTACCGGCCGTAGATCCGCCCTTGCGCCGCGTTCACGGGACCCCCGAGGGGCTCGGGGGCGGTCACGGGGGGAAGGATGCACCCTTGCGGACAGAGCGGCCAGATGGGGGGCGCGAGCCCGTTGACGAGCGGCGCCGCGGCCGCGCCGTAGAGCGACGCGACGGGGCCGGGCGCGACGACGGGATACTCGTCGATATCGACGAGGCTCGTATTGCGGGGCGTGTAAGGCGTTCCCGACGCGTGCGGAAGGAAGATGGGATCCGAGACCGTCTCCGCGACGTACCGCTGCAGGAGCGAGTTGTCGTACAGGATGACCGGACCGCCCCCCGATATGTAGAGGTGGTTCCCCGCCGTGATGTAGGACACGTCGGGCGATGCGTCGTCCGGCGCGTAGCTCGCGGTGTAGGCCGGATGCGACCCCGGACTCATCCATGTGTAGATCGTGGCGTGGCGTCGGGTCCACTCGTTGTCCGCGTAGGCGGTGGTGGCGTTCGCCCACCGGATGCGGATGATCCCGTCGCCGTTCTGATCGCGCCAATGCCCGTGCCACGCATGGAACCAGCCCGCGCCCCAGATGACGTCCGGCGCATCCTCGCCGAGCGCGCGACGCGTGTTCATGTTCGTGCGTTGGGACGAGTCGGTCCAGCCGTAGGCGTTGCGGCGCTGACCGTCGCCCGCCTCCTCGAGGGGGGGAATCTCGTCGCCCCGGTTGGGGCCCGACGTGGTCCAGAAGCTGTCGAGGATGCGGATGCCGCCCGGCGTCTCTCCCGCGTCGAGGATGGCCTCGACCACGTTGTTGGATTGGTGCGCGAAACGGGGACCTCGTTCCGCGGCCTCCCACCGCAGGTCGGCGTTGTGGGCGAACGCCGCGCCCGCCACGTTCACGATCAGCGCCGTTGCTGCCAGCACGAGGCTCAGCCGTCCCATGGTCTCCCAGGGACAAGAGGCGCTTTGGGGATCGATAAAGATGTGCTTGCGCCGGACCGAGGCCCCCGCGCGAACGGATGGGCGAGGTCGGCATCCCCGGTCCCCGCGCGCGGTCCCCGGTCGGGGCGACGATCCGGCGACGCATTGAAGGCCCCGGGAAGATAACACCCGCGCGAGCACGAGCCCATGATCCCGTTCCGAACGCTCGCCCTCGTTCTTCTTCTCGCGACCCCGGCCGCCCTCGCCCACGTCGACGCGCGCGACCTCCGGATCGAGATCGAGGAAGGGTCGCGCACCCAGCGCGAGGCCGAGGGCCAGTTCAACTGCGTCAGCGAAGCCGCCGCAGGGGGACGGGATGCCTGCCCCCGGGCCTTGACGTCCCAAAAGTTCCCCCATGAAGGCGTGCGCATGCTCGAGGCGCACTACCTTCACGCGGCGCCGCTCGGCCGACCCATGAGCGTCGCCGAGGACGACCCGGCCTCGTACGCGATGAGCCTCCCCGACGGATGGAGCACGGCCGAGTCCTCGCAGGGGCTCCTCTCCGAGATCATCCTTCCCGGTCCGGCCGACTTCCGCGCCTGGTACGGCTTCTGGAACGACCTGGACTCCGACTCGACCCTCTCGGCTCGGCGCAGCGCCCCCGCCGTCTATGCTCCGGACAACGAATGGGCGCCGATCCACCGCGCGAATATCGTCTCGTACGTCGAGCCCGGGAGCCACCCGGGCGTCTTCGCGAACGACCGCGCGGACCGGTCGACGCCCGACGTGAGCTATCGCGAGGAAAAAGGGATCACGTCGCAGTTCTACGACGCGAGCGCCTTCGGCTTCATCCTCTTCCTGGATGGAAGCCTCCTCCAGGCCTACCACGTCATCACGGTCACCGACCCGATCCTCGCCCCGGATGGCGAGTCGTTCCCCTTCACCGCCCGGACCGGCTCGCTCGTGGACATCGACGTCCATCCCGCCGTGGCCGCCGGACCCGTGGTCGCGCTCTACGCCCAGACGCTCGGCCGTCCGATGAACGACATCGGGTCACCGAGCCTCGGCACGGTCTCGCGAAACGGCGGACGCGTGGGTCCGGTGCCCTCGAGCGAAACGCCTCTTGCGGGGACGCCCGCCGCAGAAGCGCTCGATGGCGCGATCGGATCCCTCTACGCCCCGTATCCGCGCGAATGGCTCGACGATTCGGGCAGTGTCGCCGCGGGCGCCCGCGACGCCTACAACGTCTCGTATCTTCCGTGGCTGGACCTCGTGCCGTCCTATGGAGAGCGGGTCGACACTTCGATCCAACTCTCGATCGATTTCGCCGGTCCGAGGCCCTACGAGTATCGCGCGCTCACGGGCCTGAGCACCGTTTACTTCGTGAAGAGCGGCCCGCTCCCGGGCAAGACCGAGAGCGGCGGCCAGGCCATGCTGCCCGGAACCCTCACGTTCCAGATCTTCTCCGGCTTCTGGAAGGACGTGGACCGGGACGGATTCATCGGGTCGGCCGCGACCCCCGATCCGTACGAGGGCGGCGGGCGGCCGTTCCCGGACAATTACTTCAACGCGAACGGCGAATTCTTCGGCACTCCGCTCCTCGTCGCGTCGGGAAAGCCGGCCACGTCGTCCGACATCCGCATCGTGCTCGTTCCGGACGTCGATTGGGGCGAGCACGGCGTCATCCTGGAATCGGTCTCCCTCCTCTGCGGACCGGGCTGCGTGAACCCGGCCGAGAAGTGGACGATCAAGGGTTCGCAGCCGATCGTCATGACCGCGATGACCGAGGAAAACATCGCCGGATCCTACCGCAGCCGCGAGCGGCTGATCCTCCCGACCGGAACGCAGGACCTCTCGTTCAGGGCCTGCCTCAGCGGGGTCTATCTCCTCGACGAAGTCGCGGACGAACGCGTGCACGTCTGGGATTGCGACCGGGTCGGTCGGCTCGCTACTCCCGCTTGAGCTCCTCGAGGATGGCGGGAATGAGCGTTCGCGCGTCGCCCACGAGGTGGTACTGCGCGAGCTTCGAGACCGGCGCTTTCTTGTCGGGGTTGATCGCGACCACGAGTTCGGGGCTCGTCACGCCGACAAAATGCTCGAACTGGCCCGAAAGGCCCGCGGCGACGTAGAGGCGCGGCTTCACGCGACGTCCCGTCGCCCCGACCTGCCGGTCGGCATCCGCGAGGCCGAACTGGACGGCCGCGCGCGTCGCCCCGGGCGCGCCTCCGAGGGCGCGCGCGAGGTCGTCGACGAGTTTCATGCCGTCCCGCGAGCCGAGTCCGAGGCCTCCCGACACAACGACTTCCGCGGTCTCGAGCGGGGGCGTCGCGGGGGGCGCGTCCTCGAGGCCGAGGAAGCGCACGCGCGTGCGGTGCTCCACGACCTCGACGCCTTCGACGCGGCCGTAGCGCGACTCGTCCGGGTAGCCGGGTCGGACGGCGCCGGGCCGGAGCGAGGCGACCTGCGGTCGCGCCTTCGGGATGGTCGCGACGGCCTCGATCGAGCCGTCGTAGGTCAGACGCTTCGCGACGAGGAGCCGATCCGTCTCGTCGATCTCGAGCTTCGTCGCGTCGGCGAGCGCGCCCGTGCCGAGGGCGGCCGCGAGGCGCGGCGCGAGGTCGAGGCCCATGGGCGTCGCGCTGAAAAGCAGGATCTCCGGCTTGCGCTCCTTCACGACGGGCAGGATCGCGTGGAAGTGCGCGTCGACGTTCCCGAGCGTGAGCGCCTCGGACTCGCCCGTGAGGACGATGTCCGCGCCATGGTGGATCGTCGACTCCGCGAGGGCCGCGACCGCGGGGCCGAGGAGCAGCGCCTCGACGCGCGCGCCGAGCGTGTCGCCCAGCTCGCGCGCCTTCGTGAGGATCTCGAGGCCCGATTTCGCGAGCTTCTCGCCGCGGATTTCGGGTACGACCAGGATGTCGCGGTGGGCGGTCACGGGACCACCCCCCGGCTGCGCAGGCGCCGAACGAACGCTTTCGCGATCTCCGCGGGCTCGCCTTCGAAGTGCTCGACCTCGGCGCGCTCCTTGCGCTCGCGCGCGAGCTTCTCCATGCGACGCACGCGCGTCGGGGAGCCCTCCTTGCCGACGCTCTCCTCGTGGAGGTCGAGGTCGCGGATGTTCCACACCTTGACCTCCTTCGTCGCGTAGGCGTCGTGCACGCCCCACGCGGTGGCGATCGCGGGCTTCGGCGCCTCGTCGCCCACGGAGAGGAGGCACGGGAGCGGGACCTCGTATTTCGCGACCTTCGCGCCGAATCGCTTCCGCACCTCGACCGCGCGGCCCTGCATGGCGGCGTCCATGACGAACGTCACGGCGGGCACGTTGAGGAGCTGCGCGAGCATGGGGCCGACGCCCGCCGCGCGGCGGTCCGCCGTGCGGCCGCCCGTGAGGACGATGTCGGGGCGAAGCTTCGTGACGGCGGCCGACAGCACGCGGGCCGTCGCGAGCGTGTCGGCGCCCTCGAAGGCGCGGTCGTGGAGCAGGATGGCCTTGTCGGCGCCCATCGCGAGCGCCTCGCGGAGCGCCATGGAGGCGCTCGGCTCGTCCATCGTGACGACGGTGAGCGCGCCGCCGTGGGTCTTCACAAGCTCGAGGCCCATCGCGATCGCGCGCTTCTCCCACGGGTTGATGACCCATCGCAGGCCCTCGAGGACCGGTTCGCCGGTGCGGCGCGAGACGTGCACGTTCAGGTCGCTCGGCACCGCCTTGATACAGACCACGATGTTGGGCATCAGAGCTCGAACCCCCCGAGCGCGTACAGCTCGCGACCGATGATGAGACGCTGGATCTCGTTCGTCCCTTCGAAGATCTCGTTGATGATGTGATCGCGGAAGCCCTCCTCGAGGTCGTCGAAGCCTTCCATGAAACCGCGCGCTCCATAGATCTGGAGGCAGCGGTCGATCGCCTTGCCCGCGATCTCCGAGCCGAGGATCTTGATCATCGCCGTCTGGCGGGAGACGCGGGCGCGGAACTGGCGCGGCACCGACTTGCCGGCGGCGACCAGCTCGTAGTAGTGCTCGACCTCCTGCGTCGTCAGGTAAGCCGCGACGCGCGCCGCGTAGATTTCCGCCGCGAGCTCCGCGAGCGTGAACTGCGTCGCCTGCTTCTTGCCGATGGGCTCGCCGAACTGCTCGCGCGCCTTCGCGTAGCGGATCGTGCGGTCGAGGATCTCGACCGCGCCGCCGAGATTGCCGACGCCGAGCGCGACTCGGCCGCCGTCGAGGGCGGTGAGCGCGGCGATGAAACCCTCGCCGACATTTCCGAGGATGTTCTCCTTCGGGACGCGCACGCCGTCCAGCCGGATCTCCGCCGTCGTCGAGAGGCGGATGCCCATCTTGTCCTCGAGGTTCGCGACCTTGAAGCCCTCCGACTTGGACTCCACGATGAACGTCGTTACGCCGCCGCGCGCGCCGAGCGCAGGATCCGTGACGGCCGACACCATGAGGTAGTCCGCGACGTTGCCGTTCGTGACGTAGATCTTCGTGCCGGTGAGGAGGTAATCGTCGCCGTCCTTCTCTGCGATCGTCTTGATGTTGGCCGCGTCCGAGCCGGCCTCGGGCTCGGTGAGCGCGAACGCGCCGATGGCCTTGCCCTCCGAGAGGGGCCGCACGAAACGTTCGCGCTGGTCGGGCGTGCCGAAGAGGTAGAGGGGCTGAACGCAGATGCCCGTGTGCGCGCCGACGATGGTCGCGATGGAGCCCGACACCTTCGCGAGCTCCTCGAGGAGGATGCAATAGCCGACCTCGCCGAGGCCCGCGCCACCGAGCTCGCGGGGAATCGGAACGCCCATGAAGCCCTGGCGCTGGAGCTTCCGCACGATGTCCCACGGGAACTCGTGGCCTTCGTAGAAGCCGCGCGGGAGCATGGGACGGATCTCGGAGTCGAGGAACTCGCGCACGGTGGCGCGGAACAGCTCCTGCTCTTCGCTGAACGTGAACTCGAGGGCCATCGAGGTCGCCGCGGGGATTAGGGTCCGTCAACCCATAAGGGATGTGTCCTCGCGACCACGGACGGGAGTGAAATTCAGGCCCGGCCCGCGGCCGTGATGCGACGGGATCGTTCGAGGATCATCTCCCGCCGCTTCTCGGGGGGCGCGGCCAGGAGCTCGACCGCCATCGGCGAGACGGGTCGCCCCAGGAGGCGCGCAAGGAGGGCCGGGTCCTCGACGAACATGTACTCCGTGACCGCAGTCGAGGCGACGGCGCCGTCCGCGTGGCGGATCTCGGTCGCGAAGGCGCCGCGGCGCGCGTCGACGCTCGCGACGCGGCCCGTCGCCGTCACGCGGTCGCCGATGCGGATCGGCCGCTGGAAGCGGACGTCCATCCGGGTCGTGACCCCGATCTGGCCGACGAGGACGTTCATCGCCCAGTGCGCCGCGTCGTCGTGCAGCGCCGCGAAGGCGCTTCCGTGCACGAGGCCGCCCCATCCCTCGAGCGCGGCCGTCGCGGTCCAGGCCCCGACCACGGTGTCGCCGTCGACGCGGAAGCGCACGTTGTAGCCGTGCTCGCGGTCGAGGCCGCACACGAGGCATCGCGCCGCGTCGGGGGCGGGAACGAGGTGGTACGCCTCCATGACGCGCCCATTTTCCGGTCGGCCCATGAAGCTTCCCGCGTCAGGCCATCCGCCCGGCGGGCGTCACGAGGTCGCCGAGGTAGGTGGGCTCGACCGGCGCGCCGTCGACCTTGACGGTGACCGTGTAGGCCTGTCCCGAGGCGCCGACGAGGTAGCCTTCGACGAGGAGCGTGTAGACGCCCGTTTCGAGCGCGAGGAAGCCGACCGCCTCGTGGTTCGCGCCGACGCGGCTGCCGTGGGCGCTCGCGAGGCGCACGTCGCCGTGGCTCCAGAGACCGCGAGCCCCCGCGCCGGGGCGGTAGACGCCGATGTCGATGTCCGTCGTGCCCACGTTCACGTCGGCGAATATCGCATCCACGTCGCGGCCCGCGGGATCGAACCAGTCGACGCGCACCTCGACGCGCTCTCCCTCCCTCAGGAGAATGCCGTAGGGATGGATGGCCCGGGCCCCCATGGGGCCGCTCGGGGGCAGGAAGCCGGGGTTCGACGCGCCCGTCGGCAGCGCGATCGTGACGGCGTCGTGCGCGGTCGAAGCGCGGCGCGCCTCGAGGGACGCCTCGTGCGCGAGCACGTTCGCGATCGACGGAGCGGCGGGGAGCGTCCCGGCGCGCGCGTGGGGGAGGACGGCGTTGACCGCGGCCGCGTTCACGAATCCGAATCCCTCGATCGCGAACGGCACCGCCGCGTCGTCGAGCGCCGCGCGGTGGACGAGCGCGCGGACGCGCTCCGGCGAAGCATCGGCGGCGTGGTCCTTCGCGGCCTGCATGAGGCGCGCGGACCAGCCCGCCACGAGCGGCGCCGCGAAGCTCGTGCCCGAGGCCGTGCTGTAAACGTTTCCGGGACGCGCGACGACGACGTTCGCGCCCCACGCGATGACCTCGGGATCCGTGTTGGAGAAGTACGCTCCGGTCGTCCGCGCGCTTGCGGTCCCGCTCGCGCCGGAGGCGCCCACGATGAGGGCGTTCGGGGCGTAGGCGGGAGAGCTTCCCTCGGCGGGGAACTTGACGCCCGCGTTCCCGAGTCCGTTGCCGGCCGCGACGACCGGGAGGACGCCGCGGGCGGCGACCATCTCCATGACCTCGTCCGTCGTGTCGAGCGCCCCGGTGATGGGGATGATGGTGCCGATGCTGATCGAGAGGATGTCCGCGCCGACGGTGTTCACCGCCCACTCGATCGCCTGGTCGACGCTCGTGATGGACCCGTCCGCGTCCGTCACCTTGGCGATCGCGAGCTTCACGCCGGGATAGGCGCCGACGGTCTTGCCGCCGACCGCACCCGCGGTCGCCGTGCCGTGGCACGAGGAGCGGCAGCCGTCGTAGGGGATGGCTCGGTTGGGGTCCCACGTCGCGCCGATCGGCGGGACGCCGCTCGTTCCGAAGTCCCACCAGGCGACGATCTGCGGGCTCGCGACGCCGGCCTGGCCGCGGTAGCCGCCGAACTCGACGTGGAGGCCGTCCGCGCCCGTGTCGATGACGGCCACGACGACCTCCGAGTCCGGGACGCCGATCGAGGGGTGGTGCCGACGGGGCTCGAGCGCCGCATCCGCCGGGGTCGCGAAAGCGGGGAGCACGAGGAGGGCCGAGAGAACGAGAACAGTGATCGAAAGCGCGCGCATGGGAGCCTCCGGGGAAGCGATGGCAAGGACGCGTCATCAAGGCTTGGGTCCGCCCCTCGGCGTTCCCGGAACGTTCAAGGCCGAACCGTCCCCTGACCGCGACGTGACCCAGTTCGCGAAGGGCATCGGCCTCCTCACGGCGACGACGCTCATCATGGGCTCCGCGATCGGGAGCGGCATCTTCCTCCTCCCGAGCGCGATCGCCGGGCACGTCCAGGCGCCGGGCCTCCTCGTGCTCGTGTTCGTCGCGGGCGCCATCATGTCCTTCGCGGGCGCCCTCACCTTCGCGGAGATGGGCGCGATGTTCCCGCGCGCGGGCGGCCAGTACGTGTTCCTGCGCGAAGCGTTCGGCGACGGCCCGGCCTTCCTTTACGGGTGGATGATGTTCTGGGTCGCGATCACGGGCATCATCGCGGCCGTCGCGACGGCGTTCGCGATCTACGTGGGCTACTTCTTCAAGCTCTCCGTGTTCGAGACGCGTCTCGTCGCCGTCGCGTGCATCGGATTCCTCACGCTCGTGAACGCGCTGGGCGTGAAGCACGGCGGCACGGTGAACAACGTGTTCACCATCGCCAAGGTCGGCGCCATCGCGGCGCTCGTCATCCTCGGCTTCGCCCTCGGGAACGGGACGGGCGAGCTCGTCACCCCGGTCCTCCCGCCCGATGCGGGCCTCGCGCTCGTTTCGGCGTTCGGCTTCGCGGTCCTCCTCTCGCTCTTCGCCTTCGACGGATGGTCGAGCGTGACCTTCGTCGCGGCCGAGATCAAGAACCCGCAGCGCACGATCCCGCTCGCCGCCTTCCTCGGCGTCCTCGGCGTCACCGTGGTCTACCTCGCCGCGAACCTCGTGTACCTGCACATCCTCCCCATCGACGCGATCGCGGCCTCGCCCGCGCTCGCTTCGGACGTCGCAAGCGCCTTCCTGGGCCCGAACGGAGGCGCCCTCATCGCCGCGGCCATCGTCGTCTCGACCTTCGGCACGGTCAACGCGTTCATCCTGCAGGGTCCGCGCATCTATCATGCGATGGCGGAATCGGGCCTGTTCTACCGCGGCTTCGGCCGCCTCGACGCGAAGCGCGCCGTTCCCACCTTCGGCCTCATCGTGCAGGCCGAATGGGCCGCGCTCCTCGTGCTCACGGGCACCTACACGCAGCTCGTGACGTACGTGACGCTCGCGATCTGGGCCTTCTACGGCCTTGCCGGCTTCGCTTACTTCCGCCTGCGGAGGAAGTACCCCGACATGCCGCGGCCGTACAAGACGACCGGCTACCCCTGGGTTCCGGGCCTCTTCATCGGCGCCGCCATCTTCGTCGTCGTGAACACGCTCGTGTTCGACACGACGAACGCGCTCTTCGGCCTCGGGCTCGTCGCGACGGGCATTCCCGTCTACTGGCTCATGCGGCGACGTCTTCAGGCGGGATTGCGCAACGTCCCGGTGGACCCTCCGAGCCCCGCGGCGCCGGCGGCCGAGGACGCGGGCCGCTAGTCCTTCCGCCACGGGGCGTAGCGGCGACCCTTCCATTCCGATCCGCGACCCGTCACGCGGTCCCAGAGGCTCGCGCCGACCACGGCGAGGAAGAGCGCGCTCCCGAGGGGGTGCAGGAACGCGTAGCGGCGCGGCACGCCCGTCGTGTGACGGTACGTGCGCGCGAGCCGCGCCGCGAACTCGAGGTAGGCGACGAATCCCAGCACGGCGAGGCTCCACGATCCGGCTTTGAGCGCGGCGAGGGCGCCCGGGAGGGCGAAGGCGCCCTGCCACGTCGAAAGCCCGGTGAGAAAGGCTTCACGCGGTGGCGTCGCGACCGCGCCCTCGGCCGCGTTCTTGCGCCAGCCGCGCCACATCTCGCCGAAGCTCGCATACATCCGCACGCGGACGTGTCCCTTGAGATCCACGAAGCTCGACCCGACGCCCGCGCGGGCCGCGGCGCGCGAGATGGCGAGGTCCTCCGCGACGCGGGCGCGCACCGCCTCGTGCGTGCCGGTCCGCTCGTACGCGGCGCGCGTGAAGAGGAGATACTGGCCATTCCCGATCGCGCGTTCGGGATCCCGGATCGCGGTCACGGGCGCCCCACCCATCGCGGTCTCGATCGCGACGAACACCGGCGGCATGAAGACGCGTTCCCACGCCGTCGGGAATTCCTGCTCCGTGCCGCCCGTCACGAAGCCCGCGCCGGACTCGAGGAGGTGCGTCACGGCGCGCGCGAGGCTCTCGGGCGCGTGCACGGTATCGGCGTCCGTGAAGAGGAGGAGGTCGTGCCGCGCGGCGCGCGCCCCCGCGAGGCAGGCCCAAGGCTTCCCGACCCAGCCGGGCGGCAGCGGCGGCTCGTCGAGGACGCGGATTCGCGGGTCGCGCGCGGCGGCCGCGACCGCGGCCTCGCGCGTGCCGTCGGCCGAGCCCCCTTCGACCACGATGACCTCGAAGTCGGGATAATCGAGCGCGGAGAGCGACGCGAGGAGGCGCGGGAGCGTCGCGGCCTCGCGGCGCGCGGGCACGACGATGCTTACGGGCGGGAGGTCCGCGCGCGGCCGAGGGGGCGGGAGCGACGGCGCGTCGACGGCGGGCCGCCAGCGCGCGACGAGGGCGGCCGCGAAGGCGACGAGGACGGCGACGGCCGCGGCGGCGAAGAGGAGGTCCAAGGCACGCCGGTCATTCCGGGGCGGGGACTTGAGGGTGGTGGTGACCTGGAAAGGATCATGCGACCGGATGCTCGTGACAACCCGGACATCTCCAAGGAAGATCACCATGAAAAAGACGTTGGCGTTCATCCTCCTGGTCGTCGCGCCGACCGCGACCGCCGGCTTCATCGCCCCTATGGAAGCCAGGACCGACGCCGTCGGCCCCTTCGAGGTCTCGACCTGGATCGGCGGCCGGTACCGCATCGAGGACCCTGTACCGGCGGCGAACGCGAGCGGGATCAGCGTCGTCGTCCATTGGGCCCACGCGAACGCGACGAACGTCTCGATCGTCGTGCGGCTCGTCAACGTGTCCCATCCGCTTCTCGGCCTCCATACGGAATGGAGCCCGCGGACGGACGGATTGAACCGGTCGTGCCACCCCGAACCCGGGATGCGCTGCCTCTGGGGCGGCATCCCCTTCAAGGCCACCCCCGGTCCGCAGCCGGAGGTCGTGGAGGCCGTGGTGGACGTCGAACTCTCGGCGGAGGTGCCGGGGCGTGGCGCTTGGAACGAGACGCGGCGATATGCGTTCGACATCCGTTTCGAGGGGGAAGGCGTCGAAGGGGACCCGGCCTGGAAACCGATCATGGAAACCAAGGGCTTGCCAAACACCTCGTCCGACGGGCCCGTCACGCCGACCCGCATTCCCGGGTCGGCAGCTTGGCTCGTCCTCCTCGCGGCCGTCGGCGCCGCGCTCGCGGGTCGCGTCAGCTCTTCCGCTCGATCCAGCCGCTCTGCTCCGCCATCCGGAGGAGACGCTTCGTCGTCTGCGTCTCGTTCCCGGTCACCTTGAGGGTCGAGCCCCACTCGTAGCGCAGGCCCGTGCTGAAGTCCTTGAACGACTTGCGCACGAGGTACTCGCGCGCGTCGCCCGTGCCGAGGAACTCCTGGAGCTTCCCGAGCGTGCGCGTCGAGGAGAAGTTGCCGGGGAACATCGCGATCCGGCGGTGCGCGATGACCGCGATGCGGTTCACGACCGCGTCGAGGAAGTGCCGGTCGTGCGAGACGACGAGGAGGCTCCCCTGGTATTCGGCGAGGGCCTTCTCGATCACGTCCTGCGAGGCGAGGTCGAGGTGGTTCGTCGGCTCGTCGAGCACGAGAAGGTTCGTCTGCCCCACGAGGAACTTCGCGAGGGCGAGGCGCGCCTTTTCGCCGCCCGAGAGCTTCGCGACGTGCTTGAACGCGTCGTCGCCCTTGAACATGAAGCGGCCGAGGATGCCGCGCGCCTCCTCGTCGCCCATGCGCGGCGACGGGCGGATCGTGCGGATCTCCTCGATGAGCGTGCGCGTCGGGTCGAGGCCCGCGTGCTCCTGGTCGAAGAAGCCGACCTTGACGCCGGGGCTGATCTCGAGCGTTCCGGAGGTCGGCTTCTCGAGGCCGACGATCATACGGAGGAGCGTCGTTTTTCCGGCGCCGTTCGGCCCGATGAGGCCCACCTTGTCGCCCTTCGCGACGACGAGGTCGGCGTTGTCGAGGATCGCGACGTCGCCGAAGCGCTTCGTGAGGCCTTCCGCGGTGAGCACGTCCATGCTCGACTTGCGCGTCGCTTCGAGGCGGAGCTTGAACGTCTTCTGGTCGAGGATCGAGTAGTCGACGCCCTGCGATTCGCGCTGGGCGCGTTCGAGACGGCGCGTCTTCGAGCGCGCCTGCGCGTCGTACTTGTTGCGGCGCTTGATCTCCTCGATGATCTGCATCTGCCGCTTGAACTCGTCCGCCTCGCGGCGGCGGCGCGCTTCGAGGGCGCGCAGGTAGGCGGCTTTCTGCTCGCGGTACGCCGTGAAGTTGCCTTCCCATTCCCAGACCTTGAGCGACTCGATCTCGAGGATCTTCGTCGCAAGCTCGTCCATGAGGTACTGGTCGTGCGCGACGAGGAGGAGCGCGCCCTTGTATTCCTCCACGAGGAGGTTTTCGAGCCATTCGACCGTCTCGATGTCGAGGTGGTTCGTCGGCTCGTCGAGGATGAGCAGATCCAGCTCCTTGTAGTTCGCGAGCGCCTTCGCGAGAAGGACCCGCGTCTTCTGTCCGCCCGAGAGGCTCCGCATCGTCGTCTCGAGCTCGACGTCCGCGAGGCCGAGCTCGGTGAGCATCGTGAGCGCCGCGCCCGCGTCGCCCTTCGAGGCTTGGCGCTGGAACTCGCGCTGCAGCTCGGAGTACCGCGAGAGCACGTCCTCGTAGCCCGGCTCCTCGTAGAAGGCGGGGTCGGCCATGCGGGCCTCGATCTCTTCGATCTCGGCTTTCAGGGTCGCCGCTTGCGGCGGAAGGGTCGTGAGGAGCGAGCCGACGGTCGCCTCCGGGGCGAACTCGAAGGTCTGGGACATGTAGGACCACCGCATGGTGGCGTCGACCGCGAGTTCGCCGAGGTCCGGCGAGAGGCGGCCCGTGATGAGGTTGAGGATCGTCGTCTTCCCCGCGCCGTTCGGGCCCACGAGCGCGACGCGCTCGCCCTCGGCGATGATGAACCCCGCCTGCGCGAGGATGGTGCGTCCGCCGTAGGCCTTCGAGACCCCGTCGGCCTGCACGAGGAGGCGCGTCATGCCGGCGCAACATGACGCTTGATTTAAAAGGGTTCGGGGGCCCCCGGCGGTCCCTTCGAGGGACGTGTCGCAAGGCTCAAGCCGCGCGTCGCGGCCGGGCGGCCGAGATGGCGAAGCGTCCCTGGTATGCGGTCCCCAGGTGGGTCCCCCTTGTCTGCGGCCTCCTCGCCGCGCCGCTCCTCGCCCTCGGATTCGCGGGCGGGTGGGAACGCGCCGCGTTCGCGACGGCCTCGTTCGCGACGGGCGCGGGGTTCGGCCTCGCGGTCGCGACGGCGCTCCTCCTCATCCTCGGCCGCGACGCGCCGCGGCCCGCGAAAGGGACCCCCGAGAGCGCGAAGGAAATGTCGCCGCCTTAGCGCGTCGCCTCGAGCCGGACGGCCATCGTCTCGAGGAACGCGAGCCGCGACGCGATCACGGACGGCTCCCATTCCTTGCCGTAGGTTTCGAGGAGGACCTCGCGGCCGCCCGCCTCGATGCGGCGCACGGTGCCGTCGACGAGGCTCGCGCGGGCCTCGGGGGTCAGCGCGAAGGTCACGCGATCCGGATCGTTCGTCCGGACGCGGAACCGGTGATCGAACGCGGCGTCGCCGAGGACGACATCCTCGCCGCCGAAGGCCTTGATGATCGCGGTCCCGATGTCCTCCTGATCGGCCCTGAACCGGAAGCCTTCGGGCGAGGCGATCGCGAGGCGGACCTGCGTCGTCCACGGCCCGTTCTTGCCGAGCTTCCGGTGGCGCACGGCGGCGCGACGCCCCTTGTAGTCGCCCTTCACCCCGCCCTCGAAGGCGACGCCCTTCGCGGCGACGAAGCCGTGCGCGGCGAGCGCCGCGCCGAGCGCGCGCAGGCGCCGATGCTCGACGACGATGAGGCTCACCACGATCGCCATCACGATGACGAAGACCCCGGGCCCGATCAGGACCTCCCATGCCATGCCGACGGCAGCGGGGCAGGGTCAAATGAGCGCTGCGCTCCGGTCCCGGAGGCCGAAACGCCCAAGTACGGCAAGACGGGTGGCGCGACCATGTCCCGCACCCTCGCGGTCCTCGTCGGCGGCGGCCCGGCCCCGGGTCTGAACGGCGTCATCAACGCGGTCACCCTCGCGGCCCGCGCGCGCGGCTGGAAGGTCCTCGGCGTGCCGAAGGGCTTCTCGCAGCTCATGAAGGGCGACGTGTCGAAGGTGCGCGAGCTCACCGAGCGAGACGTCGCGGGCATCGAGGTTCGCGGCGGCAGCATCCTGTTCACGTCTCGGGCGAATCCCACGAAGAAGCCCGAGGACATGAAGAACGTCGTCGACGCGCTCGCCAAGCTCGGCGTCACGGACCTCGTGACGCTCGGCGGCGACGACACGGCGACGAGCGCGACGAAGGTCGCGGCCGCCGCGGGGGCGGGCATGCGCGCGGTGCACGTCCCGAAGACCATTGACAACGACCTGCCGCTTCCCGGCGAGGCGCCGACCTTCGGCTTCGAGACCGCGAAGCACTGGGGCACGCTCCTCTGCAACAACCTCATCGTCGACGCGCAGACGACCGGCCGCTGGTACCTCGTCACCGCGATGGGCCGCTCCGCGGGCCACCTCGCTCTCTCGATGGGCGTCGGGTCCGGCGCGCAGCTCGTCGTCATCCCCGAGGAGTTCCCCGCAGGCCGCATCACGCTCGATGGGATCGCCGACCTCGTCGAGGCGGCCATCGTGAAGCGGAAGGCGGACGGCCACGACTGGGGCCTCGTCGTCCTCGCCGAGGGCCTCCTCGACCGCATGGACGCGGCCGATCTCGCGTCGTTCGTGACGCTCGAGATGGACGAGCACGGCAACCCGCGCCTCTCCGAGATCGACCTCGGCCGCGTCGTGCGCGACGTGCTCAACAAGCGCTTCAAGGCCCGCTCGTTCGACGTGGGCTGGATCACGAAGATCATCGGCTACGAGCTGCGCTGCGCGGACCCCGTTGCGTTCGACGTGCAGTACACGCGCACGCTCGGCTTCGGCGCGGTCGACTTCCTCGCCACCGGCTCGGGCAACGCGCTCGTCTCCCTCGACGGCGGCAAGCTCGCGCCCATCCCTCTTGAGAAGCTGCGGGACCCCGCGACGGGTAAGGTCGCGATCCGCCGCGTCGACGTCACGGGCGGACGCTTCCAGGCGGCCGTCGCGCTTCAGTCGCGGCTCGCGAAGGCCGACCTCGAAGGCGACCGCCTCGAGAAGCTCGCGAAGGCCGGCAAGACCACGCCCGACGACATCAAGGCGCGGCTCAGCCGGCTCGCGCGCTGACCGGGCGCGCATCCGGGCGGCCTGTCGGGGCAAACCTAAGCGTGAAGCTCCTTCTCGAGCTTCGCGTCGTACTTGCCCTCGGCCGCGAGCCCGTTGAGCTTCGCGCGCTTCAGGAACGCGCGCTGCGCGGCGGCCTTGTTGGCTTCCTTGCCGCCCCACGTCACGAGCGCGGGGTGCTGGAGCGCGCGGCCGTAGCTGAAGCTCAATCGCCAGGGGTTGTGGCCCTTCCGGTTCATCGCGTCGAGGTACGCGGTGGCGTCCTCGTCGCTCAGGCCGCCCGAGAGGAACACGACGCCCGGCACGGCCGCGGGGACGTTGCGGCGCAGGCACCGGAGCGTCGCCTCCGCGACCTGGTCCGCGGTCGTCTTCTCGCCGGACGCGTAGCCCGGGACGACCATGTTGGGCTTGAGAAGCATGCCGCGGAAGTGGACGCGGTGCAGGTGGAGCTGACGGAACACCTCGTGCTGGATCGCGTCCGTGACCTCGAACGAGCGGGCCATCGAGTGGCCGCCGTCCATGATGACCTCGGGCTCGACGATGGGGACGATGCCGGCTTCCTGGGAGAGGGCCGCGTAGCGGGCGAGCGCGTGCGCGTTCGCCTCGAGGCCGTAGCGCGTCGGGTATCCGTCGCCGATGTTGATGACCGCGCGCCACTTCGCGAAGCGCGCGCCGAGCGTGTGGTACTCCTTGAGGCGCTCGCGGAGGCCGTCGAGGCCCTCCGTGACCTCCTCCTCGGGCGCGCCCGCGAGGGGCTTCGAGCCCTTGTCCACCTTGATGCCGGGGACGATGCCCTTGCGGGCGAGGAACTGGGGGACGGGGACGCCGCCCGCGATCTTCTGGCGGAGCGTCTCGTCGTAGAGGATGACGCCGCTCACGTTCTTCTCCGCGCCGTCCGCGGTGAAGAGGAGCTCGCGGTACGCTCGGCGGTTCTCCTCGACGTTCTCCACGCCGATCTTCTCGAACCGCTTGCCGATGGTGCCGGTGCTCTCGTCGGCCGCGAGGATGCCCTTGCCGGGCGCGACGAGCTTCTCGGCGATCTCTTCGAGAGCCTTGACGTCCATATCGATCCCGGCTCTCGAAACATGACCCTGTAGATAGGGGTTTCCGCTCGCGGGCGGCGGGCTCAAGAGGCGGAGCGGACATCCGGCCACGTGCGCGGCGCGCGTTGGACCGGCGCGGGGATCGCCCTCGCGGGGCTCGGATCGGCGGTCTCGGGGATGATCGGAACCACGAGCGACACCGTGCGCGCCGCGAGCCTCGCGGTCGCGATCGGCCTCGTGGTCGCGGGCGGCGCCTTCGCGGCCTCGCCCGACCGTCGCGGCGCGAACCTCCTTCTCGGCGGCCTCGGCTTCGCGGCGGCGGCGGGTCTCGGCCTCATGATCGCGGACCCCGCCTCGCCGGGCCGCGGCCTCTTCGTCGCGGGCGCCGGCCTCGTCGCGGCCGCGATCGCCGTCGCCTTCGGCGAGAACAAGGTCCCCTCCGTCCTCTTCCTCCGCACGGGCTTCGCGCTCGCCGCCGTCTCGTTCGTCGTCCGCGCCGTCGCGCCCGGCGACTTCGGCCCCGGCGACGGGCTCGCCGTCGCGGGCTTCGCCCTTGCGGCCCTCGCCATAGGCGACGCCGCGGGCGCCTTCGCGCGCGACGCCCGCGACGCAGGCGCGCCCGAACCCCGCTGAATCGCGCGCGCCGATGGGTTTTATGGGAAAAGGGCGTACCGGGATCCGAGGGTCCCGATGGACTTCAGCCTGAGCGAGGAGCAGAAGGCGCTGCGGAAGATGGCGCGGGAATTCGCCGAGAAGGAGTTCCCCAAGTACGCGAAGGACTGCGACCTGAACGAGAAGTTCCCGCATGAGCTCCACCGCAAGGTCGCCCAGCAGGGCCTCATCGGGATGCAGATCCCGCAGGCCTACGGCGGCGCCGGCCTCGGGATGGTCGAGAGCGCGATCGTGATGGAGGAGTTCGCGCGCATCGACGGCGGCCTCGGCGTCGGCGTCTGGAGCGCGGACTTCGGGAGCGAAGCCGTCGTGCGCCTCGGGACCGAGGAGCAGAAGAAGCGCTGGCTCGCGCCCGTCTGCTCGGGCGAGGAGATCATGGGCGCCGCGATCAGCGAGGCGGGCGCGGGAAGCGACGTCGCGGGCGCCACGTGTGAGGCCAAGCTCGCGGGCGACCACTACGTCGTGAACGGCGCGAAGATGTGGATCACGAACGGCACCGTCGGCCGGTACTTCGTGACGCTTGTTGCGACGGACCCCGCGAACCCGAAGCGCCACGAGCGCTTCAGCCTCCTCATGATCGACGCCCAGAGCGAGGGCTTCAAGGCGAACAAGATCCACGGCAAGCTCGGCGTGCGCGCAAGCGACACCGCGGAGCTGCAGCTCGACCACGTGAAGGTCCCGAAGGAGAACCTCCTCGGCGAGGCGGGCAAGGGCTTCTACTACGTGATGGAGTTCTTCAACAACACGCGCATCGGCGTCGCCGCGCAGGCCGTGGGCATCGCGCAGGGCGCGCTCGAACAGGCCACGCAGTACGCGATGGACCGCCAGGCGTTCGGTCAGCCCATCGCGAGCTTCCAGATGATCCAGCAGAAGCTCGCCGAGATGGCAACGCGCGTGGAGGCGAGCCGCCAGCTCACGTACAAGGCCGCGTGGCTCAACGACCAGGGCAAGCCCAACCCGAGCGCGAGCAGCATGGCGAAGTGGTTCGCGGGCGAGACCGCCGTCCACTGCGCGAACGAAGCCGTGCAGATTCTCGGCGGCATGGGCTACGTAAACGAGATGCCCGCCGAGCGCTTCTACCGCGACGCGAAGATCTGCGAGATCTACGAAGGCACGAAGGAAGTGCACAAGCTCATCATCGCGCGGAGCCTGCTCGGAAGGATCAAGGGATAAAGGAAACAGGTCACGTGGACTGTCACCTGCTTCCGCGCCGCGCAAGCACGTGACAGTCCACCGGCACCGGGTTTTGGTGTGACGTCCGGAGGGCGAGCGGCCCCCTCACGTCCTCAAATTCACCGCGAGCGCCATGAGCGCGACGACCGAGATCGTGATCGCGAAGTTCACGAGCCCGAGCCGCGCGACGCGCTTCGCGAGCGCGGGGACCTCCGGCGGCGGAGGCGCGCCCGGGGTCGCCGCCTTGCCGAGCGCGATGAGGCGGAAGCCCATCGGGCGAATGGCGAAGACCGCGATCGCGAGGGCCGCGAGCATCGCGACGAGGCTCACTGCGAGGACCGCGCCGTAGAGCGTGCTCGTGACGACGGGTACGACGCCGTCGAAGCCCACGATGAGGCCGAGGAGCCACGCCCCGCTCAGGATGGCGGTCGCCGACGCGGCCGCGAGGTAGTTCGAAACGCGGGGGAAGAGCGCGGCCACCATGGCGCCGCGCACGGGCGGCGGCAGGAGCTTCGCGGAGGTGGGCATGATCACGGTCGTCCAGAGGAAGGCGCCGCCCGCGAGCGTGACGCCCGCGACGATGTGCAGGATGCGGACCGCGCCGGTGATGTCGTCGGCCATGGTCCGGGCGAGGGCGGCGGCGGGGCATGGGCTTGCCGCGCGCGCCGCGCTCGAAAGCGGAGCGTCAGGCGGGCTGGATGCTCACGACGGTGATCGTGAACGTCAGGGCCTCGCCCGCGAGGTGGGGGTTCGTGTCGAGCGTCACGAAGTCCTCCGCGACCTCCTTCACGTCCGCGTGGACGTGCCGGCCCTGCTCGTCGACCAGGTTCAGGTGCTGGCCGACCTCGACCTCGTGGTCGCCGAACATCGCGCGCTCGACCTTGAACACCTTGCGCGGGTCGTGCGTGCCGTACGCCTCCTCGGCCGGGATGCGGACGGTTTTCGAGGCGCCCACTTCGAGACCCACGACGGCGGCCTCGAAGCCGGGGATGAGCTGGCCTTCGCCGAGCGTGAACTCGAGGGGCTCGCGACCTTCGCTCGTGTCGAAGACGACGCCGCTGTCGAGCTTGCCGGTGTAGTGGACGGCGACGGTGTCGCCCTTCGATGCGCCCATGGCCCCCGCGACGCCGCGCTTTTCGTTTAATCCTTTTCCGCGCGACCCGGGAGACCTCCATTTCACCCGCTTTCACGTCCGCCAGAGGGAGAAGGTCATCCCCCGATCCCGACCATGACGCCCCATGGACTTCACCTTCACCGACGAACAGAAGGCCCTCCGCCAGATGGCCCGCCAGTTCGCGGAAGCCGAGTTCCCGAAGTACTCGAAGACCTGCGACCGGAACGAGCAGTACCCGAAGGAACTCATGCAGAAGGCCGCGAAGCAGGGCCTCCTCGGCATCATGATCCCCGCCGAATACGGCGGCGCGGGCGTCGGCATGATGGAGAGCGTCATCGCCGCCGAGGAGCTGAACGCCGTCGACCCCGGCCTCGCGCTCTGCCTCGCCGCGGCCGACTTCGGCACCGAGGCCATCATCCGCCTCGGCACCGACGCGCAGAAGACGCGCTGGCTCGCCCCCATCCCCAAGGGCGAGATGGTGAGCGGCGCCGCCATCAGCGAAGCGGGCGCGGGAAGCGACGTCGCGGGCGCCACCTGCACCGCCATCAAGGACGGCAACGACTACGTCCTGAACGGCGCGAAGATGTGGATCACGAACGGCACCGTCGCCGACTACTTCATCACGCTCGTCGCGACGGACCCCACCAACAAGGACCGCCACAAGCGCTTCAGCCTCGTCATCGTGCCCGCCGGCGTCCCGGGCTTCAAGGCCAACAAGATCCACGGCAAGCTCGGCATCCGCGCAAGCGACACCGCCGAGCTGCAGTTCGAGAATCTCCGCGTTTCGCGGGAGAACCTGCTCGGCGAGGAAGGGAAGGGCTTCTACTACGTGATGGAGTTCTTCAACAACACCAGGATCGGCGTCGCCGCTCAAGGCGTCGGCATCGCCCAGGGGGCCACCGCCATCGCGACGAAGTACGCCACCGAGAGGGAAGCCTTCGGCCAGCCCATCGCCGGCTTCCAGATGATCCAGCAGAAGCTCGCCGAGATGGCGACCCGGACCGAAGCCGCCCGGCAGCTCACGTACAAGGCCGCGTGGCTCAACGACCAGGGCAAGCCCAACCCGAGCGCAAGCAGCATGGCCAAGTGGTTCGCGGGCGAAACCGCCGTCCACTGCGCGAACGAGGCCGTGCAGATCCTCGGCGGCATGGGGTACGTCGACGAGATGCCGGCCGAGAAGCTGTACCGCGACGCGAAGATCTGCGAGATCTACGAAGGCACGAAGGAAGTGCACAAGCTCATCATCGCGCGGAGCCTGCTCGGGAGGATCAAGGGATAAAGGTAGCAGGCCACGTGGACTGTCACGTGCTTCGGCGCCGCCGAAGCACGTGACAGTCCACCTGCGCCGTCCTTTCCGGCGATCTCCGGACAAGCGCCAAACCCCCCGCCCGCCCTCGCGGCCGCATGGAGCCGATTGCCTCCGAATTCGAGCGTTCCCTTCGCCGCAGCCGTGTCCGAACGCGTCTCCTCCTTTCCCTGTCATCGCTCGGGGAGGCCTACGTCGGCCAGCTCGCGCGGCATGCGGGCACGACGTGGCCGCGGGCGCGGGCGGCCCTTTTCGGCGGTCCGGGGTATCGCCCCGCCCTCTCCCTCGTGGGCCTCGGACTCGCAAGCGTGGAGCCGTCGGCTTTCGGCCGTCGCATCCGCATCACGCCGCGAGGGCGCCGGAAGGCGCGATCGGTCGCGTCGTCGCGGCGCTTCTGATGCCCCGCGGCGCGTGGCCGCAAGCGGACTCGGCCGCGCGAGGGACCTAACCTCCGCCGGGCGCCGCGCGCAAGCGGCGCGGCAGGCCGCACGAGGGCCGGTTCCGCGCGCGGACCCGCATGGGCGGCGTTCCCCAAAGGAAGCCCTGAAATGGGCGCTCGCCGTATACGCGCGCATGTCACCGGGTCG
>Ga0247719_1000430_pt1 | contig 25876 bp, 19 predicted proteins | sample 41E_DmetaG_FD_189046 | JGI IMG/M metagenome (GOLD analysis project Ga0247719, IMG submission 189046) | Soil microbial communities from hillslope of Landscape Evolution Observatory, University of Arizona, Oracle, AZ, United States - 4-1-E_D | ecosystem: Engineered > Artificial ecosystem >...
GGCTTGATCTCCTCCGGTGCCGCGCGGCCCTGCAGCCGCTGGTGATAGCTCAGTTCGTCTTCCGGCGGTGAGGGCGGCTCGACCGCCGGGGGTCCGGCCGCGTCGTCGAGCGCCGCGCCGGTGGTGACTGCCGGCGTGTCGGCGGCGTCGATGCCGCGGTGGGCGCTCACGCTGCGCCCCACCACGATGCCGCAGAGGAAGATCGCCACCGACAGCACCGTCAGCGTCATCATGACGAAGAGCAGCTGCTTGCCGCTCAACTGGATTTCATGAAAGCCGTCTTCGGTCGAGTCGTGGCTCATCGCGGCTGGTCGGTCTTCTGGGAAATCAGGTTGATGAGCTCGATCGGCAGCGGAAAGATGATCGTGGAGTTCTTTTCCGACGCGATCTCGGTGAGGGTCTGGAGGTAGCGCAGCGTGATCGACACCGGCTCGGTCGCGATGACGCCCGCAGCCTGCGCGAGCTTCTCCGACGCCTGCAACTCGCCGTCGGCGTGGATGATCTTAGCACGCTTCTCGCGCTCGGCCTCCGCCTGGCGCGCCATCGCGCGCTGCATGTCGGGCGGCAGGTCGACATGCTTCACCTCCACCGACGACACCTTGATCCCCCAGGGATCGGTGTGCTGGTCGAGGATCTGCTGGAGCTGCTGGTTCAACCGGTCGCGCTCCGACAGGAGATCGTCCATTTCCACCTGCCCCAGCACGCTGCGGAGCGTCGTCTGCGCGAGCTGCGACGTGGCGTAGTGGTAGCTCTCGACCTCCACGATCGCGCGCCGCGGATCCATGACGCGGAAGTACACGACCGCGTTCACCTTCACCGAGACGTTGTCGCGCGTGATGACGTCCTGCGGCGGGACGTCCATGACGATCGTGCGCAGACTGACGCGCACCATGCGGTCGATGGGCGCGAAGATCAGGATCACACCGGGCCCCTTCGGCTGGGGCAGCAGCTTGCCCAGGCGGAAGACGACGGCCCGCTCGTACTCGTTCAGCACCTTGATCGAGCTGAACAGGTAGAAGACGATCACGGCGACGACGATGAGCAGCGGCGGAAATGGCAACATGTCAGTCCTCAGTTCACTCTACATCCTACGAACCGTCAGCCGCAGGCCGTCGACGGCGACGACGCGCACCGGATCGCCGGCGGCGATCGGCTCGGCGGCAGTCGCCGACCAGATCTCGCCGTGCGTCTGGACACGGCCGACACCGCCCGGATCGATCGGCGTCAGCGCCCGTCCCACTTTATCGATCATTCCTTCGTGGCCCGTTACCGAGCGCTGCCGCTGCGCCTGCACGCCGAGACGGACGAGGAACAGCAGGATCGCCGAAAACGACAGCGTGATCCCGCCGATCAGGCCCATCCCGATCTGCAGCTCCGGCAGCGGCGAGTCGATCAGCATCAGCGAGCCGAAGAACAGCGCGACGACCCCGCCGGCGGCGAGCACCCCGAAGCTCGTGACCTTCACCTCGAGGATCAGCAGGAGGATGCCGAGCAGGATCAGGAGAACGCCCGCGTAGCTGACCGGCAGCACGTGCAGGGCGAAAAACGCGAGCAGCAGGCAGATGCCGCCGGCCACGCCCGGAAAGATCGATCCGGGATTCCAGAACTCGACGGTGAGGCCGAGCATCCCCAGCGTGAGCAGCAGGTAGGCGACCTGCGGGTGCGCGATCGCGCTGAGCATGCGCTGCGCCCAGGTCATCTCGACCGGGTGCAGCGTCGCTCCCGCGAGCCGCAGCACCTGTTCGCTGCCGTCGAACCGCCGGACGGACCGGCCGTCGAGCTTCCCGAGGAGATCCGGGACGTCGGTGGCGATCACGTCGATGAGCGGGGGCACCGCACCGGCCGCCTCGTTCTCGGTATAGGACCGGCTTTCGGTCACCGCCTGCTCGGCGAGGAGCACGTTCCGCTGGCGCTGCGCGGCGAGCGTGCGGCCGTAGCTGGCGGTGTCGGAGGCCGCCTTCTTCGCCATCGTCTCGTCCATCTTCGAGCCGTCGCCCGAGACGGGATGTGCGGCGCCGATGTGCGTGCCGGGCGCCATCGCCGCGATGTCGGCGGCGATCGTGATCAGGAAGCCGGCCGACGCCGCCCGGTTGCCCGACGGCCCGACGAAGACCGCCACCGGCGTCCTGGCGGCGATGATCGCGTTGTTGATGTCACGCGTGCTGTCGAGCAGCCCGCCGGGCGTGCGGAGCGTGATGACCAGCAGCGCGGCGCCGGCCGCGTCCGCCCGCTCCACCGCGCCGCGCACGTACTCCGCCGCGACGGGGTGAATGATCCCGTCGACTTCGGCGGTGTAGACGACGGGAGTGCCCTGGCGCGCATCCACCGAGGCGAGCGAGAGCAACAGGATCCCGGCGAACAGACAGAGCGTTGCGCGCATGGTCACCTGCCTGGCAGGCTCGAGAGCAGCCGCTTCGCCTCCTCCGACGCCGGGTCGAGGACGAGGGCGCGTTCGAGCTCGGTTCGTGCGGCCCCTGTATTCTGCTGTTTCAGATACGCCTGGGCAAGCGCGATCCGCGCGGCGGCGGTCTCGGCGCTCCAGATGGAGATCTTGAGCGCCTCCACGGCGTCCGCCGGACGTCCGGCGCGCAGGTGGATGCGGCCGATCAGCAGGTGCGCCTGCGCCTCGTACGGCGACAGGTAGACGGCGCGGCGGAGCTCGGCGAGGGCGGCGCCGTCCTCTTCGCGCTCGAACAGCCGCTGTCCGCGCTGGAGATGAAACTCCGCGAGCTCGCGCTGCTCCCGCTGCGCGCTCTTGACGATCACCTGCTCGGGGGGCAGCGTCATCCGCGCCTCGGGATCCTCGCGGATCCGCTCGAGGCCGGTGGGCACGGGGAGCTTCTCGTCGGCCGCGCGGCGCTCGAGCTGCGCGAGCTGGGAGGAGAGCTGCCGCGCGAGCTCCCGCTCGCGCGCGGCTTCCACCGTGCTGCCCGTCGCCTGCAGCGCCACCGCCAGGACGTAGTGCGATTCGGCGTCGGTCGGCTCCCGCCGCAGCGCCTCGCGCAGCCAGTAGAGCGCCGCCTGGTAGTTCTTCTCGAGCACGTAGGCATACCCGAGATTGAAAAGGATATCGGGGTCGCCCGGATCGCTGTCGGCCGCCCTGGTCAGGAAGTAGGTCGGCACGCCACGCTGCCGCGAGCCGCCGCGCCGCAGCTGCACGATGCCGAGATTGTTGAGCGCGGCAGCGGCGATCGACGGCGGCGCCCCTTCGGCGACGGCGGCGAAACCGTCGAACGCCTCGTCGTAGCGCTTCAATTCCAGCAGCGACACGGCCGCGAAGAACTTCGCGCGGCGCGCAAACGGCGAATCCGGCGGTACGGCCCGGGCGGCGGCGAGCGCGGCGGCGTGGTCCCCCTGGTCACGGCGCACGTCCCACAACGCGAGATGGGCGCGGTCGTACTCGGGGTACGCGCGGATCGCCGCCTCCAGAAACGAAGCGCGAGTCGCCGCGCTCTCGGCCATCAGCCCCTTCACGTAGGCCTCGAACGCCTCGAGCGGCGGCCGCGGCGCGCGGTCGGGCCGCACGGTCGTCCCCGCCGCGAGCTTCGCCGTCAGCCGCTCGAAGAGCTCGACGACGTCGCGCAGCGGCCCGCGCTCCTTGACGTCCGGCTGCAGGCGGCCGACGTCGATCCGGATGCTCTGCGCGTCGATGAGCAGGTCCTCCCCCTCGAGACGGATGGCGCCGACGATCACCTCGGAGGCGGCGACCATCTGCCCCACCTTGATCACCGTCGCGCGGCTCAGCGTGGCGGTGGAGGGCAGGTGGAGCTGCTCAAAGGCCCGCGCCCGCTCGGCGCGGCGGATCGCCGGCACCCCGCGCGCGTTCAGCTCTTCGGCAACGAGGAGACTCGCGGCCTCGGCGATCCAGTGCAGCCGCGGCTCGCGCGCGGGGTTGTCGAACGGCATCACCAGCACGCGCCCGGCCGACGTCTGCGCCTCGGCGGATGCCGCCACGAGCAAAGCGAGCAGAACGCCGGCGAGGGAAAGCCGCCTACGCCGCACCGGCGACCTCATCCGGCTGACGCGATCCGAGCGTCACCTTCAGCGTGCAGCCGCGCCGTGAGCCGGCCGCCCGGCACTCGATCACCTGCGCGGCCGCCGGCACGTAGAACAGCTCGAGCACCCGCTCGAGCGCCGCGCGGTAAAAGCCGCACAACGGGGCCGCCGACGCCTCACGCACTTCGCAGAACAGCGAGCCTCGCAGGTCGATCGTCGCCACGCCGCCGCGCCGCACCCGCACCAGCGCGCGCGACCCCGGATACGTGCGGCGCACGAGCCGCCGGGTGATCTTGAGCGCCGCGCGGGCGCGCATCGCGGCCGGCAGCACGGCGATCATCCGGCGCCGCAGCGGCGAGAGATCGCGCACCGTCCATTCGGCCGCGTACGCGCCGGCGCGCGCCGTGATCGCGTGGTACGGCGCCCCTTCCGTCCGCAGGAAGCTCAGCACGGCCGACAGCGGCGCCAGCCCGATCGTTCCCTCGCGCAGCCCGGCGACGTTCAGCCAGTTCTCGTAGAACTCCAGCCGCGTCGGCAGCAGGTCCGCGATCGCCTGGTGGAGACTTGCGACGAGCACACGGCCGATGCGGGGTTCGCTCATCGCCGGCTGCAACCCATCTGATAATGTTGGACAGATGCTCGATGACCGGTGATCCCTGCCTGGCGGCGGCCATTCTCATCGGCGGCCGCGCCGAGCGGTTCGGCCAACGCGACAAGAGTGCGCTGCCGCTCGGCGGCGTGCCGATCCTCCAGCGGATCCTCGACGTGGTCCGGGCGGTGACGGACACGGTCTTTGCGGTCGGCGATGCCTACGGCGCGGCCGCCAGGGCCGGACTCCCCGTGATCCCCGACGCGTTGCCCGGCACGGGCGCGCTCGGCGGCGTGTACACGGCGGTGACCGAGTCCCCGTGCGAGCGCACGCTGGTGATCGGCTGCGACATGCCGTTCCTCACGGCGCGCTTCCTGCGGCACCTGGCGCACGTGCGCGACGCCGACGTGGTGATCCCCAGGACGGCCCGCGGCTACGAGCCGCTCTGCGCGGTCTACGGCCGCGCGTGCGCGGAGCCGCTGCGGCAGCGGCTCGAGCGCGGCGAACGGCACGCGGCGGTGCCGCCGCCCGGCCTGCGGGTCGTGGAGATCGGGCCGGACGCGCTGACGCCATACGATCCGGACGGGTGGCTGTTCGTGAACGTCAACACGCCGCATGATTACGAGCGGGCCAGGAGGATTGTGGAAGCAGGCCGGGCGCCCGCATGATTGAAACCCTATCACGATTGTCGCATCCCGCATGATTCTGCCGATTCATCGCCTCGTGCGCGCGCGCATGGCCGACGTGCTCTCGCGCCTCTACCAGATCGACGCCGCCGATCCCGTCGTCGCCGACATGGCGGTCGAGCTTCCGCCGAACCGGGCGCTGGGAGATTTCGCCGTGCCGCTGGCGTTCAGCCTCGCGCGGCGGCTGCGCAAGGCGCCGCGCGCCATCGCGCAGGAGATCGCCTCCGCCCTCGGCGACGTCGAGGGATTCTCGCGCATCGAGGCGACGCCGAACGGCTACATCAATTTCTTCCTGGATCGGCCGGCCCTTGCGCGGCAATGGCTGCGCGGCGAAGCGGCTGCCGCCGCGACCGGCAGCGCCAAGGCGATCGTCGAACATACCGCGATCAACCCCAATAAGGCGGCGCACATCGGCCATCTCCGCAACGCCGCGCTCGGCGACGCGTTCGGACGGCTGCTCCGCTTCCTCGGGCGCGACGTCGAGATTCAGAACTACATCGACGACACCGGCGTCCAGGTCGCCGACGTCGCGGTCGGCTTCCAGGAGCTCGAGCACAAGTCGCTCGACGAGGTCCGGCAGATCGCCGCGACGACGCGGTTCGACTACTACTGCTGGGACCTGTACGCCCGCGTCACCGAGTGGTACGAGCAGGACCGCGAACGCCTGAAGATCCGCGCGCGCGCCCTGCACGCCATCGAACACGGCGGCAACGCCACCGCGGAGCTCGCGCACTTCATCGCCGACCACATCGTCCGCTGCCACCTGCGCACGATGCGCCGCATGAACATCGGCTACGACCTGCTCACGTGGGAAGGGGACATCCTCGAGCTCCAGTTCTGGGCGCACGCGTTCGAGTACCTCAAGAAGACGGGAGCGGTGTACCTGCAGACCGAGGGCAAGCTGGCCGGCTGCTGGGTGATGAAAATCGAGGACGAGGACCGGTCCGCCGGCGAGGGCGAGCCCGGCGCCCCGCAAGACACCGCTGGCGATGCGGCCGACGAAATCGCGGAGCAGAAGGAAAAGGTCATCGTCCGCTCCGACGGCACGGTCACCTACGTGGGCAAGGACATGGCCTACCAGCTGTGGAAGTTCGGCCTGCTCGGCAAGGACTTCCACTACCGCGTGTTCGAAGACGGCGAGAAGCCCCTGTGGTCGACGACGTCCGATCCTGGCGCGGCGGTGGCGGACCCGCCGGTGTTCGGGCGGGCGGCCTGGGTCTGCAACGTCATCGACACGCGGCAGTCGTACCTGCAGAAGCTTCTGAAGCAGGCGCTCGCCGCGCTCGGCTACCACGAGCAGGCCGCGCATTCGATCCACTACTCGTACGAGATGGTGGCGCTGTCGCATGCGACGGCGCGCGAGCTCGGCTACGACACGTCGGCGGAGTCGGACCGGCCGTTCGTCGAGGTGTCGGGGCGCAAGGGTCTCGGCGTGAAGGCCGACGACCTGCTCGACCGGCTGCGTGAGAAGGCGGCGGCCGAAGTGGCGAAGCGCAACCCGGAGCTCGACGCCGCCGAGGCGGCGCAGATCGCCGAGGCGATCGGCACCGCGGCCGTGCGCTACTTCATGGTGAAGTTCTCCCGCGGCAAGGTGATCGTCTTCGACATCGACGAGGCGCTCAGCTTCGAGGGAGAGAGCGGCCCCTACCTGCAGTACGCCACGGTGCGCGCGAACAACATCTTTAACAAGCTGAAAGAGCGCCACGGCCTCGACGAAGCGGCGGTGCTCGCGGCCGTCACGTCGGCGCCGGAGGACGCGATCGCGGCGTCGACCGACGAAGCCCAGGACCTGTGGGGACTCATGCTCGAAGCGGCGCGGCTCGACGAGGTGGTCGACCAGGCGGTGCGCACGCTGGAGCTGTCGGTGCTCGCGAAGTACGCCTTCGGCCTCGCGCAGGCGTTCAACGGCTTCTACCACAAGCACTCGATCGTCAACGAGGAGCGCGAGGATGCGCGCCTCTGGCGCGCCGCCGCGGTCGCGTTCTACCGCCGCCAGCTCACCACGGCGCTCGAGCTCATGGGCTGCCGCGTCCCGGCGAAGATGTGATGAAACCGATCATCGGCGTCACCCGCTGCAGCCATCTCACCGACTACATCGCCTCCGTCGAACAGGCCGGCGGACAGCCGCGCATCCTGGAGGTGAGCGACAGCCCGAAGCAGGTGCTGAAGGAGGTCGATGGCCTCCTGCTCACGGGCGGCGGCGACGTCGACCCGGCGTTCTACGGTGAAGACCGCCATCCCGCGGTGGACGACGCGGAGCCGGGCCGCGACGAATTCGAGATCGACCTCGCCCGCCGGGCGGTGGAGGCAGACGTCCCGATGCTCGCGATCTGCCGGGGCGCGCAGGTGCTCAACGTCGCCATGGGGGGCTCTCTCGTGCAGGACCTCCCCACCCAGGTGACCACGGAACTGCCGCACTCGATCGTGGACCCCCGCGATCATGTCGCGCACGAGGTGCAGGTGGCGCCCGATTCGCGGCTGCGCGGCCTCCTCGGACCCGCCGTCGCGGCAGAAGGCACGTGCCGCGTGAACAGCCGGCACCATCAGGCCGTCGCGCGGCTCGGGCGCGGACTCGAGCCCGCCGCGGTGGCACCCGACGGCGTCGTCGAGGCGATCGAAAAGCGCGACGCGACGTTCTGCGTCGGTGTCCAGTGGCACCCGGAGAACTTCTGGCGGACCGGCGAGTTCAAGTCCCTGTTCGACGCGTTCGTCGCTACCGCTCGAACACGCCCAGGGTCTCGACGTGCGGGGTATTCGGGAACAGATCGAACCCGCGAAGACTGACCAGCCGGTACCCGGCGTCGAGCAGCCGCCGCGCATCCCGCGCCATGGTCGGCGCGTCGCAGGAGACGTAGACGACCCGGCCGGCGCCCAGCCGCGCGACCGCCTCCGCGGCTTCCTTCGACATGCCGGTCCGCGGAGGATCGACGACGATCGTGTCGGGCGGCGTTCGTCCGCCGCGTGACGCATACGCTTCCACGCTGCTGCGCACCACCCGCAGGCGGTCGTGATACGGCGCCGCGTTGCGCAGCAGGTCGCGGCTGCTGACCGGATCGCCTTCGACCGCATGCACGTCCCCGGCGCCGGCGGCCGCGAGCGCCACGGAAAAGAGGCCGACGCCGGCATACAGGTCGAGCACCGTGCCGCCGGGAATCGCCTCCATCACGCCCCCCACGAGCGACGCGATGAGGTACCGGTTCGCCTGGAAGAACGACTCGGGGTGCCGCCGCAGCCATCCGCCGGTTGCGCGGCCGCCGGTCAGCACGTCGAGCGGGTCCGACACGATGGGGTCGCCGGCGGCGTGAACCGACGTATCGCGGGCGCGGGCCGTGCAGCCGGTGAGACCGCCCGCCGCGATGGCGCGCTCGAGCGCGTCGGTACGCGGAGCGGCGCCATGCTCGAGATCCAGGTGCACGGCCCGCTGATCGGCCGCGACGTTCTCGGCCAGTTCGACCGACGTCACGCCGACCCCCTGCGCGGCAAGCGACGCCACCGCCGCTTCGACGGCGTCGATCGAGGCGTCGAGCACCTGCCCGGTCGGCGCCGGATCGCAGAGGCCGTGCGTCCCCTCGCGGTAGAAGCCGACGCGCCGGCCGCGGACGTGAAAGCGCGCGCGCATCCGGTAGCCGCGCTCCGCCGAGCCCTGCACCTCGACGGGAAACGCCAGCGGGATCCTGCCGATCCTGGTGAACGCGTCGCCGATGACCTCCGCCTTCAGGCGCACCTGCCGGTCGTACGCGATGTGCGCGTAGAGGCAGCCGCCGCACGCCGGATCGACGCCCGGCTCCCTCCGGTCGGCCGAGGGCTCCAGGACACGCAGAGTGTCGGCAAACGCCACCCGCTTCTCGGCGCGGGTGACGCGCGCGACTACGCGTTCCCCGGGAATCGCCCCCGCCACGAGCAGCACTTCCCCCTCGTAGCGGGCGATCATCCGCCCGCCGGATGCCGGCTTCTCGACGACGAGCTCGATCTCCTGTCCGGCCGCAACTGCCATGGAACTACTCGTAGGCCACGACGGGCAGGTTCAGCGACTCGCGGAGCAGCCGCTCGAAGGCGAGCTGCCGCGCGCGGGCGAGCCCTTCAGGTGGCATGCGCGAGGCGAAGCCGGCGAGCTCGGCATCGGCTTCACGCTGGAGCCGCGCCGTGGTAGCGGCGTCGAGGGTCTCGCGTGCCGCCGCCAGCAGCGCGCGATCGATCTCGCCGAGCCGGGCGATGATCCGCGCCCGCGCCTCGCCGCGAGCCCCCCTGGACGCCGCGAACTCGTCGAGCTCGCGCGTCACGCGGGCGATCGTCTCGTCGAACGCGGCGTGCGGCGGCCCGGTGCGCGCCGCCAGCAGCCGCGAGAGGACGCGCTCGATGTGCGCCGGCAGCGAGTCCTTTCTCGACGGACGGCTCTCCTCCTCGTCACCCGCGTCCCCCGCCGGCACGGCAACGGCGGTCACGCCCAGCGCGCGCCGCCAGTCGTCGAACGCCTCGAGCACGTCCGCCTCGCAGAACTCGATCCGCATCGGGCGCCGGCGTCCGCCTTTCGCGTTCGCGCGCTCGACGCAGCGGTCGATGCCGCGAAACGCCACCTTCAGCGGCACGCCCTGTTCGGCCCAGCCGCACACCGTTTCGAAAGCCGGCCCGACGATGCGCACCAGGTGACCGCCGTTCTTCTGACACAGATACGCTTCGATCTCGCGGCAGTAATCAACGTCGTCCATGCTGGTCGCGACCGGTCTCCGCTGCCGTCTCCTTCTGCCGCTCCCAGATGATCCGGAGCCCCTGCAACGTCAGGTCGGGATCCACCTGCTGAATGGAGGTGGTCTCCCCCGCGAGCACGGTGGCCAGGCCGCCGGTCGCGATGACGATCGCCTCGGCACCCCCGTCGAGCTCGGCGCGGATGCGCCGCACGAGGCCGTCCACCATCTCGACGTAACCGAAGAACAGCCCCGACTGCATGGCGTCGACCGTACTCTGTCCGATGGCGGCGGGCGGCTTGCGGACCTCCACGCGCGGCAACCGCGCCGCGCGCTGGAACAGCGCCTCCGCCGAGATGCCGATCCCCGGGCAGATGATGCCGCCGAGGTATTCACGCTCCTTCGAGATGATGTCGAACGTCGTGCCGGTGCCGAAGTCGACGATGATCATCGGCAGCCCGGAGCGGCCGTACTGCTCCCAGGCGGCCACGGCGTTCACGATGCGGTCGGCGCCGACATCGGTGGGCGGTGAGTAGCGCACGCGGATGCCGGCGTTCGCAGCGGTGACGTTCAGCGGCGTGCGATCGAAGTACCGCTCGCACATCTCTTCCATCGGGCGCGTGAGCGGCGGCACGACGGACGCGAGCGCGATCCCCTCGACCTCGGCGGCGCGCACGCCGACCTGTTCGAACAGGCGCGTCGCGAAGATGCCGAGCTCGTCCGCCGTCCGCTCGCGCAGCGCGGCGAGACGCCAGTTGTGCGTCAGCGTGGGCCCCTCGAACACGCCGATCGTCACGTTCGTGTTTCCGACGTCTATCGCAAGCAGCATCCGCTCATCCCCAGCGCAGGGTCCCTGAAATTATGCGCTCGGTGGCCGCGCCGACGCGCACGAGCAGCGCCCCGTCCTCGGCGATGCCCGCCGTGCGGCCGGCCCTGGCGCCGCCCGCCTCCTCCCACTCGACGCGGGTGCCCACCGCCGACGGGGACAGCGCCGTCCACCGCGCGAGCAGCCGCCGGGATTCACCCGCGGCGACCACGGCAACGTGCTCGGCGAGCGCCGCGAGACACTCGGCCAGCACCGCTCCTGCGTCGACCGCGCGTCCGAGCTCCGTTTCGAGCGACGCCGCTCGATCCGCGATCTCCGGCGGATAGGCGGCGGCGCCGAGATTCACGCCGAACCCGAGGACGACGTACTGCATCCCCGCCGCGCTCGTCGCCGCCTCGGCCAGGATGCCGGCCACCTTTCTGCGCGGGCCGCGCCCGGCGTCCACGACGACGTCGTTGGGCCACTTGATCTCGACCGGGAGACCGGCGGCGCGGATGATCCCTTCGGCGACCGCCACGCCGCCCGCAAGCGTGACGAACGGCGCGACGCGGCGATCGCGGACGACCACCGACACGTAAAGCCCGGCGCCCGGCGGCGAGTACCACGACCGTCCGAGCCGGCCGCGGCCGGCGGTCTGCGAAGCCGCAACCACGGTCGTGCCTTCCGCCGCCCCGGCCTCGGCAAGACGCGCCGCCTCGTCGTTGGTCGACCCTATTTCATCGAAGTAGAACAGGGGCTCGCCGAAGCGGCCGCGCCGGCCTGCGGTCTGCCGCAGCGCCACCGCGAATTCCTGGGGAACGGGATCAGGCATCCGGCTCGAGTTCGAAGCTCAGATCGGCCGCCGGCGCCGAATGCGTGAGGGCGCCCACCGACACGTAGTCCGCACCCGTCGAGGCGAGCTCGGGGATGCGGCCGAGCGTGACGCCGCCGGAGATCTCCGTGCGGGCACGGCCGCCGATCCGCCGCACCGCTTCGCGGATCTCCTCCGTCGACAGGTTGTCGAGCAGGATGATGTCGGCCCCCGCGGCGAGCGCCTCGTCGACCTGCGACAGGCTCTGCGCCTCGATCTCGATCGGCATCTGGTGCTGCGCCGCCTTCATCCGCTCCATCGCACGTGCGACGCCGCCGGCCAGGCGGATGTGATTGTCCTTGATGAGGATCGCGTCGTCGAGTCCGGCGCGGTGGTTGGTGCCGCCTCCGGCGCGGACGGCGTACTTCTCCAGCGCGCGCAGCGTCGGCGTGGTCTTGCGGGTGTCGAGAATCGTGATCCGTCCCGCCGCGGCATCGACGAACCGGCGGGTCATCGTCGCGATCCCGGAGAGGCGCTGGAGGAGATTGAGCGCGGTGCGCTCCGCGGTCAGCATGGCCGCTGCCGAACCGCGAACCTCCGCGACGATGTCGCCGTGCGTGCAGCGGGTGCCGTCCGGCGTTCGCACGTCGAACACGGCGGCGGGATCGAGCTGTCGGAAGGTTTCTGCGGCGACGTCGAGGCCGGCGATGATGCAGTCGCACTTCGCCACGATCTCGCCGCGCGCGCGCAGCGCGGCATCGACCGTCGCTTCGGTGGTGACGTCTCCCCAGCCGAGGTCCTCGGCGAGCGCCCGCCGCACGATCTCGCGATAGAGGGCCGGGTCGAGCGGCTCCGGCACCCGGTCGCTCACGAGGCCACCTGCCCGTCCGCCCCTGCGGACGCGAACTCGAGCTCGACGTGCAATGCCTCGCCGTGCTGCAGATCGAGCACCTCGATGTTCGCCGCGCGCCTGATATCGAGCTCCGCGCGCCGCACGGCGGCGACGAGCCGCTCGGGCGCCGAGATCCGGGCCCGGCTGATCGCGATGCGGAACGGCTGCTTCTGGAGCGCGCGCTCCCGCCGGATCCCTCCCAGCACGTCGGTGACGTCGGTGTACAGGCGCTCGGCCTCCTCGTCGCGCCTGCCGCCGAGGGCGGCGAGCAGTTCGTCACCCGCCGGCCACGCGGCACGATGCACCGTCCCCTGGCGCCACCACGACCAGACCTCCTCGGTCACGAACGGCAGGTACGGCGCAAAGAGCCGCAGCAGGACGGAGAGCGCCTCGGTCAGCGCCGTCACCGCGGAGGCGGCGGCCGCCTCCCCCACCTCGCCGTTCCGCCGCGCCTTGACGAGTTCGAGGTAGTCGTCGCAGAAGGCCCAGAAGAACTTCTCGGTCATGTCGAGCGCGGCGGCGTAGTTGTACGCCTCGAGCTCGCGCGTGGCGGCGTCGACGTGCCCCGCGAGGAGCGACAGCAGGCCGCGGTCGAGCGGCTCGGTGACCGCGCCGGACGGCGTCGTTTTCGACAGCACGAACTTCGACGCGTTGAGAATCTTGATCGCCAGCCGACGCCCCACCTTCATCTGGCCGGGATCGAACGCGGTGTCGGTGCCGGGCCGCCCGCTTGCCGCCCAGTACCGGACGCCGTCGGACCCATGCTCCTCGAGCAGCCCCATCGGCGTGACGACGTTCCCCTTCGACTTCGACATCTTCTTCCGGTCCGGATCGAGGACCCAGCCGGAGATCGCCGCGTTGCGCCACGGCAGCGACCCGTGCTCCAGCTCGGATCGCAGCACCGTCGAGAACAGCCACGTGCGGATGATGTCGTGCGCCTGCGGACGCAGGTCCATCGGGAACACCCGCGCGAACAGGTCGTCGTCGTGCAGCCAGCGCGCGGCGATCTGCGGCGAGAGCGACGAGGTGGCCCAGGTGTCCATGACGTCGCGGTCCCCGGTGAAGCCCCCCGGCTGGTCGCGTTGATCGGCGCGGTACCCGTCAGGCGCATCCGTCGAGGGATCGATCGGCAGCCGCGCTTCGTCGGGCAGCAGGCGGGCATCGTAGTCGACGGTGCCGTCGTCGCGGACCTTGTACCAGACGGGGAACGGCACGCCGAAGAAGCGCTGGCGGCTGATGCACCAGTCGCCGTTGAGGCCGTTGATCCAGTTCTCGAGCCGCGCCTGCATGTAGGGCGGGTGCCACTGGAGCTCGGCCCCCCGCTCCAGGAGCCGCTCGCGGAACTCCATCGTCTTGATGAACCACTGGCGGCTGGTGACGATCTCGAGCGGGCGGTCCCCCTTCTCGTAGAACTTCACGGCGTGCGTGATCGGGCGCGGATCCCCCAGCAGGTCGCCGCTCTCGCGCAGCAGCTCGACGATGCGCGCGCGGGCTTTCGCGGCCGCCAGTCCGGCGAGCTGGTCGTACTGCACCTGCGCCCGCACCGGGTCGATCGATTCCCACCCCGCCTCGCCCCAGACGATCGGGCGGAAGGTGCCGTTCGGCCCGATGACGGCCCGCACGGGCAACTGCAGCTCCCGCCACCACGTCACGTCGGTGACGTCGCCGAACGTGCAGATCATCGCCGCGCCGGTGCCTTTCTCGGGATCCGCCAGCGGGTGCGCCCTGACGGGCACGCGGACGCCGAAGAGCGGAGTGATGACGTCGGTGCCGAACAGCGGCTGGTAGCGCGGGTCGTCTGGGTGCGCGACGAGCGCGACGCAGGCGGGGATCAGTTCCGGGCGCGTCGTGTCGATCTCGACGTATCCCGCGCCGTCCGCGCGCGCAAAGCGGATCTTGTGGTACGCGCCCGGCTGTTCGCGGTCTTCGAGCTCCGCCTGCGCCACCGCGGTTCGGAAATCCACGTCCCACAGCGTCGGCGCCTCGAGCTGGTACGCGATCCCCCGGCGCAGCAGGCGCAGGAACGCCACCTGCGAGATGCGCTGCGACATGCGGTCGATCGTCGCGTAGGTCATGCTCCAGTCGACCGACAGCCCGAGATACCGCCAGAGGTGCTCGAACACCTGCTCGTCCTCGGCCGTCAGGCGCGCGCACAGCTCGATGAAGTTCGGCCGTGACACCGGCACGGCCTGCTTCCCCGGCTTCTCGGGCGGGCTGAAGTTCGGGTCGTACGGCAGTGACGGATCGCAGCGGACGCCGAAGTAGTTCTGCACGCGGCGCTCGGTCGGCAGGCCGTTGTCGTCCCACCCCATCGGATAGAACACCGCCTTGCCGCGCATCCGCTGAAAACGGGCGATGACGTCGGTGTGGGTGTATGAGAAGACGTGCCCCACGTGCAGCGATCCGCTGACGGTCGGAGGAGGCGTGTCGATCGAGTAGACCTCGTCGCGCGGACGCGAGCGGTCGAACCGGTACGTGCCGGTCTCCTCCCACCGGGCCGTCCACTTCTGCTCGAGACCCTCGAGCGCCGGCTTGTCGGGAACTGTTACGGGAGGGGCCGCATCCGGACCGTCAGACATATCCGACGATGGTAACTCACGATCCGCGGCGGGGGCGTCAGCGCGCGTTGGCCTTGAGGCGCGCGATCTCTTCGCGTACGAGCCGCTCGGCCACGTCGAGCACCGAGTCGCGCACGGAGCGATCCGCCAGGCGCTCGATCACCCGCTGCGTCACCTGCTCGACGAGTTCGTCGGTCACGGCCGGCGCTTCGCGGCGGACTTCTGAGGGGGCGAACGCCTGCCCCTGTTCCGCCGCCAGCAGCGCCGCGAACGCCTCGGCGAGCGAGGGCACGGGGCCGGCTGCCGGCAGGCTCGGCTCCGGGGCGCCGCCGGCCGGCGCCGGCGCGGCTTCGGGCGCGGCCGGTGTGAACGGCTCCGGCGCCGGCGGCAGCGCCGTGGACGCCGCCGGCGGCAGCGCCGCAACCGGTGCCGGCGCGGACGCCTGCGCGGCGGGGGCCGACGAGTCCGCTCTCGGCAGCGCGAGGTCCGGATCCCAGTTCGCCAGTTCTTCGGCGAGCCCTCCGAACGATGGGGCAATGTCGGGCTGCGGCGGCGCGGTGACGTCGAAGAGCTCGCTCCGCGTCGGCGCTTCGATGGGCGCGGGAGTCGCGCCTGGGGGATCGATGGACGCGAAGGCGGCGTCGAGCCGGTCGAAATAGTCTTCGATCGAACCCGCCGGCGCGGTGGCCGGATCCGCCGACGGGGCCGGCGTGCGCGGCGCCATCGTCGCGGCGCGCATCGTGTCGGTTGCCCCTTCCGGCAGACGCGCGGCGGGTGCCGTATCGAACTGCGGCGCGCGGCGGCCGGCAATGAGCTCCTTCACGCGGCTGATCACCATCTGCGGTTCGAAGGGCTTCACGAGCACGCCGTCACAGCCGGCCGCCCGCGCGCGTCCCTCGTCGATCGGCTCGAAGGCGCCGGTCAGCAGGAGCACGGGGATGTGCGCGAGCGCCGGGTTCTTCTTGATGAACGAGGCGACCTCGTAGCCGTCGCGCTCCGGCATGCCGATGTCGGCGAGCACGATGTCGGGACGCTCCGACTGCACCCGCTCGATCGCCTGCCGGCCATCGCCGACGGCGATGACCTGCACGTCCTCGTCGGCGAAGGTGAGCTCGATGACGCGCTGGATCGTGACGCTGTCGTCGGCGAGGAGCAGCTTGTGTGGCACGGCTAGACCTGTTCGACCCGCGATCGGACGTTGGCGCTGATGAAGTCGATGATCTCCTGCATCGCGCTGCCCGGCAGGAAGATGCCGCGGATCCCCATCTGCTGCAGTTTCGGTATGTCGACGTCGGGGATGATGCCCCCCACCACCACCAGCACGTCGTCGAGCCCCTTCTCGCGGAGCAGTTCCATCACGCGGGGACAGATGTGCATGTGCGCGCCGGAGAGGATCGAGAGGCCGATCGCGTCGGCGTCTTCCTGGAGCGCGGCGCCGACGATCTGCTCGGGCGTCTGGCGGAGGCCGGTGTAGATGACCTCCATGCCGGCGTCGCGCAGCGCGCGGGCGATGACCTTGGCGCCGCGGTCGTGCCCGTCGAGCCCCGGCTTCGCGATGACTACGCGGATTTTTCTCACTCCAGCTCCCCGTTCGCGCTCCTAGATGAGCGGCACTTCCTCGTACTCTCCCCAGACCTGGCGGAGGGCATCGCACATCTCGCCGACGGTGGCGTACGCGCGCACACAGTCGAGCAGCGGGTACATCGTGTTGCCGCCCGTGCGTGCCGCCTCGCGCAGCGCGTCGAGCGTCCGCCCGACGGCGTCGTTGTCGCGCGTCCGCTTGAGCTCCGCCAGCCGTTCGAGCTGCTTTTCGGCCGCCGTATCGTCGATGTACAGGATCGGCATCGGCGGCTCGTCTTCCTGCACGTACTCGTTGACGCCGACGATGATCTTCTCGCGCCGCTCGACCGCCTGCTGGAACCGATACGAGGCCTCGGCGATCTCCTTCTGCGGGTAGCCCTGCTCGATCGCCTCGACCATGCCGCCCATCCGGTCGATCGTCTCGAAGTACTCCTTCGCCCCCCGCTCCATGTCGAGCGTCAGCTTCTCGAGGAAGTACGACCCTCCGAGCGGATCCACCATGTTCGTGACGCCGCTCTCGGCGGCGATGATCTGCTGCGTCCGCAGCGCGAGCGTGGCCGCCTCGGCGGTCGGCAGCGCCAGCGCTTCGTCGAGGGAGTTGGTGTGGAGCGACTGCGTCCCCCCGAGCACCGCCGCGAGCGCCTGCAGCGCCGTGCGGACGACGTTGTTGTACGGCTGCTGCGCCGTCAGCGACACGCCGGCGGTCTGCGTGTGGAAGCGGAGCTTCCACGACCGCTCGTTCTTCGCGCCGAAGCGGTCGCGCATCACCTCGGCCCAGAGCTTCCTGGCGGCGCGGAACTTCGTGATCTCCTCGAAGAAGTCGCTGTGCGAGTTGAAGAAGAACGAGATCTGCGGCGCGAACACGTCCACGTCGAGACCGGCGTCGATCCCGTACTGCACGTACTCGATGCCGTCACGGAGCGTGAAGGCCAGCTCCTGGAGCGACGTCGAGCCCGCCTCGCGGATGTGGTAGCCGCTCACCGAGATGGTGTTCCACTTGGGCACCTCCTTCGCGCAGAACGCGAAGATGTCGGTGATGAGCTTCATCGACTCGCGCGGCGGGTAGATGTACTCCTTCTGCGCGATGAACTCCTTCAGAATGTCGTTCTGAATCGTGCCGGAGAGCTTCTTCCAGTCGGCCCCCTGCTTCTCGGCGACGACGAGGTACATCGCGAAGATCATCGGCGCCGGCGAGTTGATCGTCATCGACGTCGTGATGTCGGCGAGCCGGATGCCGTCGAACAGCCGCTCCATGTCGGCGAGCGACATCACGCTGACGCCGCACTTGCCGACCTCGCCGAGCGACAGCTCGTGGTCGGGGTCACGCCCCATCAGCGTCGGCAGGTCGAACGCCACACTGAGGCCGGTGCCGCCCGCTCTCAGCAGCGTCTTGTAGCGTTCGTTCGTCTCTTCGGGCGTCCCGAAGCCGGCGAACTGCCGCATCGTCCACAACCTGCCGCGGTAGCCGGTCGGATGGATGCCGCGCGTGTAGGGAAACTCGCCGGGGTTGTTCAGATCCCGCTCGTAGTCGAAACCTTCGAGGTCGTCGGGCGTGTACAGGCGATCGATCGGACGACCCGAGATGGTGGTGAACGGAACGGGGCGTTCGGGAGCCTTTTTGAGCGCGGGCTCGAGCACTTCCCGCTCCCACCGCTGCTTGTCCGTCTCGGCTACGGTCTTCATAGGTCCTTGCATTATAAGCGGATAGCGTTACCTCAGCCCGGTACGCGAGGCTCCGGCCGCCGACGCGGCCGCGGAGTGCGTCCCCGGCGTCCGCTCGAACACGACCTTTCCGCCGGCCAGGGTATAGAGCACCCGTGCCTCGAGCAGCCTTGCCGGCGCCGACCGCCCCACCTCGACGAGGTTCGTGTCGAACACTGCGAGATCGGCGAGCTTCCCCGGCGTGATCGTCCCCTTCTTCTCTTCTTCGAACGACGCCCAGGCGGGCGCCTTCGTGTACGCCTCGATCGCCTCCTCGATGGTGAGACGCTGGTCGGGGAACCAGCCGTCCTTCGGCTCTCCCGTCAGCGTCTGGCGCGTGACGGCCGCATAGAGCCCATAGACCGGGTTGAGGAAGTACCGCGCCGCGTTCGTGCCCGGACTGTCGCTGCCGAAGATGAGAACGGCGCCGGCGTCCTTCAGGCGCCGGAATGCGTAGGCTCCCTCGGAGCGCTTGCGCCCGATCCGCTCTTCCATCCATCGCATGTCGTCGGACACGTGGTAAGGGTTCACCTCCGCGACGAGCTTCAGGCGCCCGAAGCGCGCGAAGTCGTCCGGATGGACCACCTGCGCATGAATGACGCGCCACCGGTGGTCGGCGTTCGTGAGCCCGTGCTTCGCCAGGAGCTTCTCGTAAATGTCGAGGATGATCCGGTTGCCCTTGTCGCCGATCGCGTGAATGTGCGGCGGGATGCCGCTCGCAATCGCCTGCTCGACGAGCTTCTCGAGGTTGCCGGGGGGGAAGTCGGTGTAGCGCTGGGCGGCGGTCATGTTCATCGCCGCCCCGGGCTGCCCCTCGGGATTCATGATGTCGCGGAGCAGCCCTTTGTTCTTCGGGTCGTGGTCATAGGGCTCGAAGAACATCGCGCCGCTGCTGCCCATGATGCCGTCCACCCAGGCCTTGTAGCCGATGAACCGCAGCCAGTCGTCGCCGAACCCCCTCGAGATGCCGAGCGCGCGGGCATGGACGACGTTGTCGAGGGTGGGCCGCAGCAGGATGCGGGTGGTGAGCTCGCCACGGCGCTGCAGTTCCTGGTAGGCGCGGAGCTGCTCGGCGCTCGTCAGGTCCTGGATCGTCGTGACGCCCCCTTCGCGTGCCTCCTTCAGCACGGCGCGCACCTGTACGAGCCGCTGCTCGAAGGGAACGGGCGGGATCACCTTGCGCACGAGGTCGGCTGCCGCTCCCCGAAGGATGCCCGTGGGCCTGCCGCCGGCGTCCTTCGCGATTTCGCCATTCGGCGGGTTCGGCGTCGACTCGGTGATGCCCGCCAGCTTCAGGGCCAGCGAGTTCGCCAGGAACATGCTGCGGTCGAACCGGTTGACGAAGACGGGATGGTCGGGCGTGACGGCGTCGATCAGATCACGGTGCGGCGTGAAGGGCCCGGCGGCACCCGGTGCCGGGCGCGCGGCCGGCGCGCCCTGCGCCCCCTTCGCCCACTGCTCGTAGGCCCCCCAGTCGCCGCGGGTGATCCAGCTCCCTTTCGGCAGCCGACCGGCAGCGCCGCGGATCGCCTCGGTGAACGCTTTCGCCTCGTGCACTTCCAGCAGATTCACGCCGACCAGCAGGCTGCCGGTGCTGTCGACATGCACGTGGGCATCGTTGAAGCCGGGACTCACGAAGGCGCCTGCGAGATCGACCGTCCGGGTCTGCGCGCCGGCCACGGCGCGCATCTCGGCGGTCGTGCCGACCGCCATGATGCGGCCGTCACGAACCGCGACGGCCTCGGCCCAGGGGCGCGCGGCGTCCAGCGTATAAACCCGCCCGTTGAGCAGGACGATGTCGGCGGCGTCGCGCGTCTGCGCAACTGTCGAAATCCCGATAGCCAGGCAGACGAGCGTCAGTCGAGCGTTCATGGCGTGGCCTCGTGTCGGTCGCTGGAGCGTGTTGTTCCGTGGGCCGCATTCTGACACAGTAGATTCACCGGTTCTTGTCGTCTTTTTCCTATTCCGGAGTCCAGACATGGCCACGACAGGCTTCAACGCATTCGAGATGGCACAGCGGCAGTTCGACAAGGTCGCCGACATGCTCGAGCTCGATCGGGGCACGCGGGATCTGCTGCGCGACGCCCAGCGCGAGTACCAGTTCCTCATCCCCGTCCGCATGGACGACGGCCACGTGCAGGTCTTCAAGGGCTTTCGCGTGCAGCACAACGACGCGCGCGGGCCGTCCAAGGGGGGCATCCGCTTCCATCCGCAGGAGACGGTCGACACGGTGCGCGCCCTCGCCATGTGGATGACCTGGAAGTGCGCCGTCGTCGACATCCCGCTCGGCGGCGGCAAGGGGGGCGTGATCTGCGATCCGCGCCAGTTGAGCATGCGTGAGCAGGAACAGATCTGCCGCGGATGGATCCGGCAGATCGCCCGCAACATCGGCGAGCTGACCGACGTGCCCGCTCCGGACGTCATGACGACCCCGCAGCACATGGTGTGGATGCTCGACGAATACGAGACGATCAAGGGGCGCAGTCACCACCCGGGCCTGATCACGGGCAAGCCCGTCGGCATGGGCGGATCGCTCGGCCGCACCGAGGCGACCGGCTACGGCGTCATCTACACCGTGCGCGAGGCGCTGAAGACGCTGGGGGCCACGCCCGAGGGGACGACCGCGAGCGTCCAGGGTTTCGGCAACGTGGCGCAGTACGCCATCCAGTTGTACACGCGGCTCGGCGGCAAGGTCATCGCCGTCTCCTCGTGGGACCAGGCCGACCAGACGTCCTACACGTACCGCCGCGCGTCGGGCGTCGATTTCGCCGAGCTGATGGGGATCACCGACAAGTTCGGCGCGATCGACAAGCAGAAGGCCAAGGGGCTCGGCTTCGAGGTGCTGCCCGGAGAGGCCTGGCTCGAGCAGGAGGTGGACGTGCTCATCCCCGCCGCGATCGAGAACCAGATCCGCGGCGACAACGCCGGCCGCATCGCGCCGTGCGTCCGCATCATCGCCGAAGGGGCGAACGGGCCGACGACGCCCGAGGCCGACGAGATCCTGAAGGGGCGGGGCATCTTCGTCATCCCCGACTTTCTCGCCAACGCCGGCGGGGTGACCTGCAGCTATTTCGAGCAGGTCCAGAGCAACACCAACTACTACTGGGAGCGCGACGAGGTGCTGGGCAAGCTGGATCTGAAGATGACCAGCGCCTTCCACGCCGTCCAGGAGGTCGCCACCCGCCAGAACCTCTTCATGCGCGACGCCGCTTACGTCGTCGCCATCAAGCGGGTCGCGCAGGCGTGCCGCGACCGGGGATGGGTCTAGCGCTCGCTGCGCGCGCGCAAACGCCAAACGCCACACGCCAAACGCAAAAACGCCAAACGCAAAACGCCAAACTTCCAACTCCCAATGCGCTGCCCTGCGCCGGGAGTTGCAGTTTGGAATGGATCTGAAGTGAAGTTTTGGAGTTTGAAGTTTGGCATTTGGAGTTTGGCGTTTGGAGTTTGGCGTTTGAACGTCCCTGCGAATAGGGAGCCCCGATGCAACCGAGCGGTGACGGCTGGCGCGTGATCCTCGAGTTCCTCCGGCGCACGGATCCGGCGCTCGTCGCCCGCATCGGGCGCCGGATGCTGAATCATCTGAGCTGGAGCGGCGTGTCGGAGGCGCGGGAGCTGCTGCAGCGCGCCGCGGCGCCGCTCCAGGACTCCGCCGGCGCCGGCGAGAACCGTCCCATCGAGCAGCACCATCTGCCGCCCCCCATCGAAGGGCTCGCCGAAGCCTTCGAGATCGCCTCGCGCCACATGTCCGGCGCCGAGATCGCCGGCTGCGTCGAGCAGTGGATCAAGGACGACAAGTCGTCCTTCCTGGTCGAGACGATCGAGCGCCCGCACACGTCGCTCGCCGACATCCAGCAGGCGCTCGAGCGCTACGCCACGTCGGCGGCCCCCGACCTGGAGCTCTCGCAGGCGGTCCGCACGGGGCTCCGCGTGTCGCTCGCCCGCCGGCTGCTGACCGACGACGTGGAGTTCGTCAACAAGGCGAAGGCGTTCATCGGCGTGGACGACTACCGCCGCGTGCTCCACCGCACGATCGCTCCGAGCGCGAGCCACGGAAAACTCGGCGGCAAGAGCTCGGGCCTGCTGCTCGCCGACGCCGTGATCCGCAACGCGCCGGAGCTCGCGGAGACCCTCGGGCCGATCCGCATCCCGCGAACGTGGTACGTCACGTCTGACGGCGTCCTCAGCTTCCTCGAGCACAACCAGCTCGACGACGTCCACAACCACAAGTATCTGGAGGTCGAGCAGGTCCGCCGCGAGTACCCGCACATCGTGCAGGTGTTCCGGCACTCGGCCTTCCCGCCCGAGCTCGCGCACGGGCTCGCGCTCGCGCTCGACGATCTCGGCCAGGTTCCGCTGATCGTCCGCAGCTCGAGCCTGCTCGAAGACCGCATCGGCGCCGCGTTCTCGGGCAAGTACAAGAGCCTCTTCCTCGCCAACCAGGGCACGCGGGCGGAACGTCTCCGGAGCCTGATGGACGCGATCGCCGAGGTGTATGCCTCGGTGTTCGGCCCCGACCCGATCGAGTACCGCGCGAACCGCGGCCTCCTCGACTTCCACGAGGAGATGGGGATCATGATCCAGGAGGTGGTCGGCACGCGCGTGGGGCCGTACTACCTGCCGGCGTACGCCGGCGTCGGCTTCACGCACAACGAGTTCCGCTGGTCGCCGCGGATCTCGCGCGAAGACGGGCTGCTCCGCCTGGTGCCGGGTCTCGGCACCCGTGCGGTCGACCGGGTCAGCGACGACTATCCGGTGCTGGTCGCCCCCGGCAAGCCGGGGCTGCGCGTGAACACGACGGCGTGGGAGGTCGAGCGCTACGCGCCGCGCAAGATCGACGTGATCAACCTCGAGGCGCGGCGGTTCGAAACCGTGTCGCTCCCGGAGCTGCTGCGCGCCTGCGGTCGCGAGTACCCGATCGCGCGCCAGGTTCTCTCGGTGATCGAGGGAGGCATGCTGCGGCCGGTGGGATTCGGCTGGGATCCGGCGAGCGCCGAGCCGCTCGTCACGTTCGACGGCCTTCTGCGCGACACGCCGTTCGTCGCCCGGGTCCGAGCGCTCATGACGCTGCTCCGCGAGCGGCTCGAGATGCCGATCGACATCGAGTTCGCCAGCGACGGGCGCGACTTCTACCTCCTCCAGTGCCGCGCCCAGAGCTTCGTCGCCGACGCGGCGCCCGCCGTGATCCCGCGCGACGTGCCGCCCGACCGGATCCTCTTCTCCACCCGGCGCTTCGTGTCGAACGGCCGCGTGCCGGACCTCACCCACGTCGTGTACGTGGACCCCGAGCGGTACCAGCACCTGGAGACCCACCAGGACCTGACCGACGTCGGGCGCGTCGTCGGACGCCTGAACAAGCTGCTGCCCCGCCGGCTGTTCGCGCTGATCGGCCCCGGGCGCTGGGGCAGCCGCGGCGACATCAAGCTCGGCGTGCGCGTGACCTACTCCGACATCAACAACACGTCGCTCCTGATGGAAGTGGCGGCACGCCGCGGCGCGTACGTGCCGGAGGTCTCGTTCGGCACCCACTTCTTCCAGGATCTCGTCGAGGCGGGGATCCGCTACCTGCCGCTCTTCCCGGGCGAGCGGGACGTGGTGTTCAACGACCGCTTCCTGCGCGAGGCGCCGAACGTGCTCGGCGAGCTGTTGCCCGAGTACGCGCACCTGGCGCCGGCGGTGCGCGTGATCGACGTCCCGCGTGCGACCGGCGGTCTCGTGCTGCGCGTGCTCATGAACGCCGACGCCGAGGAAGCGATCGGCCTGCTCGCGGCCCCGTCGGAGCGGACGGCAAAGATGCGCGCGGCGGCCCCGCTGCCGCCGGCGGCGGTCCCCTCGGCAGGCGGGCCAGGCGTCGAGGACCACTGGCGCTGGCGGCTGGCGATGGCCGAGCGGATTGCCGCGGACGTCGACGCGGCACGCTTCGGCGTGAAGGGCATGTACGTCTTCGGCAGCACGAAGAACGCCACGGCGGGCCCCTCGAGCGACATCGACCTGCTCGTGCACGTCGACGGCACCGACGAGCAGCGCCGGGCGCTCGAACTGTGGCTCGAGGGCTGGAGCGCGTGCCTCGCCGAGATGAACTACTTCCGCACGGGCCGGCGCCGGCCCGGGCTGCTCGACGTGCAGATCGTCACCGACGCCGACATCGCGCGGCAGGGCAGCTACGCGGCGAAGATCGGCGCGGTGACGGATCCCGCCCGGCCCCTGAAGATTGGCGGCGCCTCCGGAACGTCACGCGCCTAGACTGCGCACCTGCGCTGCCGCTGCCTTGACTTGCCCGATTGGCCCACAGTAGCTTGGGTCGTTTGCTTTCATCACCGAGGAGTCTCATGGCAGCAGGCGGCGGCATTTTCAATGCGATGCTCCAGGAATTCGACGGCGCGGCGCGCCTGCTCGGACTCGATCCCGGCATCTGGAAGATCCTGACGAACCCCAAGCGTCAGATCACCGTCTCGTGCCCGATCCAGATGGACAACGGCGAGATCGAAGTCTTCACCGGGTATCGCGTCCAGTACAACATCACGCTCGGCCCGGCCAAGGGGGGCATCCGCTACCACCCCGACGTCACTCTCGACGAGGTGACCGCGCTCGCCGCCTGGATGACGTGGAAGTGCGCCGTCGCGCACATCCCGTTCGGCGGCGGCAAGGGGGGCATCATCTGCGACCCGACGCGGATGTCGCGCCGCGAGCTCGAAGCGCTCACGCGCCGCTACGTCGCCGAGATCGTCGACGCCATCGGACCCGACAAGGACGTGCCCGCCCCCGACGTCAACACCAATGACCAGGTCATGGCCTGGATCATGGACACCTACAGCATGCACGTCGGCCACACCGCCACGGCCGTCGTCACCGGCAAGCCGATCGAGATGGGCGGCTCGCTGGGCCGCCGCGAGGCGACGGGGCGCGGCGTGATGATCACGACGCGCGAGGCGGCAAAGCACGTGGGCTTCGACATCAACGGCGCGACGGTCGCCGTGCAGGGCTTCGGCAACGTCGGCTCGGTGTCGGCCGACCTGCTGTCACGGGTGGGCGCGAAGATCGTCGCGGTCACCGACTGGAAGGGGGGCGTCTACAACAGCGCGGGGCTCGACGTGCCGAAGATGCTCGACTACGTGAAGCAGCACAAGACGATCGACGGCTTCCCCGGCGGCGAGCCGCTCGACAACGCCGACCTGTTCAAGCTCGAGGTCGACGTGCTCGTGCCGGCGGCGCTCGAGAACCAGATCACGATGGAGAACGCCCCGTCGATCCGCGCGAAGGTGATCGCCGAGGGGGCCAACGGCCCCACCACCCCGGACGCCCACAAGCACCTCCACGAGCGCGGCGTCTTCGTGATCCCCGACATCCTGGCCAACGCAGGCGGCGTTACCACTTCCTACTTCGAATGGGTCCAGGACCGCCACGGCTACTTCTGGACCGAGGAGGAGGTCAACCAGCGCCTCGAGGCGAAGATGTGCGAGGCGTTCGACGACGTGCTGCGCACGTCGATCAAATACAAGACCGACATGCGCACGGCCGCCTACATCGTCGCGATCAGCCGTGTCGCGACGGTCACCCGCATGCGCGGCATGTACG
>Ga0247719_1000431_pt1 | contig 25766 bp, 23 predicted proteins | sample 41E_DmetaG_FD_189046 | JGI IMG/M metagenome (GOLD analysis project Ga0247719, IMG submission 189046) | Soil microbial communities from hillslope of Landscape Evolution Observatory, University of Arizona, Oracle, AZ, United States - 4-1-E_D | ecosystem: Engineered > Artificial ecosystem >...
CCACCTTCATCGACGGCAAGCTTCGAGAGCGGAAGGAGGCTCAGACCGAGACCAACAACACCGCCAAGACCGGGTCCGTCGCCGCCTGATCAGGAAACCTCATCCACAACTCTTGACAATTTCTCTCTAGTAACTGCTCGCCACAATGTGACCGGTCTGCACGCGGAGACCGGGCAGGCGCTGGTCCCAGGCGACAGCGTTCCCAATCAGCTGGAACTGACGACAGTTGTGCCGGCAACAGGTCGTGCCACTGATCCCGAGCTCATGGTTACAGGGAAAGGTCGTCGGATACGGCTCGACGTCCTCGACAGCGACGGGACAGAACTACACGTCTTCGGACATCCAAGCGGCGCCGAGGCCGACGTGGTTTGCATCGGCCCGTTCGACAAGTCCGACGAGATGATTACTCGGGCCGTCAATCATGAGTTCTACGATCTGGTCGCTCTGACCGTCCGGTGTGGGGACGACGCGTTTGTGCTCGGCTATCCACACTTCGTCGATGGCGGTGCATCCTTCCTCCCCATCTGGAAGCGGGCTTCAATCGCTTCGGATCCGCGTATCGCCCAAGGCCCAGGACGCCGCCCGCGCGTATTGGTTGATACCGCAACGCGCCGAGGAATGTCGGGCGGACCTGTCTTCGTTCGCCAGTCCGGCTTTATCATTCCCGGGCCTCCTTACCAACAAGGAGATCAACTCGTGGGCGACGAGATCGTCGGTACCGCCCAGGATTTTCTGGGGTGCTACGCCGGTCGACTCGGCGAGAAGGATCAAGTCGACAGCCATCTTGGGATCGTGTGGACCCGACGCGCAATCGAGGAGACGATCGAGGCAGGGCAGGTGCTCGACCCAGCGGTCTGACCTTCTTGGGCGCTGGACAATTCGATCGAGCAACACGCAGCACCTCCGGCACCCGTGGCCCACAACGCTCGTCGTGAACGCCCATCGCCAGGCGGATGTGACGGCGACTCCGAAGGTCGCGTCGCGGGCCGCCGGTTGGAGCGCTTCAGCACGATCTCCGCCTCCCACTGCGGCCTGACTCAGTTGCGGTGCGCCCGGGTGTCGCGACCGCCAGCCCCCGCCCCTAACGACGCCGGCGTCGGACGCGCAGAGTGCCCCTGACCGCCGGCAGTGCGTGGCAAAGTCACTGCCATTCCGAGTCCGTCGGCCACTGCGCCCCCGTTCAGGAGCTGGTGGGAGGCTTCCGTAGCATCCACGCTGCTGTCTCGATCTTCCCCAGGATGAGGTAGAGCTGCAATGCGACCAAGCGAGCCAGCGTTCGTACCAGCTGGCCCCGAGTGCTTGCTCCAGCTCGGACCGGGCGCGGTGCATCTGGGCCACACGGCATAGCTGCTCGCTGATCTCCCCGGGGTCGACGGCCATCAGCGCCTCGGAGTATTCGGGTGACTTCGTCTCAGAGGCCACCACATCAAGGCCCGTCTCCTTGATGGCGTCGTCGATCGGGGAACGGCCGAAGTTCCACCAGGGTGGAGCTTCGAGCGCATCGAGAAACCATGCCCGCTCAGACGGTTCCAGTAGCGGCGTGGTCACGGCGGTGTAGAGCATCACTCCGCCCCCCGGCCGCAGGATACGAACGAACTCTTTGAGCACCGCCTGGGGTGATTCGAGCGTCGACATTGTGTCCCGGCACCAGACGAGATCGACCGAGCCAGCAGGCAGGGGCAGGACCTCGGCGTCGGCGACGACCGCTGGGACGCCACGAGCCGCCGATTCGGAGAGGCCCTTCCGTGACAGGTCCAGGGCGATGCACCTGCACCCGTACTTGGCCGTCAGCCTCTCCGACCAGAGGCCACCCCAGGCGCCGACGTCGGCGACGAGGTCAACGGGACTGACGCCCAACACCGCCACCTCCTCTATCAGGCTCTCAGACGCCCGGGGGGCGGGCAGATCTCGACGAGCGGCCTCCAGACGTTCGAAGGTGCTGACCATCCCGTCGCCGAACAGCTCGGCGGCGAGGGCGAGTCCTTCCCGTGTGGTCATCCGTCGATCCTCGCGCTCACGGCCATAGGCCTTGCATTTCAGCGACGCTGGCAGGTCGCCGGTTGCCAGAACGGGATGCGGAGATCACTGACCGCCTCGAGGACCTCTTCCGACGAGCGGGTGTGCACTCTTCGTGGACGCTGCCCGGCGCCACAGCGAGCATCTCCAGCCTCAAATAGCCTCGGACCTGCACTTTCGCTGGAGCCCGAGGTCGGATTCGAACCGACGACCTGCTCATTACGAGTGAGCTGCTCTGCCGGACTGAGCTACCCGGGCGGGCTGTCGAGTATTGCACGCCGGTCACCCAGCGGCGGCAAGCGAAGGAGCAGGCTCTGCAGCAGCAGGGCCTCGGTGGGATTGCGGACCATGGCTTCGGCGGCGGCCTGGATGGCGGCGACGGCCTCGATGTTGGCCCGGGCGTCGCCGGCCCCCTCGGCGAGGGCGTCTCGGTAGACGCCGGCCAGCATGGCCAATCCGAAACGGAGCTCGTCGTGGCGGAGGCGGCGCAGCTCGCGCTTGTGACGGTCGGCGAGGACCTTGCGGCCGGCGCCGCGCTCGCCGGTGCGCTTGACCCGGTCGTCGAGCTCGGCCAGCTCCGCGGCTTGGCGCGCCTCGAGCGTGGCCACGCCGGCCTCGCCGAGCAGGGCGGCCAGGTCGGAGGCGACGACGGCCACCGTGGCACCCGTGCCGTCCAAGCGGGCGGGGACTGCTCGCCAGGCGTCGCGGCGGAGGGCAAAGTCAGGGTCGCCGGCCAGGAGACGGGCCCGGTCGAGCCGACCGCCGGCGGCGGCGGCCACTTCCGCCGCCGCCGCCGGGTCCAGGCCGTCGACGAGGAGCGCGGCGGTGACCTCCTCCGCAGTCAACGGCCCGAAGTCGATCCGGACGCACCGGGACGCGATCGTCACCAGCTCCGGCGACACCTGCTCGGCCAGGATGACGAAGACCGTGCTCGCCGGCGGCTCCTCGAGCACCTTCAGCAGGACGGAGGCAGCCTCGCGCACGAGGTGGAAGTCGGCGAGCAGCAGGACCTTTCGCGGTCCCTCATTCGGCGACCGCATGGCCAGGCGCCGTACCTCACGGGCCTGGTCGACGGTGATCGACGGTCCTGTCCGCTCCACGAGCAGCACGTCGGGGTGGGCCCCCCCCAAAACCCGCCGGCAGACGTCGCACTCCCCGCACCCCCTGAGCGGGCACAGAAGCGCGGCGGCGAGGGCCACGGCGGCTGTGCGCTTGCCCGAACCGGGGGGGCCGACGAGCAGGTAGGCGTGCACGGGCGAGGCGACCGCGGCCCGTAGGTGGACCACGCCCGCCTCCTGGCCGACGATGTCGTCGAAGACCCCTGTCACGAGAGCGCCGCCACCACGAGCGCCTCCACCTCCTGCACACTGCCGGACGCGTCGATGACCCGCCACCGCTGCGGATCACCGGCGGCCAGGGCCCGGTATCCCTCGGCCACCCGGCGGTGGAAGTAGTCGCCTGCGGCCTCCATGCGGTCGGCTTCCGCCTTCATCCGGGTGGCGGCCACCTCAGCCGGGAGGTCGAGCAGTACCACGATGTCGGGCTCGAGCCCCCCCGTCGCCCACGAGGACAGCCGGGCCAGGTCGGACACGGGCAACCCGCGGGCGTAGCCCTGGTAGGCCAGCGTGGAGGCGGTGAAGCGGTCGCTGACCACGTCGACGCCTCGGTCGAGCGCCGGCCGGACCACCTCGGCGACGTGCTGGGCGCGGTCGGCCACCATGAGCAGGGCCTCGGCCCGGGCGTCGAGGGCCGTGCCCACCGAAGCATCCAGCACGAGCGACCGTATACGCCGGCCGATGTCCGTCCCGCCCGGCTCCCGCGTCAGCACGGCTCCCAGCCGCTGGGCGAGCAGGGCCGCCTGCGTGGACTTCCCGCTCCCCTCACCCCCCTCGAACACGATCAGTCGGCTCACGCCCGGGACTTGGCCGCCCTCACGGCCAAGGCGCCGGCGACGAGGATGATGGCGGCGCCGATCCACAGCGTGATGCGCACGCCGGGGACGCTGAAGTCTGCCGAGCCCAGGCTGACCTTACTGTCGAACAGGGCGTCGGCGACGTCGCCCAGCACCCGGGAGACCAGCGGCGCCAGCGACAACGAGATGAGCAGGCACAGGCGCGAGAGCGTGTACAGGGTGGCGAACGTGCGGCCCCGGAGCTCGTCGTCGACGGTCTCCTGGAGGATGGTGAACCCGAGGACGTACACCGCCCCGGCGCACACCCCGAGCAGTGCAGTGAAGGCCATGGTGAGCCCCAGGCTTCCCATCGACACCGCCACCAGCATGGACACCCCGGCGCCGACCACCGCCCACGGGAAGGCGCGGGTGTGAGGCACGCGCTTCTGGAAAGTGGACAGCCCGACGACACCCACGGCGAGGCCCATGCCGAGCGCGGTCAGCAGGAGGCCGAAGCCGGCGGGGCCGGCGTGGAGGATCTGGTTGGCGTAGATCGGCCCGAGCGGAGCGATCATCCCGCCGCCGATCAGCGCCGTTCCGAGGCCGACCATCACCGAGCGCACCGTGGGGTTGGTGCCGATGAACTGCCAGCCCTCTTTGATCTCGGTGAACGTGCGCGTCAGGTCGATGGGCATCCGGGCCACCGGCCGGTTCCGTGGAAGCGTCAGCGACCGGATCAACGCCGCGGACAGGAAGAACGTGCAGACGTCGAAGTAGAACGCCAGCGTCTCCTGGTTGAGGCTCAGGAAATCGAAGACGCCGGCGTTGCGGCCGATGATCTCCGAGACCTTGGTCAGCGAGGCGAACAGTGCGGAGGCGATGGGGAACGTGCCGTACGCCGCGGCCAGCGAGAAGGAGTTGGCCGACGCCAGCTTGTCCGAGGCCACCAGGTTGGGGACCGACGCCTCCTTGGCGGGCGACCACAGCAGGGTCAGGACCTCGAGGACCAACGAGGCGACGAACAGCTGCCACACCGCGTCGACGAAGGGCAAGGTGGCCAGGACCAGCCCTCGCCCCACGTCGCAGCAGATCATGACCCGCCGGCGGTCCCACCGGTCGACGAGGACGCCCCCCACCGATGCCAGGAAGAACCCGGGGATCATCCGCGCGCTCATGACCAGGGCGATGGCCGCCTCCGGCGAGCCCTTCCCGATGCGGGCGGTCAGGGTCAGGATGGCGAACAGGCCGATCCAGTCGCCGAGCGAAGAGACCACCTGCGCCAGCCACAGGCGAAAGAACGACGACGAACCCAGGAGCTTCGGGCCGCTCGGCTCCCGCCGATCGTCGACGGCCGGAAGCTGCTCGGTGGCGTCGCCGTCGGGCGTATCGGAGACGCGCTCGGCCACCTGGTCAGCGTAGGGGAGCCGGGACTATTTCTTGCGTTTCGCGGCGGCCTTCCGCTTCTTCGGCGCTGGCCCCTTCTCCCGCCGCTCCTGCAGCAGCTGCGCCCCCCGCTCAGGTGTCAGTGAGTCGACGTCGTCGCCGCTGCGGAGTGAGGCGTTGGTCTCGCCGTCGGTGACGTATGGGCCGAACCGACCCTCCTTCACCACCATCGGCTTCTTGGTCACAGGATCCTCGCCCAGCTCCTTGAGGGGCGGTGCGGCGGCGCCCCGCCGGCCTCGAGTCTTGGGCTGGGCCAGCACGGCCAAGGCCTCCTCGAGGGTGATGGTGAAGAGCTGCTCCTCGTACTCGAGGCTGCGGCTGTCGGTGCCCTTCTTCACGTAGGGCCCGTAGCGCCCGTTCTGCACGGTGATCTCGCCCCCGTCGGCCGGATCCTTCCCCAGGCTCCGGGGCAGGCTCAGCAGGCGCAGAGCGTCCTCGAGCGTGACGGCCTCAACGTTCATGTTCTTGAGCAGCGACGAGGTGTGCGGCTTCTTCTTCGAGGACGAGTCGGCCTCGCCGAGCTGCACGTAGGGCCCGAACCGCCCGGCCCGGGCGATCACGGGGAGGCCGGTCGCCGGGTCGTTGCCCAGGACGCGGTCGCCGCTCGGCGTGGCCAGCAGCTCCATCGCCTTGTCGACGGTGAGCTCGTCGGGAGCGACGCCTTCCGGTACCGCGGCCGTCTCACCGTCGCGCGACAGGTACGGGCCGTAGCGACCGACCCGGACCACGATCTCCTTGCCGTCGGGGTCGGTGCCCAGAGGGATGGAGTTGATGGCCCGCGGGTCGATCGCCTCCAGGCGCTCCTTCACCATGTCCCGCAGCCCGCTCTGCCCGTTGCCGAAATAGAACTTCGAGAGCCAGGGCTGTGCTTCCTTCGCCCCGCCGGCGATCCCGTCGAGGTCGTCCTCCATGCGGGCGGTGAACTCGTAGTCGACCAGGTCGCCGAAGTGGCTCTCGAGGAGGTTGACCACGGCGAACGCGGTGAACGACGGGACCAGTGCCGAGCCCTTCTTCCAGACGTAGCCCCGGTCCTGGATGGTGGCGATGATGGACGCGTAGGTCGACGGCCGACCGACCCCCATGTCCTCCAGTGCCTTGACCAGCGACGCCTCGGTGTAGCGGGCCGGCGGCTGGGTGGCGTGGTCCTTCGGTTCCAGGGCGTCGGCGGTGACCGCGTCGCCCACGGCCAGCGCCGGCAGGCGGACCTCGCGGTCCTCCAGCTCGGCGTTGGGGTCGTCGGAGCCCTCGACGTAGGCCCGGAGGAAGCCGGGGAACTCGATGACCTTGCCGCCGGCGGAGAACTCGGCCTCCTCGTTCGACGACGAGCGGCCGGTGATGCGCACCTGCACGCTCTTGCCGCGCACGTCGGCCATCTGGGATGCGATCGTCCGCTTCCAGATCAGCTCGTACAGGGCCGCCTCGTCGGATGCCACCTCCCGGGCCACCTGCTCGGGCATGCGGAACGTGTCGCCGGCCGGCCGGATGGCCTCGTGCGCTTCCTGGGCGTTCTTGACCTTCTTGGCGTACTGGCGGGGCTGGTCGGGCACGTACTGGGCCCCGTAGAGCTGGCGGGCCTGGGTGCGGGCGGCGTTGAGCGCGGTCTCCGACAGGGCCGTGCTGTCGGTGCGCATGTAGGTGATGTAGCCGTTCTCGTACAGCCGTTGGGCGACGCTCATGGCCCGCTGGGTGGTGAAGCGAAGCTTGCGGCCGGCCTCCTGCTGCAGGGTCGACGTCATGAACGGCGGGTACGGCGTGCGCTTGTAGGGCTTCTCGTCGACCGACTTCACCGAGAAGGCCGACCCCGCCAGGCGTTCGACGAGGGCGCGCGCACCCTGGGAGTCGAGGACGACGACGTCGGACGCCGTGCGGGCGCCGGATTCGTCGAAGTCGCGTCCGGTGGCCAGCCGCGTGCCGTCGATGGCCACGAGGGTGGCGCCGAACGGAGGGCTGTCACGGCTGAACTGCGCCTCGATGTCGGAGTACGAGGCGCTGCGGAACCGCATGCGGGCCCGTTCACGTTCGACGAGGATTCGTGTGGCGACGCTCTGCACCCGGCCGGCGGACAGCCGGGGGAGGACCTTGCGCCACAGGACCGGGGAGACCTCGTAGCCGTAGAGACGGTCGAGGATGCGCCGCGCCTCCTGGGCGTCGACCAGCCGGCGGTCGAGCTCCCGCCAGTTCTGCACGGCGTCGCGGATGGCGGCGGGCGTGATCTCGTGGAACACCATGCGCCGGACCGGCATGCCCTGCGGTGGGTTCAGGACCTCCATGAGGTGCCAGGCGATCGATTCGCCCTCCCTGTCCTCGTCGGTCGCGAGATACAGCTCGGTGGCGTCCTTCAGGAGCGACCTGAGCTTGGTGACGACGTGCCTCTTCTCGCTGTTGACCACGTAGAGGGGTTTGAACCCGTTGTCCACGTCGACGCCGAGCCGGGCCCAGCTCTCGCCCTTCTGGGCCGCGGGTATCTCCTTGGCGTCCTTGGGCAGGTCGCGGATGTGGCCGACGGAGCTCTCGACCACGAACTCGGTGCCCAGGAAACGGGCGATGGTCCGCGCCTTGGCGGGCGATTCGACGATGACGAGGGGCTTGGACATGGCTACACGACAATTGACAGGCCGCAGCGTCCGTGTCAAACGGCATGCCCCGTCTACGGTCCAGCGATGCACCCGGAATCTCTGATCGAGGCTTTCGGAACGCTCGGGCTCTTCGCCATCGTCTTCGCCGGTACGCCGCCGTTCACCCAGGTCGCCGCCCAGCCGCCGGCCCCGTCCACGACGACCTCCACGTCCGGCGCCCGCCGGCCCGGACCGGCTTCGCTCACGACACTACGGCGCCGGAGTCGGGCAGGACGAAGGACTGCTCGGCGCTGGTGTCGGCGTCCATGGGTGCGGCCCTGCGCTTGGAGAAGGCAATGGCGCCGATCAGTACGACGAGGGCGAGCGCGGCGATGGTGAAGCGGGCGGCGTCGTTGTCCTGCAGATTGATGACGGCCGGCAGGATGAGCAGCGAAATGAGGTTCATCACCTTGATGAGCGGGTTCAGTGCCGGGCCGGCGGTGTCCTTGAACGGGTCACCGACGGTGTCACCGATGACCGCCGCCTTGTGGGCCTCGGAGCCCTTGCCGCCCTCGTGGCCGTCCTCGATGTACTTCTTGGCATTGTCCCAGGCACCGCCGGCGTTGGACAGGAAGTTGGCCATGAGCTGACCGGTGAGGATGACCGCGGCCAGAAAGGCGCCGAGGGCGAGGTAGTTGATGCCGAAGCCGATGATGACCGGGGTCAGCACCGCCAGCAGAGCCGGGGTGGCCAGCTCCCGCAGCGACGCAGCCGTGCAGATGTCGATGACCGGGCCGTAGTCGGGGCGCTTGGTGCCGGCCATGATCTGGCCGTCGGCGAACTGGCGGCGGACTTCCTGGACCACGGTGCCGGCGGTGCGGCCGACGGCCCGGATGGCGAGGGAGCTGAAGAGGAAGGCGATCGAGCCGCCGATGAGCAGCCCGATGAACGTCTTGGGATCGGCCACGTTGATCTGGGTGAGGGGGTTCTGGAACAGGGCCGAGCCCGTCTCCTCGATCTCCAGCTCGGCGCCGATGGTCTCGATGAAGCTGGCGAACAGGGCTACGGCGGCGATGACCGCCGAGCCGATGGCGAAGCCCTTGGTGACAGCCTTGGTGGTGTTGCCCACCGCGTCGAGGCTCACCATGATGCGCTCCGGCTCGCCGCTGAACTCGCCCGACATCTCGGCGATGCCGGCGGCGTTGTCGGCCACCGGCCCGAAGGTGTCCTCGGACACGACCACGCCGGTGGTGGCCAGCATGCCCATGCCGGTGAGGGCCACGAGGTAGAAGGTGAACTGGATGTTGCCCTCGCCGAGGGCGATCGCGGTGGCCAGGGCGCCGGCGATGGCGACGATGGCCCATACCGAGCTCTCGAGGCCGGAGGAGATGCCGGACAGCACGGTGGTGGCCGGGCCCGTGCGAGCCGCCTCGGCGATGTCGCGTACCGGCGCCGTCTCGGTCGAGGTGAAGTACTCGGTCAGGCGGCTGGCCACCTGGGCGAGCACGAGGCCGATCACCACGGCCCAGAACACCTTGAGGTTCTTCACGTAGAACTGGGCGACGAGGAAGGTGCCGATCACCGTGAGGATGCCGGCGGTAAGGAAGCCGCGGTTGATCGGCGCCATGGCCGACTTGTCCTTGGCGCTGGCCTTCACCGCGTAGACGCCGACGATCGAGGCCAGCACGCCGATGGCCCGGGCGACGACCGGGAAGACCAGGCCTAGCGCCGGGTTGCGCCCGATCGACGCGAACGCGGCCACGCCGAGAATGATCGAGGCGACGAGGGTGACCTCGTAGCTCTCGAAGAGGTCGGCGGCCATGCCGGCGCAGTCGCCCACGTTGTCGCCCACGTTGTCGGCGATGGTGGCCGGGTTGCGGGGGTCGTCCTCCGGGATGCCGGCCTCGACCTTGCCGACCAGGTCGGCGCCGACGTCGGCCGCCTTGGTGAAGATGCCGCCGCCGACCCGCAGGAACAGGGCCAGCAGCGAACCGCCGAAGCCGAAGCCGACCAGGATGGCCGAGCTGGTGTTCTGGAAGATGAGGATGATGACGGTCGCGCCGAGCAGGCCCAGGCCGACGGTGAACATGCCGGCCACGCCGCCGGTGCGGAAGGCGACCTTCAGGGCGGCGGGGAGCGACCCGGAGCGGGCGGCCGCTGCGGTGCGGACGTTCCCCCGCACGGCCAGGCTCATCCCGATGAAGCCGGTGAGGCCCGACAGCAGGCAGCCGGCCAGGAAGGCCGACGTGCGGAAGATGCCCGACTCGGCGAAGGACAACGCCGCGGTGTCATCGGGCTTCATCACCTCGGTGGAGGTGATGAACACGATGATGGCCAGCGGAATGAGGATGAACCCGATGGTGCGGAACTGGCGTTCGAGGTACGCCATGGCCCCCTCCTGGATGGCCTTGGCGATCTCCTGCATCTTCGGCGTGCCCTGGTCGGCGGCGAGGACGCCGCGCATGAGCAAGAAGCCGACGACAATGGCGAGGACAGCGGTGGCGACCGAGAAGAAGAGCCAGGCGAACTCGCCGCCCTTCAGGTCGAAGACCTGGTAGCCGCCTTCCGCGGCGAGCACGTTGACCATGCGGACCCTCGCGTTCTAGTTTCCTGACAGTAGCGACGATGTGTCGCCTACCGACAAACCTAGGTTTTCAAGGTCCGAAAATCAAGACCGTGAGGGTGGGAGCTTCACTCCTGAACGTGACGGAACCTGGGCCCCGCCGTCCGGTGAGACGGCACTCGAGTCCTGCGACCCGCCGGCGGGGGTGGCGACGCCGTAGCCCTCCACGTGGTAGGGCACCGAGGTCACCACCGTGCCCTCTCGGAAGAGGAGCCGGGCCTTGAGCATGAGGGCGCTCTGGTTGTGCAGCAGGTGCTCGTACCACCTGCCCACGACGAACTCGGGGACGACCACGGTGATGGTGTCGTTGTTCCACCGCTGGTCGAGCTCGGCGAGGTACTCGATGACCGGCCCGCTCAGCTCCCGGTACTTCGAGTGCACGATCTCCAGGTCGACGTTGATGCCGAACTCACGCCACTGGCGCTCGATGGCCTCGCGGTCGTCGTCCTCGTGGGAGACGTAGAGGGCGACCAGGTGCTGCGGCCGCAGGGAGCGAGCGTAGCCGAGCGCCTGGATGACGCCGCGGTGGACCCGGCCGACGAGGACGACGACCGTGTGGTTGAACGGCTGCGGCCGCACCTCCTCCGGCCTGATCTCGAGCGCCTGCGCCACCCGGGTGTAGTGGCGCTTGATGGCGGAGAACAGGGCGATGATCGCGGGAACCACCACGAGCGGCAGCCAGGCGCCGACGGTGAACTTGGTGATGGCCACGATGAGCAGGACGACGAACGTCGCGGTGGCGCCCAGCGCGCTGATGGTCAGTCCCAGCTTCCAGCCGGGCTCCCGGACGCGCCGGTGGTGCACGACCATCCCGGTCTGGCTGAGGGTGAAAGAGGTGAACACGCCAACCGCGTACAGCGGGATGAGGGCGGTGGTGATACCCCCGAACGCGATGATCAGGGCCGAGGCGGCAACGGCCAGGATGATGATCCCGTTGGAGAACACCAGGCGGTCCCCACGGTTCCCGAGGTAGCGGGGCAGGAACCCGTCTCGGGCGATGATCGAGGAGAGCCTCGGGAAGTCGGCGTAGGCGGTGTTGGCGGCCAACGTGAGGATGGCCACCGTGGCCAGCTGGAGGATGACGTAGATCGCCCCCTCGCCGAACACGGTGCGGCCGATCTGGGAGATAACCGTCTCGTCGTGGCTGGGCACCGGGTGGATGTGGTGGGCCAGGACGGAGATGCCGAAGAACAGGCTTCCGAGGATTCCGGCCATGGCCATCATGGTGATGGCGGCGTTGCGTGACTGCGGCTTGCGGAACGCCGGCACGCCGTCGGCGATGGCCTCTATACCGGTGAGGGCGACGGCGCCCGAGGAGAACCCCCGCAGGAGGAGGAACAGCCCGAGCGAGCCGCCTGCCTCCCGCTGGATCTCGGCCTGCTCGGCGTCGAAGGCGATCCGGCCGACGTCGTCGCCGAAGTAGATCTGGTACACGCCGTAGAGCACCATCGCTGCCACGGTGACGATGTAGAGGTACGTCGGGAAGGCGAAGAGGGTGCCCGACTCCTTCATGCCCCGCAGGTTGGCCAGGGTGATGAGGCCGATGAGGCAGAGACCGATGGTGACCCGCTGGTCGGCCCACCCGCGGAAGGCGGGTAGGGAGACGATGGCGGCCACGCCGGCGGAGATGGACACGGCCACGGTGAGGACGTAGTCCACGAGAATCGACGCCCCGGCCACGAGTGAGGCGCGGGTGCCCAGGTTCTCCCGGCTGACAACGTAGGAGCTGCCGCCGTGGGGGTAGGCGTAGATCGTCTGGCGGTACGACAGGACGACGATCGTCAGGAGGATGGCGACGACGATCGAGATGGGCACCAGGCTCGACAGGCCGAGCGCCAGGCTGGAGGCGCCGGCGGCCACCACGAACAGGATCTCCTCGGTGGCGTACGCAGTGGAGGAGAGTGCATCGGAAGAGAACGTGGGAAGAGCGACCAGTTTGCGGAGGCGCTGGTGCTCCAGCTCGCTGGTGGCGATCGGCCGGCCGACGAGCAATCGCTTGAGCGATGAATACACTCCGGGCACGGTACCCCCGGGCGACGGTGGCGACCCAGTCGAAACTTGTGCGCGGGCTGGTGCGGGTGTTGCATGGCGCGCGTGCACGTGATCGTCGTCGGCTGTGGACGCGTGGGGCGTGAGCTGGCCATGGCGCTCGACCGTGACGGCCACAGCGTCAGCGTGATGGACAAGGACCGCAACGCCTTCCACGAGCTGCCCGAGGGCTTCAGCGGCAAGGCGATCGTCGGCTTCGGCTTCGACCGGGGGCATCTGGAGCAGGCCGGCATCGACGAGGCGGATGCCGTCGCGGCCGTCACCAACGGCGACAACTCCAACATCCTCACGGCCCGCATCGCCCGGATGACCTACGACGTGCCCTACGTCGTCGCCCGAATCTACGATCCCCGCCGGGCCGTGATCTACCGCCAGCTCGGCATCGCGACGGTGGCGGCCGTGGCCTGGACGACGGACCAGGTGCTGCGCCGGCTCTTCCCGGAGAGCTCGGTCGCTGAGTGGACCGACCCGTCGGGCACCGTCAGCCTGGTCGAGCGAGCCCTTCCCGACACCTGGGCCGGCCGCAAGCTCACCGAACTGGAGGAGGCCGGCCGGTTCCGACTCGTGGCCCTCACCCGGGGGGGCCAGGCTCGCCTCGGCGGCCCGGAGCTGGTCGGCCAGGAGGGCGACATCGTGCACCTCATGGTCCGCCAGGACGCCCGGGCCGAGATGGAGGCCCGCATGGCTGGCGGCCCGGAGCTGAACCGGTGAAGGCGGCCATCGCCGGGGCCGGCAACGTCGGCACCCACATCGCCAACGACTTGGCCGAGGCCGGCCACGAGGTGCTCCTCCTGGAGCAGGACCCCGACGTCGCCGCCCGCCTTCGCCTGGTCGACGGCGTGAAAGTGGTGGTCGCCGACGCCTGCGAACCGACCCTGCTGACCGAGGCGGGTCTGGAGACGTGCGACGTCATGGTCGCGGTCACCGGCGACGACGAGGACAACCTGGTGATCAGCCTGCTGGCCAAGCAGGTCTTCGCCGTGTCGCGTGTCGTGGCCCGGGTCAACCACCCGAACAACCAGTGGCTGTTCAACGAGACGTGGGGCGTGGACATCGCGGTGTCGACCCCCCACCTGCTCACCGCCCTGGTGGAGGAGGCGGTGTCGGTGGGCTCGCTGGTGCGCCTCCTGCAGTTCGAGGACGCTCGGCTCGTCGAGGTCACCCTGGCCGCCGAGTCGCCTGCGGTGAACCGGGCCATTCTCGAGCTCGGCGTGCCGCGTGACGCCACCATCGTCGCCGTCATCCGCGAGCGGCACGTGATCGTGCCCCGGGGCGAGACGGTGATGGAAGCCGGTGACGAGGTGCTGGTCCTCGTCACCCCCGATTCCGAGGACGACGTGAAGAACCTCTTCGTCGGAGGGCCCGGGCGGCCTACAGAAGCTCGTACCGGGGGTTGAACACCGTCAGACGGCCGCCCGCGCCCTGGGGCGAGCCGCGGCCGGTGAGCACCAGCCGTTTGCCGGGCGCCACGCCGGCGATGTGGCGGCGGCCGGTCCACACGACGACGAGCGACCCGCTGCCGTCCTTCACGGTGGCCTCGAGCGACGGCGTGCCCGCCCGGGCGACGATGCGCAGCGACATGATCTCCCCGGCCACGGTGACCTCATGACGGGCCTCTGCGTCGCCGATGGGCGTGACGCCCGGCACGTCGCTGCAGAACTGGCGCAGGCGCTCGCGGTCCAGCTCCGCGTCGGAGGTGGTGAGCCGCTGCAGCAGCTTCCGGAAGGCCACGGGTGTGCTACCCCGGTTCGCTGCCGTTGGCGCCGAGGCGCATGACCAGTCGCACGGACGTACCGTGCTGCGTGGGGCTGAACTCCACTTCGTCCACGAGGGCCCTGATGAGGGGGATGCCCAAGCCGCGCTCGAACTTCAGCCGGTCGGGGTCGGTGACCGGCGGATGGTCCGGGAGGCCGGTGGGGTCGAAGCCGTGGCCCCGGTCCTCGACGCAGACCTCCATCGAGTCCGCACCCGCCTGACAACGGACCAGCACGCGCTCGTCGCTTCCGGCGGCGTCGTGGGCCTCGATGGCGTTGGTGCAGGCCTCGGACACGGCCAGCTTGAGGTCGTCGATGCGGTCGTCGTCCAGCGTGCTGTCCGTCGACGCCAGGGCGGACACGACCAGGCGCGCCAGCGCCACGAACTCGGCCCGGGCCGGGATTTCGAGCTCGATGGCCTCCCCGGCCAGCTCCCTGTCCGTCACGGCTCTACGTGGCGGTGCCGCCGTCGGAGCCGCCGCCGACCGCTGCGTCGACGGAGTCGTGGATCGAGAACACCTTCGTGAGCCCGGTGATCTCGAACACCTTCAGGATCCGGCTCTGGGTGCAGACCAGCAGCAGGTCACCATCGTGGCTGCGGAGGCGCTTCAGCCCGCCGACGAGGACGCCGAGCCCGGTCGAGTCGAGGAAGTCGACGCCTTCGAGGTCGACGACGATCTTGTGCTTCCCTTCGCTCACCAGCTCGATGAGGCGCTCGCGGAAGCGGGGTGCGGTGTAGACGTCGACCTCGCCGCGCACGCTGAGCACGGCGAACCCGTCTCTTTCCTCGACGTCCAAGCCGAGATCCATGCAGTTCCTCCCAGGGGTTTCTCTACGGTCACGCTAGCAAGCGGCTGGCGGTCCCCGGGAAGCCGCCTAGCGGCTGCCGGAGCGGGCCAGCCGGCGCGGGCTGGGCGAGACGACCTCGAAGACCTCGATGGCGTCGGGGTCGAACGCCGGCGGCTCCGGCTCGGGCTCGGGATCGGGCGCCCGGAGGGTCACGACCTCCGACGCCGGCTCGGGCTCCGGCTCCGGCTCCGTCGCCCAGAGGGTCACGACCTCCGGCTCGGGCTCGGGGCCGGGCTCGGGCTCGGGCGCCCAGAGGGTCACGACCTCCGGCTCGGGCTCGGGCAGGGGCGCCCGAAGGGTCACGACCTCCGGCTCGGGCTCCGGCTCGGGCTCGGGGACGGGCTCGGGGACGGGCGGCGCGGTAGCGGCGAGGGCGGGCGCGGCAGCCACGGGGGCCCAGTCCTCGTCGTCGGCTTCCACATCGAAGACGGCGGCCTCCTGCGGCTCAGCGGTGGGGCGAGCCGCCGGCGGAGGCGGAGGCGGGGCCGGAAGCGACGCAGGCGGAGCCGGAGGCGGCGCCGGGGCCGAGCCCACCTCCACCGGTAGGTCGGCGTCGGTCACCGGGCGAACTCTGCGGTTCAGCACGCGCAGGTGCATGGCCAGCATGAGCAGGACCATGCCGCCGGCCACGGGCACGAGGGGGCGACCGGCGTCGACGCCGGTGATGACCGACGTCGGCCCGCTCGGCGGGACGGCCTCCTCCTCGCCCTCCTCGATGTCGTCCAGGCTCGGCGGGCGGGCGCCGAAGGGCAGCGAGCCGGCGAAGCCGGTGTCGGGCGGCTCGGGCACGGTGATCACCGGCGGGGTGATCGGCGCCGAACGGGAGGACAGGAACCGGGACAGGTCGACGCCGGCCGACGTCCCGGGCTTCGCCGTGGTCGTCGGGCCAGCGACGGGTACGCCCGGAGCGCCGGGGGCCACGCTCGTCGAGGTGGTCCCCAGGACGGGCACGGTGGCCACGCGGGCGGCCGACGGCGCCGACTCCAGCGTGCTCTTCTCGGTGGCCCCCCTGCGGAATGCGACCAAGCCGTAGGCGTAGTCCCCGCCCGCCAAGGCAGAGGTGGTGGTGTCGGTGAAGGACACCTTGCTGCCACTGGTGGGGTGCTTGATCTCGAACTTCGTCGGTTTGGTAGCCCCGGGATCCAGGCGGTAGAGCTCGTAGTGGAGCATGTCGGGCTCGGTGTTGCGGCTCCACGAGAGCTTCACGTGGCGTGCTTCGTTCACCGTCGGTGCGTCGAGGGCGGGCTTGGCCGGGGGCGCGGCCACGAAGAAGGAATGGGTCTTCTCGCTGCTGGAGGCCACGGCGACGACGACCTGCGTGGCGACCGCGGTCACGGAGTACCCGCCGTTTGTCGGCCGGATGAGCTCCCAGGAGAACGAGCAGGGCGACTGGGAGCAGGGAAAGGTCTTCGAGTCGCTGCCTGCGGTGAGGGTCACGTCCTTGAGCCGGGCGAGCGGCAGGTCCCCGACGATCGCCCGCCCCCGTATTGCCACCGTGTCGGTGCTCACCGTGGTGCCGTCTCTCGGCGAGTCGATGGTGACGGTCGGCGCTCCGTCGGCCGCGACGGCCGGCGACACCGGCGTGGCGACGACCAGGGCGAGGAGGAGCGCAGCGGCGGCCCCGGAGCGCCGCCCGAGGCGGTGCCTCACGCGGCCTTCAGGTCCTTCACCCACGTCGCCCGGACGATGAGGCGCTGGGCGGCCGACCCCTTGGGGTGGCAGGTGGTGAGGGTGAGCGAGCGCTCGGCCGTAGGGTCGAGCACGCTCATGTCCGTGGGTGCGACGACCCAAGGCTCGCGGGAGACCCGGTAGACGCAGCCGCCGATGGGCGTGGTCAGCTCGATGGTGTCGCCCGGCTTGAGCTGGTCGACGTTGCCGAACGGCCGCCCATACGTCGTGCGGTGACCGGCGATCGAGACGTTGCCGCCTTCGCAAGGGAGCGGCGTCTGCGGGTAATGGCCCGCGCCGGCCCGGAGCGCACTCGGCGTGATCCCCTCGACGACCACGGTGTCGACGCCGAGCGCCGGGATCTTGATGCGGGTCAGGCTGTCGCCCGTCTCGATCTTGCGCTCCTTGTACGCCTGTTGGAGCTCCGGGCTGGCGATCTGAGTGTCCAGGCGCTCCTGGACGCGATCGGTCCACATGTTGGTGACGAACGGGTAGCCGACGAGGCCGAGGCCCCCGAGGACCAGCAGGACGGACAACCCGGAGAGCACCCGGCGGAGCCAGGGCTTGGTACGCAGGAGTTCTACGAGCATTCAAGTGCCTTCGTCATGACCGAACAGAGGGTACTAGTGGCCGTGGCCATGGCGGGCCCGGGGGGGGCCCGCCCAGACGAGCAACTACCGGCTCACCCGCTGCTGGGTGCGCGCCGGCTGGGCGGCGGTGACCCGGCGGCGGATGCCGAGGGCGGCCAGCAGGAGTCCAGCGCCGGTGAGGGGCAGCCAGGGGTCGTTGCCGGTCTTGGCCAGCGTGGGCACGACCGGCGTGACGGTCTGCTGCTGGCTGGTGAGACGGGTCTGGCCACCGACACCGGTCTCGGCGTGGGCCAGCTCGAGGGCGATGCCGCCGTTCACGCCCTTGAGCAGGTGGATGCTCACGCCGTCCGCGTAGGAGGCCACGGCCCCGGTGTCTGGGTCGGTGACCGTGCGGCCGGCGCCCAGGGAGATGGTGCTCTCGAGCGGGGTGCCGGCGAGGAGCGTGAGGGGGGTGTTCAGCTGGACCGGGATGTCGGTGACGGAGCCGCCCAGGAGGGGCAGGCCGAGGCGGACCCGGGCCACGGCGGCGTTGAAGGTGGGCGTGCTCTTGGCGGTGGCCCGGTCGAAGGTGGAGACCGACTGGGCCTGGCCGACGATGATCGACAGCAGCGGGGCGCCGGCCACGGTGAGGCCGGGCAGCAGGTCGATCTGGGCGCCGGCGGCGTTGGCGATGGCCGTGACCGCGGCCGCGGTGGTGGTCGCGGTGGAGGTGGAGTCGCCGACCTTGACGTCGAGCAGCTGCGTGGCCCGTTCCACGCCCGTGAGCAGGTTGTCCACCAGGCCGGAGACGGGCGCGACGGGAGAGCCTGCGTTCAGGCCCAGGTTGCCGGCCAGCCCGCCGAGGAGGTTGCCGAGCGTGGGGGTGAGGGTGCCGACGACCGTGCCGACCGTCTGGTCGACCACGGGGAGGAGCTGCGCGAGAAGCGACCGGAGCAGGGCGATGATCGGGTCGAGCAGGGTGGTGCCCAGCACGTCGACGCCGGCCACGGAGCCGGCGCCGAATGCCGAGGGCGCGCCGTTGGCGGTGTCGACTCGGGACTGGCCGCAGGCCAGCTCCACCGCCAGCAGCTCGGCGACCGGCAGGTTGAGGACGCAGGCCTTCGCCGGCGCCGCGCTCTGGTTCGGCCCGGTGACCTCGCTGGTGCTGACCGTGCCGGCGACCAGGGCCACGCCGGCGCCGGAGGCCTTGGCCAAGGGTGTGCTGTTGATCAAGGCGCTGGACTGACCAATGGTGACCCGGGTGCCGAAGAGGTTGAGGTCGAGCCCACGGGCCGCGGCGGTGGCGATGAAGCTCTCGCGGCGGGTCTCGATCGTCTGAGTCTGCGCGCTCGCCGGTAAAGCCAGGACCGCCGTCATGAGCAGGGCGGAGAGCGCGATGGCCCCGACCCGTTGCACCGTACGCATGTGGTCTCCAACCCCTCGTGAGGGTGACGACCGCGCCGCCGCCATGGCACGTTGGACGTCACCGACTACCCCGGTAAATGCCTCGTGCAACTAGCTACCAGAGAATAACGGCCAGGTCCATAGAAGGAACCGCTTTTCTTGCTCTCCCAAGCCAGCCCGCACTGTCGGTGACGATTCCACCGGTCGTGGATCACCGCTCGACCCGCATGGTGGTGGAGGCCCGTAGCGTGAGGTCGCTGACCGCGGCGCCGATGAGGGGCACGCCCGTCGATGCCTTGTACGCCACTTCCACCTTGACCCTGCTTCCAGGCGCGCCCCGACCGGTGCTGGTGACGGTGAGACGGTCGCCGGCCAGCGTGGAACTGGCCAGTGCCGCCCGGCGCGGGGCCTCGGCCGCAGGATCGACCGCGGCCTCCCGCGCCGCCTCCCGGGCGGCGTGGACGACCAGGATCTGGTCGCCCACCAGGAGGCCGACCTGGACGACCGCCAGCAGCAGCAGCACGACGAGGGGGAGGACGAGCGCCAGTTCCACCGAGGCCTGGCCCCCGTCCTCCCTTCGCCGTGTCACAGAACGACGCTCACTTGACCTTGCCGGTGACGGCGTTCATCACCGCGTCGAGCAGCTTGCCGACCAGGTCGGACTTGGTGGCCCAGGCCACGACGAGGAGGGCGACCGCAGCCGCCCCGAGCAGGACCAGGGCGTACTCGGCCGAGGCCTGCCCCCGCTCGTCGGCTCGCGAGCGGCCGGCGACGCCGTAGAGATAGGTGGACAGGTGGACGTAGAGGGCCAGCATTGGAGTTGCTGCCTCCTTCTTCTCGTGTGCAGCGGTCAGAGGCGCAGCGACCGGACGGCGCTGGCGATCAGGGGGGCCACGGTGAGGAGGCCGAAGGCCGGAAGTGTGCAGCTGACGAGGGGGAAGAGCAGCTTGACGGGGACCTTGCGCGCCGCCTCCTCGGCCCGCCGCCGCCGGTCGGCGCGAACCTCGTGGGCCAGGCGCTCGAGGCCGGCCCCGAGTGGGACGCCGTAGCGCTCGGAGGCGATCAGGGCCCCGACGAGGGGACGGGTGGCCTCGCCGGCCCGTCCGGGGACGTCGTCGAGCGCGTCGGCCAGCCGGCGCCCGAGATCGGCCTCGTCGAGGGCCCGGGCCAGCTCGGCGCCGAGGGGCCCGGGTGACCGGCGGGCCACGGCTGCGACCGCCAGCCGGACGGTGAGCCCGGCGCCCACGGCGAGGACCAGGAGGTCGACGACGTCGGGCAGATCCATGGCGATGGCGGCCAGATGTCGCTGGTGCCGGCGACGGGCCTTGAGCCCCGGGAGCGCCCACACCACCAGCCCCGCCGGCAGAGCGGCGAGCGGCACGGCAACCAGCGTGCACGCACCGACCACCAGCGCGGTGCCCAGCCGCCGGGCCGCCTGCGGGGAAGCCGGGCGGCCGAGGCGACCGAGCACACCGCCGCCCAGGCGTTCGAGCAGCACGGCCACTGGGTGGGCGGCGCCCGCAGGGCGGGACGGCCTCTGGACCGGTGGTGCCGGCGGCGTCAGGCCCCGGACCCGGCTGGGCGCGGGGCGGTGCCGCCAGCCGAAGGCCAGGGCGACCGTGAACCACGCCACGAAGAGCGGTGCGCCGCCGGTCATACCGCCACCTTCGCCAGGTGCTGCATCCACAGCCAGCCCACGGCGTCGAGCGCCAGCCCGGCGACCAGCAGGACCAGGCCCGCCGGCGTGTGGAGCATGAACTGGGCCGTGCGCGGGTCGGTGGCCGCGGCGAAGGCGCCGAAGCCCACCGGCGCCAGCCCGATCACGAGCGCCGAGATGCGGGCCTGCGACGACAGCGCCCTCAGCTCGGCGGCGACGGCCTGGCGCTCCCGCACGGTGGCCGCCACGCCGTCGACCGCCCGCGCCTGGGCGCCACCGGTCTCCGCCCCCAGACAGAGCGCGGCGACGCCGAGACGCACGCCGGGCAGCGGCCGGCGCAGGGCCACGGCCTCGAGAGCACTGACCAGACTGGCGCCGTGGGCCGCCTCGGCCGCGGCCCGTGACAGCTCGGCGGCGAGGCCGCGACCGCCGCCCCGTGCATCGGCGCCGGCCTCCTCGACGGCCTGGCGGAGCGACGCCCCCGACCGCAGCGACCGGGCCACCGCCTCCAGAGCACCGGGCAGCGCCTGTTCGAGGCGGGCGCCGGCCTGGCCTCGGCGGGTCCGGACCAGGAGCAGCGGACCGGCAAGCAGGGCCACGACGGCGACGGCGGCCAGGCCTGGCCCTCCGGCGGCCAGGGCCGCGGTCGAGCAGATGGCGATGACGGCCAGCCATCCCGACCAGGCCAGCGTCGCGGGCACGGGCAGGTCGGCCTCGACGAGAGCCGCGGCGACCCGGGGAGGTGGCGCGGGCAGGGGCGGCCGAAGGCGCGGGCCCGTCGGGGATGCGGGGGTGCCGAGGAAGCGGCCAGCGACGACGTCGCGCCGTGACATCCGGTGGGCGGTCCGGGCCAGGGCGCCGGCGCTGAGCACGGCGAGGGCGACGAGCGCGGCGAGGGTCACGGCGGTCAGCGCCCCACCAGCCCGCCGGCGTCGGCCACCAGCTCGGTGCGGCTGGCCCGCTCCGAGGAGCCGGCGCCCTCGACGACCTTGGCCACGGCGACGATCCGCCGGCCTCCGTCGGCGCATCGGGCGACCTGCACGACAAGGTCGAGGGCGGCCTCGAGCTGGCTGCGGACCGCGGCCAGCGGCAGCTGGACCTCGCCCATCAGCACCATGGTCTCCAGCCGGCGCAGGGCGTCGTCGGGGCTGTTGGCGTGGCAGGTCGAGAGGCTTCCCTCATGACCGGTGTTCATGGCCTGGAGCATGTCGAGCGCCTCGGGGCCCCGAACCTCGCCGACGACGATGCGGTCGGGCCGCATGCGGAGCGCGTTGCGCACCAGATCCCGGATGCGGACCTCGCCGGCACCCTCTGCGTTGGCCGGGCGGGCCTCGAGGCGCACGACATGGTCCCGCGGCAGGTTCAGCTCGGCCGCGTCCTCGACGGTGATCACCCGCTCCTCGGCCGGGATGCAGGCGGCCAGGGCGTTCAGGAGGGTGGTCTTGCCGGCTCCCGTGCCTCCCGACACCACGATGTTGCGCCGGGCCACCACCGCCTCGGCGAGCAGTGCCGCGACCTCGGGGGCGGCGAAGCCCGCCAAGGGCACGGCCCGCGCCCCGAAGCGCCGGACGGTCAGGCATGGACCGTCCACCGCCAGCGGGGGCACGACGGCGTTCACCCGGGACCCGTCGGGCAGGCGGGCGTCGACCAGGGGCGACGACCGGTCGACCCGAAGGCCCAGTGGCGCCACCACCTTCTCGATGAGGTGCTCGATCGCCGCGGTGTCGAGGTCGACCGGTACCCGCAGCAGCGCGCCGCGGCGCTCGATCCACACCCGGCCCGGGCCGTTCACCATGATCTCGGTGATGTCGGGATCTTCGAGGAGCGGTTCGAGGGCACCGAGGCCACAGACGTCGGCCAGGACGCCGGCGACCAGCCGCCGGCGGAGCGCGCCACCGAGGAGGGGCACCTCTTGGTCGACGAGGGCGGCCACCCGTTCGGCGAGGGCGCCCGTGCCCCCGTCGACCAGCAGCCGGGCGTGGACGCGCGCCTTGGCCTCGCCCAGCGGGGCGACGCCCACCCCGGGGCTCATGCCGCGTCCGTCATGGCCAGCGAGGAGACGATCGGACGCAGCGCCCGCTCCAGCGGGCGGGGAACGCGCCGGGCCAGAAGGCCGGCGTCGACCGCCCGGGCCACGGCGTCCTCGACCGCCACCTCGGCCCGGACGGGCACGCCGAGCACGTCCTCTACGTCTCGCCGGCCAAGGGCCCGGCCCGACTCGGCCACCAGGACCACGCCCGACGGTCGGACCGGCGCGGCCAGCGCCCGCCGCAGGGCCAGGTAGCACGGCCGCAGGACGAGCAGAGACTCCTCGGCGCCGGCGGCCACGGCGAGGCCCACTCCCGCGGCGCCGGCCCCGCAGTCGACCACGACCGCCCGCCGCTCGGCGGCCAGTGCGTCGACCAGGGCGTCGGCCCGGCCGATCGCCGGCTGCCAGCCGGGGCCCGCCCTCCAGGCCAGCAGGCGCAGGCCGGTGGCCGCCTCGACCTCGAGGCGGGCCAGGGCGCCGATGCCGACATCGGCCCCGGCGGCCAGCCACTCGGCCAGGCCGGGGCCGACCGGCTCGGGCACCCCGAGGACCGCGGCGGCGTCGCCCGACAGATCGACGAGCAGGGCTCCGGCCCGTGGACGGGAACGGGCGAGCACCGCGGCGAGGCCGCAGGCGGTCACGGTGGTGCCGCTGCCCCCCTTGGGCGACCAGCAGGCGATGAGCATCGGCCCTCCCCGGGCGCGAACGACTGAACCTCGGGGAAGAGATCGGTCGGAACAGTACCGGTTCGACCGCCGGCGGGCAAGGCCCGGATCCGGTGGCCGGCGCCCCCGAACCGAGGGACGGCGAGCGCCGGTTAGGCGGAGCGCACCTTCTTGGCCGCGACAGCACCGAGGGCGACGAGCATGGCGAGCAGGATCAGCTTCTTCATGCCCGGGAGCCTACCCCCCGCCGGGCCCCGAGCTGGTTGGCGGAGGTGGACGGGAATCGAACCCGCCGGACGGGGATCGCCCGTCCCGCCCGCTTTGAAGGCGGGGGAGCCCACCAGGTGCCCGGACACCTCCATGTGCGACCCTAGTGGCGTACGAGCAGGTGTGGGATCGATGGACCTTGGGAACGGTGGACAAGGTCGGCTCAGATCGAGACGCACCGGCGCGACGCTGACCGGCTCAGGGCGAGCCGAAGGGGAGAGGGAAGCATGCTGACGGCGCCGGACCTCGGATTTCGACGGAGCGCGGAAGGCGGCAGCCCCTGGCCGGCGCCGGCTGTCTGGGAGGACCCGGTGTTCCGGGGCGTCACCACGCTCGCCGTGGCCAGCCTGCTGGTGCCCGTCCTCGTGGCGGGCATCCTCGCCCTCACTCTGCTCACCATGCCGTTCTCCGGCTCGCTGCCGGCGGCGAAGCCGTCGATCGAGTCGCGCATCAGCCGTGTGTTCGACAGCAGCGGTGTCGAGATCGCCAACTACCGCCGGTTCGAGACCAGCCTTCCCATCGCCAGGTCGGACATCCCGCCGGTGCTGGTGGACGCCGTCCTGGCCGTGGAGGACCAGCGGTTCTACGAGCACAACGGCGTCGATTCCCGCGGCATCTTCCGCGCCCTGTGGGCTGACATCCAGGGCGGTGGCTTCGTCGAGGGCGGCTCCACGATCACCCAGCAGTACGTCCGCCTCACGTACCTCAGCGACGAGCGTACGGCGACCCGGAAGCTGCGGGAGGCGATACTCGCCGGGCGGGTCGAGAAGGAGCTCAGCAAGGACGAGATCCTCTACCGGTACCTGTCTCGCGCCTACTTCGGCAGTGGCGCCTACGGCGTCGGTGCCGCGGCGGAGACGTACTTCGCCAAGTCGGTTCGCGACGTCTCCCTGACCGAGGCGGCGATGCTGGCCGGCATGCTGTCGGCCCCCAGCCTCTACGACCCGCGCAGCAACCCCGGCGAGGCTGAGTTCCAGCGCCAGCGGGTTCTGGGGAAGATGTCCGACCAGGGACGCCTCTCGCCGGTGGAGTACAACCAGGCGCTCCCGCTCCGGGTCACGCTGGCCGACAACCGGCCGAAGGTCGGCGCGGAGCCGGCAACGGTGGTGCAGCCCGTGAAGCAGGCGCCTTCCAAGTACCCGTGGTTCAGCGACTACGTCCGGGGTTACCTCACCGTGCGCTACGGCGCCGACAGGGTGTACTCGGGGGGTCTGCGGGTGGAGACCTCGCTCGACCCCGGGCTGCAGGCCAAGGCGGAGGCCGCGGTCAGTGAGGCGCTGAAGGGTACGGAGGCGCCGCTGGACATGGCCCTCGCGTCGGTCGACCCCAAGACGGGCCTCGTCAAGGCGTTGGTGGGTGGCCGCGACTTCTCGGTGTCGCAGGTCAACCTGGCGCTGGGGAACTGCCCGGCGCCCAAGGATCCCGCGGTCGCAGAGGAGCGCAAGCCGGCGCCCCTCGACCGCCCGATCTGCGTCGCCGGCGGCGGCAGCGGCCGCCAGCCCGGTTCGTCGTTCAAGCCGTTCACCCTCGCCGAGGCGCTCGAGGACGGCATGAGCCTGGACAAGACCTACCGAGGCGCGGGCACCTATACCTATCCGCGGTGCCCGTCGAGCCAGGCCGGTTGTGTCGTACACAACGTCGAGAGCGGGAGCTACGGCACCATCGACCTCCGTCGGGCCACCGTCAACTCGGTCAACACGGTGTACGCGCAGCTCGTCCAGGACGTCGGCGTGAAGGACACCGCGGAGATGGCCCACCGGCTGGGCGTCACCACCATCAACCCCGAGGGCCTCCTGCCCAACGGCGAGCCGTACGGCCCCAGTCTCACCCTCGGCGCCGGCGAGGTCTCCCCCCTCGACATGGCCGCCGCCTACAGCGTCTTCGCCGCCCGGGGCATGCAGTTCCCCGTCAGCCCCATCCTGCGGGTCCTGGGCCCCGACGGCCAGGTCCTGGAGGACAACCGTTCGCGGGCCGGCCGGCGGGTGCTCGACGAGAGGATCGCCGACCAGATGAACGACGTGCTCAAGGGGGTCGTCAGCGGCGGCACAGGGAAGGCCGCCGACCTGGGTCGGCCCAACGGCACGGCGGGCAAGACGGGCACCAGCGAGAACTTCAACGACGCCTGGTTCGTCGGCTACACCCCCGAGCTGTCTACCTCGGTCTGGATGGGCTTCGCCGACAAGCAGCGGCCCCTGGTCAACATCAAGGGCCTGGCCCGGATCTACGGCGGCACGCTCCCGGCCAAGACGTGGCACGCCTACATGGCCGCCGCCCTCGAGGGCAAGCCCACTTCCGACTTCGCCGCGCCGGCGGCTCCGCCCCCACCG
>Ga0247719_1000433_pt1 | contig 25699 bp, 28 predicted proteins | sample 41E_DmetaG_FD_189046 | JGI IMG/M metagenome (GOLD analysis project Ga0247719, IMG submission 189046) | Soil microbial communities from hillslope of Landscape Evolution Observatory, University of Arizona, Oracle, AZ, United States - 4-1-E_D | ecosystem: Engineered > Artificial ecosystem >...
GGGCCCCGCCGGGGCGGCGAACCCGACGGCGCCGGCAGGGGCAGGGGCCCCTGCTTCGGCGAGGAGGCGGGGTTGGGGCCCCGCCGGGGAGGGAAACACTGTCTCACCCCGCTGTCATCCTGCATCCATGACCAACCAGCTCGCCCTCCTGCCCGACGCCTCCCGGGACCGCGAGGTCTCCTGGGAGCTCGACGAGCACACCCGGGAGGTCGGCCGCCAGGGGCTGGCCGCCGCCCGCCAGGCCCTGCGCGCCGCCACCGCCCGCCGGGCGGCCTGACCATCCGCGGCGCGGGCGCCCGCCTGGTCGCCCTGGCCCTCGCCTCGGCCGGCCTGCTGGCCGGCTGCGCCCTGGAGACGGCCGAGGCCCCGCCGGTGGCGGCGCCCGCCACGGCCACCCTGCCGGGCGGGGTCGACGTGGTGGTCCGCAAGGTGGTCGACGGGGACACGCTGGAGGTCTCCGGCGGCGAGCGGGTGCGCCTGATCGGCGTCGACACGCCCGAGACCAAGGATCCCAACCGGCCGGTCGGCTGCTTCGGCGCCGAGGCCAGCACCTTCACCGCCACCCTCGTCCCACCGGGCACCGCCGTCCGCCTGGTGGGCGACGTCGAGCAGCGCGACCGCTACGGCCGGCTCCTCGCCTACGTGTACCGGCGCGCCGACGGGCTGTTCGTCAACGCCGAGCTGCTGCGGAGGGGCTACGCCCAGCTCCTCACCGTGCCCCCCAACGTGGCCCACACCGATGATTTCGTGGCCCTTTCCCGCCAGGCGCGCGAGGGCGGCCGCGGCCTTTGGGGCGCCTGCACGCTCCTCCCCGACGGCCGGGTCGGCCCCGCGTCATCCGTCCCGGGCGGTGGTTCCGGATAAATTCGCCGTACAGCAACGCGCACCCCGCGCTCGAAGGAGGAAGTCGTGGCATACCGGTTCGCTTGAAAGGATGAGGATCACGCCTGCCGTTGGCAGGCCTCTGGAGCAACTGAGGAAGAGCTGATGGCCAAGGTGGCCGACCACGTGCGCAGGAAGCACAACGTGCAGGTCACCACGGGCACCATCGCCGCCTACGTGCGGAGCAAGGTCCGCCAGGGCTGAGCGTTCCGGTGGGGCCGGAGGGGGTGTCCAACGACGCCCGCTCCGGCCCCACTACCGTCTGCGGGCGATGACGTCGCTCGTCGAACGGCTCGGGTTCCCACCAGGAGCCCGCCTCCTCATCGTCAACTGCGACGATCTGGGTTCGTGCCACGCCGCCAACGTCGGGGTGTACGAGGCGCTGCGCGACGGCGTGGCCACCAGCGCCAGCCTCATGGTGCCGTGCCCGTGGGCGCGCGACGCCGCCGCCCGCTACCGCGGCGAGGACGTCGGGGTCCACCTGACCCTGAACGCCGAGCACGACCTGTACCGCTGGGGGCCGATCACCCACGCGCCCTCCCTCCTCGACGGCGACGGCGGCTTCCCCCGCACCTGCGCCGACCTGTGGGACCACGCCGACCTCGACGAGGTCCGCCGGGAGTGCCGGGCCCAGGTGGAACGGGCCATCTACTGGGGCTTCGACGTCAGCCACCTCGACTCCCATATGGCCGTGCTCGAGCTGCGGCCGGAGTTCTTCGACGTCTACCTGGAGCTGGCCGTGGAGTTCCGCCTGCCGATCCGCCTGGGTGGCGCATCCACGGAGCGGGCGGTCGGGTTCCCATTCCGGCGATTGGCCGCCGAGGAGGGTGTGCTCTTCCCCGACCAGTTCCTGCACGTCCCCCGGGTGGGGAGCCGCCGCGCCATCGAGCGGGTCCTCGCCGACCTGGAGGAGGGCGTCACCGAGCTCCACGTCCGCCCGGCCGTCGACACCGCCGAGCTCCGGGCCCTGGCGCCCGACTGGGCCGGCCGGGTCGACGACCACGACCTGATCACCGGGCACTCCACCCTCCGCGCCCTCGCCCACCGGGCCGGGGCCGAGTTCGTGGGCTACCGCGAGCTGCGAGACCTCCAGCGCACCGGCTGAGACCCGGCGCTCAGGCGCTCTGGAGGTTGGCCGACACCACGGGCGTCTGCCGGCTGCTGACCACGCCGCCGGCCACCTCCTCGGTGATGGCCAGCGCCGAGACGTTGCCGTGCATCTTGAAGGGGACGACCTTGGGCTCGGGTCCGAGCACGCCCACGGAGATGGGCGTGGACCCGACCACCGCCCACATCTGGTAGGTCCGCTCCTTCGACAGCGGCGCCAGGTTGGTCCGGACCACGTAGCCCGTGCCGTCGGGCAGGACGACGACCTCGGCGGTGCGTGACCGGTCGGTCGAGACCAGCTCGACCTTGCGGGCGTCGGGGGCGGCCACCGCGGCGTCAACCGAGCGCTGCAGCTCGATGGCGTAGCTGCGGTCGTCGTTCCCCGCGCCGGGCCGGTCGTCGATCGCCCGCACACCCAGGAACCCGATGACGGCGACCGCGGCGGCCGCCACCATGGCGGCGATGCCCACACCGAACCGGCGGCCGGCGACGGCCGAGACCGGGGACGGGGGCGGCGCCTTGGGTGCCGAAGGCTTCATGGCGATCACCGGCGCCAGGTCGAGCGGCGGCGGCACCTCCTCCAGGGAGGCCGAGATCCTGTCCCACAGGCCGGGGGGCGGCTTGGACCAGCCCGGGCTCAGCAGCCCGGCGACCTCGCGGTGCTCGGCCACCTCGGCCAGGCAGGGCGGGCACCCCCGAACGTGGGCGTCGACCGCTTGGTGCTCGACCGGGTCGAGGGCGTCCAGGGCGTAGGCGCCCAGCAGGTCGGTGGCCTCTTCATGGCTCAGCTCTCGGCCCATGTCACCCCGACTCCTGCCTCGGCCAGATCCGTGCGTAGTCGCCTGAGCCCCGAGCGGATGCGGCTCTTCACTGTCCCCTCCGGTGTATCCAGCATGACTGCGACCTGGCGGTACGTGTGACCGCCGAAGTATGCGAGCTCGATGACCTTGCGCTCCTCGGTCGGGAGGCCGGCGACGACCTCCTTGACCTTCTCCGACACGGTGAGGTCGATCACGTCACGCTCGATGTCGTGCCCCGCGGGGATCTCCTCCCGGGCCTGGCGCTCCTCCCGCCGCCGCCGGGCGCTCTCCGACCTGATCAGGTCCACGGAGCGCCCGTGGACCTGGGCCAGCACGTAGGCCCGCAGGCTTCCCCGGCTCGAGTCGAACCGCTCAGGGGCGTTCCACAGCCGCAGGAACACCTCCTGGAGGACCTCCTCGGCGAGGACGGTGTCGTTGAGCAGACGCCGGGCCAGGGCGTAGGCGGCCCCGGCGTGGCGCCGGTACACCTCGGCCAGCGCCTCCTCCTTCCACCGGCCGATCGCCACCACGAGGGCGGCGTCGCTGGTGTCCTGCAGGTCTTCCACACACACAGTGTCTCCCGTTCGGAGCTGGGACGCCCGTTGGACGAAGCTCCGGGAAAAGCCGGGCGCCGCTCCGTGGACAGCGGAGCGGCGCCCGGCACCCTCAACGGCTCAGAACTTCTCGGGGAACTTCTGGACGGTGGCCTCGGAGAGGACGGCGGCGGTCTCCGACATGTGGCCGACGGCGGCCCGCAGGGTGGTGGCGGTCTTGGTGGCGTTGCCCTCCTTCTGGGCGTCGATGACGGCCTTCAGGGTGGTGGCGTGCATCTTGATGGCCTCCTCGACGGCGGCGGCCGGGAGGTTGCTGTTGACCGAGTTCAGCGTGGTGCCGAAGGTCTTGGCGTAGGCCAGGAGGTCGGCGACGGCGTTGTCGGCCTTGGCCTTGTCGTTGGCCGCGAGGGCCTGGGTGTAGGCGACCACGGCCGGGATGTGGCCGTTGCTCCGCCACAGGCCGTCGAACGCCTTGCCCACGTCAGCGCCGTAGACCGACGTGATGGCGGCCACGATGTCAGCGGTGTTGCTGTTGGTCGGGCCGTTCAGGGCGGTGGCCGCGGCCTCGAACTGCGGGGTGCGACCGCCGAGGGCGGCACCCGTGGCGCTGGCGGCGAGGAACACGTGCTCACGCAGGAGCGACGTCATGCCCGCTCGCAGGGTGGCCGCCTTGGAGTCGGCCTGCCCACTGACCTTGTCCGGGAACTTGGCCGCGGTCGCGCCGGCCAGCACGCCGGCGAACTCGCCCATGTGGCCGTAGGCCTCGCGCAGCGACGCGTACACCTTGGGCTGGTCGCCGGCCTTCTGGGCGTCGACGACCGTCTTGAGGGTCGTGATGTGCATCTTCACACCCTCCTCGACGGCGGCGGCCGGGAGGTTGCTGTTGACCGAGTTCATCGTCGTGCCGAAGGTCTTGGCGTAGGCCAGCAGGTCGGCGACGGCCTTGTCGGCCTTGGCCTTGTCGTTGGCGGCGATGCCCTGGGTGTAGGCCACGAACGCCGGGATGTGGCCGTTGCTGCGCCACAGGCCGTCGAACGCCTTGCCGACCTCGGCGCCGTAGACCGACGTGATGGCGGCCACCAGGTCGGACGTGTTGCTGTTGGTCGGGCCGTTCAGGGCGGCGGCGTAGGCCTCGAAGCCGGCGTTGTCGCCCCGGAGCGCCGAACCGGTGGCCAGGGCGGCCAGGTAGACGTGCTCGGTCAGCAGCCCGGTGAGCCCGGCCCGCAGGGTGGCCGCCCCGGTGGCCGAGGACGCCGGTTGGGCGCCGGCCGGTGCCGTGGTGGGGGTGGCGGACGAACTGGTCTCGTCGTCGTCGCCGCCGCACGCGGCGCCGGCGAGGGTCAGCGCGACGGCCGCGCTGGCCAGTCGCAAGGTCATCTTTCTCAATGCATCCTCCGGGATGTTGGGTTCTTGGAGCGGCAACCGGCGGGGCCCTGTGGGCCTCAGGTGACCGTGATTTCGCCTCGCATGGTCGCCGGGTGCAGCGTGCAGAAGTACGCGTACGTGCCCGGCGTCTGGAACGTGAACGTGAAGCTCTTGCTCTGACCGAACAGGCCGGAGTCGAAGGTGCCGTCCGGTGCGGGGGTCACACCGGACGAGCCCTGGTTCACCGTGCCGGACGTCACCGAGTGCTCGGTGCCGTCCTCGTTCTTCCAGGTCACCGTCGTCCCGGCCTTCACCGTCAGGCGGTCGGGCTTGAAGGCGATGAGCTTCAGCGTCACTGCATTCGACTGGGCGTCGGCGGTGGCGGCCGTGCCGCCGTCGCCTCCCCCGCAGCCTGCGAACACGAGGCCCAGAGCGACGGCGACGGCGGCGAGGCCCCGGCGGTGTGCGGTCCACCTTGTGTTCACGGCCTGTCTACGGCTCCACCCCACATCGTGGATGAACAGACAACCGGAAAATCTCGCCACGCCAGGTTGTGGCGTCCGCGGACCCAGGCTGCTCCGAACGCTGTCGGATGCCGTACGAAAGGAGCTGTCCGTGATGCGCTGGCCACGAGGTCGGGCCGTCAACGTTCTCGCGTTCGCCGGCGTGGCGCTGCTGCTGACCGTGGGGCCGGCGGCCGCCCATGACGGGACGGGGACGACGGTTCCGGCCGCCACCTCGCCGCTCGGCATGGCGACGATGACGCAGGCCCCTCCGTCGACCGGCACGCCGCAGGAGCCGGCCGCGAGGTTGGGTGACGGGACCACCTCGGAGTTCCGGAACGTCTACTTCCTCGCCGTGCTGGCCGTGACCGCGGCGGGGGCGCTGGCGCTTCGCGCCGCCCTGCCGCTCCTCAGGCCCGGGGCTCGCGCACGGCCGGCGGACAGCGTGGCCGCCGCTGCCCTCGTGGTCGCCGGCGTGGCCCACTGCGCGGTGACGCCCTCGCACTGGGCGGAGGGGTGGCACCTCGGCCTGTTCTTCGCCCTCTCCGGCCTCCTCCTGCTCGGCCAGGGCGCGGCCATGTGGCTCCGGCCCTCCGTGGTGACGTACGCGTCGGTCGTCGTGTCGACGGTTGCCTTCATCGTCCTGTACTTCCTCGTCCGGGAGTTCTCCCTGCCCTTCGTCGGGCACCGCGACCCGTACCTGTTCCAGGAGTACCCGGTGAAGGTCGCCGAGGGGCTGGCGGCGCTCGTGGCACTCGCCGCGCTGGTCAGGACCCGCTCAGCGCGCGTGCCGGACCGACTCGCCGCGCTGTGAACGGGTAGGCAATACTCGGGCGTTGCCCGAGGAACTCCGCCGCCGTGAGGTACTCGGCCTGGCCATCGGCGGCGGGATAGCCCTGGCGGGCCTGCCGGTCTCCCCCGCCGGCGCGGACGCCACGCTCGACGTCCAGATCCTGCAGACGGCGTCGTCGCTGGAGGCGCTGGCCGTCGCCGCCTACGAGCGGGTGCTCGCGTCGGAGCTCCCGCCGGCCGTGCGATCCTTCGCCGACGAGACGCTGCGCCGCCACGGCGCCCACCGCAAGGCGTTCCAGGAGCAGACCACCGCCGTCGACCGCGCCGCCTTGGTGCAGGACGCCCCCAACGGGAAGTTCCTCCCGGCGCTGGCCGCCGCCGATCTCAGCACGCCGGCCAAGCTGGTCGACTTCCTCGCCACCGTCGAGAAGGTGGTCACCGACACCTACCTCACCAACCTGGCGGTGGTCCAGGACGCCAGGTCGAAGGCGCTCGTGGCCAGCGTCATGGCCGTGGAGGCCCAGCACCTTTCCCATCTGCGCCTGATCGGGTTCCTCATGCAGGCCGGGGCCCCGCAGCTGGTGGCCGACCCCTTCCCGCCGGCCCGTATGAGAGACCTGCCCCACACCGCGGGGCGGGTCCCCTTCCCCGATGGGCTGCACCGGGTCGGCGGTCCCGAGCTGGTCGCCGAGCCGTCGTCGGGGGCGGTGCGGTGACCGGCCGGCTGACCCGGCGCCGGTTCCTGGGCGCCACGGGCGCCGCCCTCGCCGCCACCGCGTGCCGCGACGGTCCGGGTGGGGGCACCACTGGCCGGCCCGGGGAGCTCGACGGCATCGACCACCTGGCCGGCCTCGAGCGGCTGACCGTCGAGACGTACACCGCGCTGCGGGAGCTGGCCGTCGTCGGCCGGCTCGGCGCCCTCATCCCTCCGGCGGTGGTCGAGTTCGTCACCACCGCCACCGGTCGCCACCAGGAGCACCTCGATACGTGGAACCGCACGCTGGTCGCCGCCGGCCGCCAGGACGTCACCGCCGCCGACGCCCGGTTCAAGCCCCGGGTGGAAGCGGCCGTCAGCAGGCTGGTCGACATCCCGGGGCTGCTCACCCTCGCCCTGCGCATCGAAGACCACACCTCCCGGACGTACCTCGAGGCCCTCCCGACCCTCGCCACACCGGACACGATCCGGACCGCCGGGCAGATCGTCGCCGTCGACCAGGCGCACCAGGCGTACCTGCGCTACCTGCTGGGCCTCTCCCCGGTGGGCAGCGGGACGGTCAGGGACGCGACAGACTTCGCACCGGCCGACCCGCAGGCATCGCTGTCGACCTGGTGACGCCGTCAGTACTCGGTGATGTCGTTGACCTTGGACTGGATGGCCTTGTACTCGGCGCTCTGGGTCAGCGGCAGCAGGCTCATGAGCTTGCCCATGTTGCTGCCGGGGACGACCTTGATCCGGCCCTGCATGAAGGCCGCATTGGGGTCGAGCTCGCCGCGCTGCATCTTCACCGAATCCTCGTAGCTCATCGAGAGGGTGATCTCGGCGTCGGGATCGTCGCCGAGGGTGGATTCGCGGAGCTTTCCGTTCTCGACCACCCAGTAGTAGTGGACGTCGCCCGTCGGCGTCCCGGCCACCTGGTACTGGAGCCGGGCCGTGGCACCCGCCCGCTCGGGGAACTCCTGGGCGAGCTCGCGCTGGGCGTCCAGCCACTCCTGGGTGAGGTACTGAGGCATTGTTCCTTTCCCGGCGGCATCTCGCCGCCTCCTCCTCGGAGTGGGGCCCCTGCCCCACCCGATTCCGTGTGTTCCTTTCCCGGCGGCATCTCGCCGCCTCCTACTCGGAGTGGGGCCCCTGCCCCACCCGATTCCGTGTGTTCCTTTCCCGGCGGCATCTCGCCGCCTCCTCCTCGGAGTGGGGCCCCTGCCCCACCCGATTCCGTGTGTTCCTTTCCCGGCGGCGTCTCGCCGCCTCCTCCTCGGAGTGGGGCCCCTGCCCCACCCGATTCCGTGTGTTCCTTTCCCGGCGGCATCTCGCCGCCTCCTCCTCGGAGTGGGGCCCCTGCCCCACCCGGTGCCGTGTCGGAGACTAGCGACTACCGGCCCAGTTCGGGCTGGACCCGCTCCCGGATGCCGGCGAAGAGGTCGTCTTCCGGGAAGTAGGCGGGTGTCTCCACCAGCGAGCGGGCCAGGATGTAGTCGTCCCAGGGGTAGACGGAGGTGACCTCGGGCGGCAGGCCGAACCAGAACGGCGAGTTGGGATCGATCTGGGTGGCGTGGGCGAGGAGGGCCTCCTTGCGGATGTCGTCGCCGGCGCTCACGTCGATCTTGGTCGTGATCCGGTCGTCGAGGCCCGGCCGGTCGAACCGCTTCTCGTCGAAGGGCGACTCCATCCCGAGCTCCAGGAACTTCTCGTGGATGGCCACCATCCGGGCCCGGGCCCACGCGCTGTAGTACAGCTTCAGCGGCTGCCAGGGCGGCCCGGCCTCGGGGTAGGCGTCGGGGTCGCCGGCCGCCTCGAAGGCCTTCACGCCGATGTCGTGGACCCGCAGGTGGTCCGGGTGGGGGTAGCCCTGCTGATCATCGGGATAGATGATCATCACCTGCGGCCGCTCGCGGCGGACGACGGCCACCAGCCGCCCGACCGCCTCGGCCTCGTCGGCCCGGGCGAAGCAGTCGGGGTTCTGGTTGGCCGGGCTGTCGGGCATGCCCGAGTCGCGGTAGCCGAGGAGGACCACCTCGTGGTAGCCGATGACCTCCGTGGCCCGCCGCAGCTCCTCCATCCGGATCTCATGCAGCCGCTCCCGGACCTCCGGACGGTCCATGGCCGGGTTGAGGATGTCGCCCTCCTCGCCGCCCGTGCAGCAGACCAGCACCGTGCGCACGCCCTCCCGGGCGTAGTGGTGGACGGTGGCCGCCCCCTTCGACGACTCGTCGTCGGGATGGGCGTGCACGGCCAGCAGGCACAGCCGGTCGGGGGTCGTTTGCCGCTCAGCCATCCCCGTCAAACCTACCGCCGGCCGCCGCCCTCCTCCGCCGACCCCGAGTCGAGCGTCCCGTCAGCGCTTGGCGATACGCGCGGCGAGGGCGGCGACGGCGTCTTCGGCCAGTCCGACACCGGCGAGCAGCGCCACCGCCAGGGCCACGCCGACCAGCCGCTGGTTCTTGGCCGTGTCGCAGGCCCGCCGCTCCGGCCCGACGGCCTCGTCCTGGCCGGTCCAGCTGGTGACCTGCCACTCCCATGCCGTCCGGCTCCGGGCCCCTGGGCGTGGGCGGGCGCGGTCGGCGAGGTCCCGCGACATCGCCGCACCCTCTCCCAGCGGGTTCCCCGAGAGATCGGTTCCAGGGGTGGTCCCGACCGGCGCCGGCTCGCTGGTCGCATCGATGCCAGCGCACTGGCCGGCGGCTACCGTGAGGCCGGCCACGCCGCGCAAGGGCGGCGCCGGCGCCTCGTTCATGGGGTCGCCGAGCAGGTGGACTGCGAAGTAGAGCAGGCCGAAGATGCCGGCCATCAGGATCGGTGCGTGGCCGCCCGTCGCCCTGGCCGACGGGTCGTACGCCAGCCGGTACCCACCGGCGATCGCCGCCGCGGCCAGCGGCACGTTGTCGAGCCACCTGGGGACGTCGACGTGCGCCCCGGCCAAGGCCACCGCGACTGACACGATGCCTGCCACCGTGGCGATCCGGCGCCGGTCGATTCCCTCGTCGTGCCCCTGGTCCGCCATCGCTCCGGGGCCGGACGGTATCCGCCGTGACCCGGCATGATCCATCAAACTGGCTTGATGTATACTGCATGCGTGAAGACGCCGACCGCTGGGCCGGACCTGAGCCCGCCGGGCTTCCTCCAGCTGGCCGGGCATCCGCTGCGATGGCGGCTGCTCACCGAGCTCGCCCACAGCGACCACACGGTCCACGAGCTGACCACGCTCGTGGCCGAGCCGCAGAACCTCGTCTCCTACCACCTGGCCAAGCTGCGCGACGGCCGCCTCGTCTCGGGCCGGCGCAGCTCGGCCGACGGGCGCGACACCTACTACTGCGTGGACCTGTCCCGGGTCGGCGACCTGCTGGCCGGGACCGGCGGGGCCCTCCACCCCGGGCTGCGCCTCGTCCGGGGCAACCCCGCCGAACCCGACCCACACAGGGCCCGGCCCAGGGTGCTGTTCCTCTGCACCGGCAACAGCGCCCGGTCGCCGATGGCCGAGGCCCTGCTCGGCCTGCGCTCCGGCGGCTGGGTCGACGCCCACAGCGCCGGGAGCCACCCCAAGCCCCTCCACCCCGACGCGGCTCGGGTGATGCGGGAGGAGCACGGCATCGACCTGGCCGGCCACCGGCCCACCCACCTGAGCGCCTTCGCCGGCCAGCGGTTCGACCGGGTGGTCACCCTCTGCGACAGGGTGCGCGAGGTCTGCCCGGAGTTCCCCGACGCGGCCGAGCAGGTGCACTGGAGCATCCCGGAGCCCGACGCCTACCCGGCGTTCCGGCAGGCCGCCCTTGAGCTCGACGCCCGCATCGGGTTCCTGCTGTCCACCCTCACGACACCACAGGAGGTGCCATGACCGAACCCGCCCAGATGGTGAACGTGCGCTACATGGTCGACGACGTGGCGCGCGCCGTCGACTTCTACACCAGGCACCTCGCCTTCGAGGTGCGCAGCAGCGCGGCCCCGGCCTTCGCCGACGTCACCCGGGGCAACCTGCGCCTCCTGCTGAGCGGCCCGGCCAGCTCGGCCGGGCGGGCCATGCCCGACGGCGCCGTCCCCGGCCCCGGCGGCTGGAACCGCATCCACCTCATCGTCGGCGACCTGCACGGCGAGGTGGCCCGCCTCCGCGACGAGGGCGTGGCCTTCCGCAACGACGTCGTCACCGGCCCGGGTGGCTCCCAGATCCTGCTGGAGGACCCCGCGGGCAACGTGGTCGAGCTGTTCCAGCCCGCCGGCACCTGAGGAGGCCCGGGCCCGGGGATGCCGCCCGCGGCGGCCGCGGGACAGACTGTCGGCCATGAAGATCGCTTTCGTCGGCTCGTTCTCCACGGGCAAGACCACCCTGGCAAACCTGTTCGCCCGCGAGTGGGACTACCCGCTGCTCCCCGAGGTCGCCCGGGAGGTGGTGAAGCTCGGCTTCCCGCTCGACCAGAGCGCGACAGCCGAGACCGAGACCCTGATCTTCCTCAAGCAGTGGCGGGCCGAGGCCTCCCACGAGCACTTCGTCGCCGACCGGTCGATCTACGACGTCCTGGCCTACGCCGACTGGGTCATGGAGCACCAGGACGGCGCGCGGAAGGAGAACCACCTCTGGTACGAGTCACGGGAGATCGCCCTCATGGACCTCCGGGCCCGCTACGACTACGTCTTCTACCTGCCGGTGGAGTTCCCCATCGTCCTCGACGGCCTGCGGCCTGACGACACCGCCTTCCAGGCCGACATCGACCGGCGGATCACCGACCTGCTCAAGGGCGAGGACGTGGCCTTCCACACCCTCACGGGGACGGTCGAGGCCCGCCAGGAGCAGGTCCGCCAGATCGTGCGGGCCGGGTAGGGCGCCCTACCGGTAGGAGCCGGAGGGCACGAGCTCGTCCTCGCCGGTGTCCTCGTCCTCGATGAGGACGTAGCCGCACAGCTCGGCGAGGAGGGCGTGGCCCTCGTCGGGGCCGGTGGCGATCAGCTCGTCGCCCGCCCGCAGGACCACCGACGCCCGGGGCCGGTACAGGTACCGCCCGCCCCGGCGGATGGCCAGCAGGTAGAAGCCGGTTTCGGTCTCCAGGCACAACTCCTGCAGCGACGCCCCGTCGGCCCGCGACCCCGCGCCCACCGGCACGCGGACGACCACCTCCTCGGCGTAGCCCAGGGCGATGGCCAGGATGGGGTGCAGCTCCTCCCCCTCCTCCACCAGCCACACCAGCTGCTGGGCGGCGTCGCCGATCTCCTCGGCCGCCTGGGCCAGGTGCAGCAGGCCCCGCAGCGTCGACGGGTCGGCGTGCTCCTGGGCCGCCCGTAGGACCCAGAGCTCCAGCCGCTCCTTCATCTCGTCGAGGCGGTCCTCGAGGTGGTTGACCTCGGCCGCCAGCCCCTGGTCGCGCAGCACGAGCGCCGAGTAGGCCAGGCCCACCGCCACCTCGGAGATGTTCTTCATCTCGACCAGGACGTCGATGGCCCGGTCGAGGTCGGACAGCACCGGCTCCTCGGGCCCCTGGGGCGGCTCCCAGTCGGGCGCCCCGGCCAGGGTGCGCAGCTCGGCGATGCCCGCCGCCGCCCCCTGGAGGAACAACACGTCGCCCGGGAGGAGGACGATGTCGCCGTCGACCTCGGTGATCCAGTCCCGCTCGCGGCGGATGGCGACCACCCGCATCCCGACCTCGACCGGCAGCTCCAGGTCGGAGAGGGCCCGGTGGGCCATCTGCGAGTCGTCCCGGATGCGGACCCGGTGGGAGATCTCCTCGGCCGAGGACAGGTCGGCGACCAGGGCCCGGGGGATACCGAGCCGGTGGGTCACGATGCGGCCGATGTCGACGGCGGCGTTGCCCAGGCGCTCGATGGCGCCCACCACCTGGAGGACCGACGCCATGGCGTCGGCGTCCCGCGGCGAGCGGGCGGCCAGCACGCACACCGCCCGCATCTCGTGCACGAGCTCGGACAAGCGGCTCTCCAGCTCCGTGACCTCCTCGGCCATGGCGACGTCACTGAAGTAGACCGCCGCATAGCCCAGGTCGATCATCAACTCGGAGGTGTCCTTGGCCTCCGAGAGCATCGTCTTGAGATTTCGAGGTTTTTCGTCCATGGGGACTCCTAAAGCGTAGGCGCGCCGCGGCGCCCTCGGAAGGGCACCTCTACGCGATGCCGATGGACACGATGACGACGATGAGGGCGACGGCCCCCACGAAGTCGACCGACGAGGTGACGAGCGGGATGCCGTAGGTGTCGGGGTCGGCGCCGAAGCGCACGGCGGCGATGGTGCCGTAGTACGCCACGGCGATCACGAACAGCACGGCGAAAAGCCCGCCCAGGAGCGAGACGACGGCCATGTCGACCATACCCGGGCTGGCCTGCCCCAGCATCCGGCCGACGAGGTGGGCGCCGACCCCGTTGAAGAGGTACACGGGCACGCCGAGGAGAAGGATCAGCGATCCGTCGACCCGGGCGTCGCGGTTCGGGAACGACGCCGGCGACATGAGGCCGAGGTGCAGCTTGGTCGACAGCCGGCTGGAAAGGATCCCGCCGAGGGCCCCGGCGCTGCTGATGAACGCCGGGAACAGGATCAGCAGCGCCGGGTAGGCCGAGAAGATCCCGAGGCGCTTCTCGATGCTGATCCCCGCCATGGTGCTCATGCAGGCGGCGGCGAACAGGATCGGCATCGACTCCCGCAGGATGCCGCGCAGCACCTCCTCGTTGGACCGCCACGCGGCGACGAACACCGCCACCACGGCCACCACGACCACGAGGCCCAGGGCGTCGGCGAAGAGATGGACGTCGAGCAGGAGGCTGGCGACCCACAGCGCGGGCAGGGTCAGCACGTCGCCCAGCGTGGAGACCAGCGGGGCGGTGAGATTGTCGAGGTCCCAGCCGTAGCGGGTGGAGCCGGCGGCCAGCAGGATGGTGGCCACCAGGACCACGATCGACGCCAGCCCGCCGCCGACGATGGAGATCAGGGCCAGGTCGAGGATGGAGATGGTGTTCATCACCCCGAGCGCCACGGCGACCGTCTTGGCCACCACGGCGAGCAGCAGCGACAGGGTGAGGGTCAGGACGAGGGCGGCGGCGACGTTCTGGCCCATGAGCGTCTGGCGGCGGAGGGACAACCGGAAGTTGCCCAGGTGGATGGCCGTGCTCAACCGGTTGCCCAGGGCGGAGAAGACGTTGCCCCGCAGGCCGATGGCCGCCGGCACCAGGACGAGGAGGCCGGGCAGCCGCTCGAAGGTGTCGGTGATCGAGCCGAGGACGGCCCCGGCCACCAGGCTGGTGCTGCTGTTGACGGTGAGGCTGACGAGGCTCTGGCGGACGACCTCGCGGCTCGGCCCCAGGAGGGCGCGCAGCCTGGCGACCGGCCGGAACGGCCGGCGGCGCCGGATCGGTTGCGGCCGGCTACGGCGCCCGGCGACACCCCTGACCGTGCGCCCGATGGCGGCCGCCGGCGCATGGCGCGACCCGGACCCGCGCGAACTCGGGCGGGGCGGGCGCACGCGGCGGGCCGGGCGGACCATGACTCGGCGGTTCCACTCTCAACCCTGGCGGTCGGGCCCGGCCCGCTCGATGTCGATGCGCACGAGCACCCGCTGCTGCTCCTCCATGGCCCGGCGGTAGTCGTCCCAGTCGGGGTGCTCGCCGGCGATGCGCCGGTAGTAGTCCACCAGTGGCTCCATGGCGTCGGGCAGCGACACGATGGACGCGGTGCCGTCGACCTGGATCCAGCTCCGGAAGTCCTCGGACGTCACGCACACCGACACCCGGGGGTCGCGCCGCAGGTTCCGGACCTTGAACGCCGTCTCCCGGCTGCTGACGATAGCCCGGCCCTCGCCGTCGGCGCCGACGGAGACCAGCGACATCTGCGGGCGCCCGTCCCGGCGGAGCGTGGCCAGGACGCCCCGGTGGTGCTCGCGCAGGAAGGAGCGGGCGTCGTCCAGGTCCATGCGTGGAGCCTAACGTCGCCGAGCGACCGAACTGGTGACAGATCATGGGGCCATGACCCCCGGATCTGTCACCAGTTCGGAGGGGTAGGCTCCGAGCATCAGCCGCGGCGACGACTTCGATCCAATGGACCCGAGGCCCCGGCTCGCCCCACCCTACGGCGACGAGGAGCCCTGGCCCGCCGACCGGTTGGCGCCCCGCCCGGGCGGGCGGCGGACGGTGCTGGTGGAGCTGGCCGGGGGTCCGGGCATGTCACCGGTCGCCGCCGCGGTCGTGGCCCGGTCGCTCGCATCGGCCGGCTTCGAGCTCGACGAATCGACCGATGTCGTGCCCGTACGGGGGGACGGCGGTGTGGAGAACTACGTCGTGACGGGGACGGTTGCCGACGCCGAGGCCGAGGAGGCGCTCGAGGCCCGGCCCGAGGTGGTCAAGATCTGGCGGGACAGCCCGATCGCACCGTTCTGACCCGCCCGGCGTCCTCCGGCGCCTTCACTGTGTAGTCTCCGAATCGAGTTCATCGAGGAGGCGGAGGATGGCGGAAGCGAAGAAGGCCACTGCTCGTCGTTCGACCAAGAAGGCGGCGAAGCGCCCCGGCGGGAGTGCGGGTGGCGGCGGCGGGGGCGACGTGCCGGAGATCCCCGAGATCAGGGACAGCCAGGGGCGCCTCAGCGTGCTCGTCGAGATGGCGGCCGGCGCCGGCATGTCCCCGACGTTCGCGGCGAGCGGCCTGCGCGACGACGCGCCGGCCGGGCTCGTGCTCGACGAGGAGTTCCAGGCGGTGCCGATGGGCGCCGGCCCGGTCGGCTTCGGGATGGCCGCCCCGGCGGGGAGCTTCGTGGTCCGCGCCCTCGTGGCCGACGATGCCGCGGCCCGCGCCCTGCGCGACCGGCCCGACGTCCTCGACGTCTGGAAGGACACGCCGATCGCGCCGTTCGCCTGCCCGATCCCGCCGTGCGACTGCGACCCCGGCACGCCGAAGGGCACCATCGCCGACGTCGCCAACTACCTCGGCGTCTCCCAGATCTGGGCCGCGGGGACCAGGGGCACGGGCATGGTCGTCGGCGTCGTCGACTCCGGCATCACCGCCCAAGGCCGGCCGGTCGCCGCCGGGCAGACGCATCGGCGCATCTCCCGGGTGATCGGGGGCTGGCCCACCGGCGACTGGGGCACCCGCACCGAGTGGGGCGGCCACGGGAACATGTGCGCCACCGACGTACTCGGCATGGCTCCGGAGGCCCAGATCTACGACCTGCGCATCGCCGGCGGCGACTTCATCTCCTCGGTCAGCCGGGCACTCCAGGCCTTCCAGTGGGCCATCGACCGCCACCGCGTCGACGGCACGCCGCACATCCTCACCAACAGCTGGGGCATGTTCCAGCAGTCCTGGGACCCGTCCTACGGCAGCAACCCCAACCACCCGTTCACCCGCAAGGTCGTGGAGGCGCTCGACGAGGGCATCCTCGTCCTGTTCGCGGCCGGCAACTGCGGCGACACCTGCCCCGACGGGCGCTGCGGCGCCGACAACGGCCCCGGGCGCAGCATCTGGGGGGCCAACAGCCACCCCCGGGTGATGACGGTGGGCGCGGTGAACAAGAACGAGGAGTTCGTCGGCTACAGCAGCCAGGGCCCGGGGGCGCTCGACCCGAACAAGCCGGACTTCTGCTCGGTCACCCACTTCGCCGGCTACTTCGCCAGCGACAGCGGTACGTCGGCCGCCACGCCGATCCTCGCCGGTGCCGTCGCCCTGCTGAAGCAGGCCGCGCCGGGCGCCTCGCAGGACACGATCAAGAACGCGCTGAAGGCCACGGCCAAGGACATCGGGCCGGCCGGCTTCGACCAGCACAGCGGTGCGGGGATCGTCCGCCTGAAGGCGGCCTACGACCGGCTGACGACGAGGGTCGTCCCCCGCACGCCCGTGCTCCCCTGCGGACCGTTGCCGCTCACGCCGGTCGTCCCGTGCGCGGTGCGGACCCCGGTGTGCGTCCGGCCGACGGTCGTCGACCCGCAGTGCGTGGTCGTAAAGAGCATCGGGCCCGGCTGCTTCCGGCCCACGATCGCCTGCCCGACCTTCGGCGGCGGGTTCTGCACGCCCACGCCGTTCCCCCGCGAGCCCGTCCCCCAGCCGAACGTCGGCACCGAGGGCCAAGCCGGCGACGAGGTCCAGTACGACCCTGCGTGGGCCTACTGGTACGGCCAGGGCGACCCGAGCCAGTGGGGCGCCCAGGAGGGCGAGCAGTGGTACGGCGGCTACCAGGACCAGTAGCGGCGGCCCCGTGACCACCGGCGGCGGCGGGCACCCGCGCCCCGGCGCCATCGTCCGGCGGCTGCTCGACGCCGGGGTGCTACGCGCCGCCGACGTGGTCGACGGAGAGGTCGTCCTCTCCGACCTGTCGCAGTCCAACTGCGTCTACGCCCTCGACGATGCGACCGGGCGGGCCCTCGTGGTCAAGGCCGGCCGGGGCGAGCGACCGCTCGACCAGGGCAGCCGGGAGCGGGAGCACCAGCTCTACCGGGCGGTGGCCGACCACCCGGCCGTCGCCGCCGAGGCCCCCGTGCCCGAGCTGGTCGCCGACCTGGGCGACGTGCTGGTGCTCCGCCGTGTCTCCCGGGGCGACACCCTGGGCGCCCGCTACCGGGACGGCGGGCTGGCCGCGATCGACGGCGCCGCCCTGGGCCGGGCCATCGGCACGTGGCACCGGCTGGGCGACGTGCTCCTGACGGCCGACCCGTCGTGGGCCGGGCGTGGTCGCCTGCCGTGGGTCATGCGCTCCCTCACCATGGACCGTGCCGAGCTGGCCTCACTCCACCCGCCGTTGGCCGAGCTCGCCGACCGCCTGCGGGAGACCGGCCCGCTGGTCGAGGTCGTCGAGCAGGCGGCCGCGGCCTGGCGTCCGGATGCGCTGGTCCACGGCGACGTCCGGTGGGACAACGCGCTCGTCGCCGGCGACGGGCCGGCGGTGACGCTGGTCGACTGGGAGTTCGCCGACCACGGCGATGCCGGTTGGGACCTGGCGTCCGCCGTGGTGGAGGCCGTGGTGGCGGCGTACGTCGACGAGGGGAAGGCTGACCTCGACGTCGTGATCCGGGCCGTCGCCGGCCACGTCGAGGACGTGATCGGCGGTTACTGCTCCGCCCGGGGCGAGGGTGCCGCCGACGCCGTGGCCGCGGCGGCCCGGCTGGCGCCGGTGCGCCTCCTGCTCGCCGCCTTCCAGCACGCGGCGTGGATCCCGTTCACCGGGGTGGAGACCGGGGCGGGTCTGGGCCGGTTCGCGGCCCAGCTGGCCGAGGACCCCCAGCGGCTGCTCGGCCTGCCCGTGCCCGCCGCCCGTTGACCGGCGTCCCGCAGTGGGTCCGCCGCGACCTCGACGCGGCCGCCCGCCTGCTCTCCACGGTGACCCCGGCGCCCGGCGAGGCCCTCGACGACTTCCTCTACCGGGACTGGTACATCCGGCGGGGCGAGCTGGAGGGAACCGTTGTCGAGACGCCTCCCGTGCTGGCCCTGAACCTGGTCGGCGCCCTCCAGGCGGCCCACCACGCCGACGGCCGGTGGGACCGGGGATGGACCGTGGAGCGGGTGTCCAACCGCGGCCGGGTGGCCGTCGGCCGCCAGGGGCGCCAGCGGGTGCTCGACCGCATCGACGTCCTGCCCGACGACCCGGCCCGCGCCGGGCTGCCCCTCCGGCCTGGCGACCGGGTGCGGGCCTCCGCCCGCGTCGACGGCATCTCGGCCGACGGCGGCTTCTGGGTCACCTTCGGCGACGGCTTCGAGGACCCGCCGAGCGGGACGTGCGTCCGGTACTACTGGGCCGTGGGCGGCGGGGACGCCGCCGCCTTCGTGGACGCCGTCACCCGTGCGCTGGGCGGGGCCGGGGTCCCGTACTCGCTGAAGCTGCCGGTCGAGGCCGCGGCCTACGGCCGGGCCGACGCCGCCGTGCTCTACCTGCCCGCCGCGGTCGCGGACGCGGCCACACGCGTGCTGCGAGAGGTTCACCGGGCGGTCGCCGGCATGCTGCGGGCCCCGACGCCCCGCCTCGCCTTCCGCCTCGCGCCTGGGGTCGCCGTCGCCGAGGACCCGCCGACCGGCGAGAGCTTCGGCCAGCACCGCTGCCGGCTGGTCGCCGAGGCGGCGAGCCACGCCGAGCCCGCGGCCATGGTCGACCGGATCCTCGAGCGCTTCCGGTCCGAGGGGATCGACCACGGCCGGCCCTACGCCAACCCCGGCTCGACCCGTCTCGCCGCCCCCTGGTCGTGACCGCCCCAGCCGACGACGGCACCGTGCTGGAGGCGGCGGAAGGCATCGGCGCCCACCTGTGCGCGACCGCCATCTGGCACGAGGACCGCTGCACCTGGACCGGCGACGACACCGACGGCGCCGGTCAGGTCTGCCACGGCTCCCTCGGCCCCGACCTTTACGGAGGCACCGCCGGCGTGGCCTGGTTCCTCGCCCACCTCTGGGCCGCGGCCGGCGGCGACGACGTCCTGGCCACGGCCAGGGGCGCCGCCCGCCACGCCCTCCGGCGAGCCCCGGGGGCCGGGGCCCACGGGATGTGGGCGGGCCACATGGGCGTCGCCCTCGGCACCCTGGCCGCGGCTCGGGCCCTGGACGACGGCGAGCTGCACGGGGCGGCGGTGGCCTGCGCCCGCGCTGCGATCCAGACCCCCGCGGCCTCGTCGTTCGACGTGGTCGGCGGCCTGGCCGGCGAGGTCCTGGGCCTGCTCGCCCTGGCCCCGGCGGTCGACGCCGACGCATGCCTCGCGGCGGCGACGGCCAGGGCCGTCGCCCTCGTGGAGGCCGGCGTCCCGGCCACCCGGGGGCGGGCGTGGGCGGATCGCACGCCGTCGCCGGGAGCGACGGTGCTGGCGCCGCTCTCCGGACTGGCCCACGGCGCGTCGGGGGTCGTCCTCGCCCTGACCGAGCTGGCCGCGGCCACGGGCGAGCGGGCCTTCGACGAGGCGATCACCGGGGCCCTGGCCTACGAACGGGCGTGGTTCGACCGCGGCCACGGGGGCTGGCCCGACCTGCGCGGGGACGAGGGCGGCAACCGCGCGGGCGGCGCCGGGCCCCTGACCTACCCCTGGTACTGGTGCCACGGGTCCTCCGGGATCGGCCTGGCCCGCCTCCGACTGGTCGAGCGCACCGGCGACCCCACCGCCGCCGCCGAGGCCGGCGCCGCCGTCGACCACGCCACCTCGGCCTGCCTCCGGAGCTTCCCGGTGACGGGCGGGGCCGGGTACGCGACAAACGTGTCGCTCTGCCACGGCGTGGCCTCGGTCGTCGAGCTGCACCTCGAGGCGGCGCGGGTCACCGGCAACGACGAGCACCTGGTCCACGCCCGCCGGCTGGCGCTGGCCGGGCGGCGCCAGGGCGTGGATGCCGGCAGGGCGCCCGTCGCCGCCGACCAGCTGCCGTGTGGCGTGTACGGCGGCGGGGAGAACCCCAGCCTCATGCTCGGGCTGGCCGGCTTCGGCGCCGCCCTCCTGCGGGCCGCCGCCCCGCTCGCCTGCCCGTCGCCCCTCATGGTCCAGGACTGGTTCCGGGCGCCCCCCGGGGTATCGGAGCGCCGATCCGGCGTCTCGTAGAGTCGATGGGAGGGGGACACACGATGACCGTCAAGTTCGCCAGGCACGACGTCTACCTCAGGGACCTCGCCGACCGGCGCAAGAAGGTCAGGCAGCTCCTCTGGGGCGACTTCCTCCGCATCCAGGAGGAGACCGACGACGGCTGGGCCAAGGTGCGGTGGGGCAAGGACGGCCTGTTCTGGATCCGCCAGGAGGACTGCCAGGACACGCGACCGCTCGAGGTGGTCTTCGTCGATGTCGGCCAGGGCGACGGCTGCCTGCTGGTGACGCCCGACACGGGGCCCCAGGAGAAGGTCGTGCTGATCGACGCCGGCGAGGGCCGCAACATGTACAACTTCGTCAAGTGGCGGTTCGGCGGCCTGGAAAAGCCGTTCCGGTTCCACGCGGCCGTCGTCACCCACTCGGACCAGGACCACTACGGCGGCTTCCAGCCGTTCTTCGACCACCAGAAGGTCTCGTTCTCCGCCGTCCACCACAACGGCATCGCCGAGCGCGCCGGCGGCGAGGTCTTCGGCCCGACCGACCCGAGCGGCCGTTTCCTCACCGACATCGTGGCCACCGACGCCGAGATGCGGGCCCTCTACGCCGACCCCGCCGTCCGGGGCGCCAAGAAGTACCCCAAGCTCATGCACACCGCCCTCACCAGCGGGCGGGTCGGCACGGTCGAGATGCTCTCCACCGCCCACGGCACCCTGGAGGGGGGCCGCTCCTGGATACCCGGCTTCAGCCCTTCGGAGAGCCCGCACCTGACCATCGAGGTCCTCGGCCCGGTGGTCGAGCCCGACGGCGCCGGCACGCCTCGGCTGCGCTGGTTCGGCGAGACCCCCGGCTCGTCGGGCCGCGACGACGGCAAGACCAAGAATGGCCACTCGGTGCTATTGCGGCTCACCCACCACAACTTCACCCTGCTCTTCGGTGGCGACCTCAACCTGCCGGCCGAGGACTTCCTCCTCCGCCACTACGGCGGCCTGGCCGCCGGCCAGCCGCTGTCGGCCGCCGTGGAGCCGGCGAAGGCCCGGCTCGGGGCCGACGTCATGAAGAGCTGCCACCACGGCTCGGCCGACGTGACCGACGAGTTCCTCGCCGCCGTCGCGCCGTTCGCCTTCACCGTGTCCTCCGGCGACCAGGAGAGCCACGTCCACCCCCGGCCCGACCTCCTGGGCCGGCTGGGCCGGCACGGCCGGGGCGACGCACCGCTCATCCTGTGCACGGAGATCCTCCGCTCCGGGCGCGAACGCGAGGACAGCGGCCTGCTGCGCCGGATCCGCCAGCTCGACGAGCTGATCGAGAACCCCGCCACCGCCGCCGAGGACCGGGAGGCGCACCGGGCCGAGCGGGACACGAAGCTCGACATGCTGGGCCGCCGCAACGTGGAGGTCTACGGGGCCATCACCCTGCGGACCGACGGGGACACGCTGGTGATCGCCTTCCGCCTCGAGAAACAGCGGGCCGGCGCCTCGCCGAAGCGCTGGCAGACCTACCGGTTCACCCACAAGCCCGGCGAGGGCTTCGTCCCGGAGCCCTGACCAGGGCCTGCCGTTCGTCCTTCCCGGAAGGACTTTCGGCCCTGTAAGCCCGCCCGCGGCGACCGTCAGCGTGGCAGAGGAGCCAGAGAGGCGATCTCGTGGCCGGCGGGCCCTGCCGGCCACGCCCGGTTGCAGGAGGACGCGGACATGATCAGTCGGAGGCAGTTCCTGAAGGGTGGCGCGCTGGGTGCGGCGGTGCTGGCCGGGCCGGGCGGGCTGGTGCGGGGCCCGGGCGGCCTCTTCACGCCCCCGGCCCTCGCGGCCCGGCGGCCCAACCTCCGCAAGTGGGCCAGCGCCTGCCCCACCCCAGGCGGGTCGTGGCCCGTCATCGACGTGCGCTCGTCGCCGGCCACGACGCTCCACCTGAGGCAGTTCACGGTGAGCGTCCACCCTGACATCCCACCGACGACGGTCTGGGGGTACGAGGCCGCAGCCGGTCCGGCGCCCGGGCGGTCCACCTACCTCGGCCCGACCCTGCTCGCCCAGCGGGGGTCGCCGGTCGACGTGACATTCGTGAACCAGCTGCCCCCCGTGCCGCTCTTCCCGGCCGACCCCATGCTGGTGCCTCCGGGACACGTCGACTGCCGGATCAACACCCACCTCCACGGCGGCCGCGTCGGCCCCGCCGACGACGGCAACCCGTTCTACGCGTACGGGAGCAGCCCGCCCGCGGAGGCGGCGCCGGGCTCGTCGCAGACCCACCGCTACCCCAACGAGCAGGGTGGCGCCCTCCTCTGGTACCACGACCACGCCCTCGGCATCACCCGCACGAACGTGTATGCCGGCCTGGCCGGCGGCTACCTGCTTCACGAGCCGGATCCCCGGCTGGCGGCGCGCAACGTCCCCTCCGCGTTCGACGCCAGCGCCGTCCCCGATCCCTACGCCCCCGGCGGGCTCATCCCCCTGCACGTCCCGCTGGTCGTCCAGGACAAGACGCTCGACTCCGACGGCCGCCTGATCTACCCCGACACCTGGACGCCGGAGTTCTTCGGCGACCACTGCCTGGTGAACGGACGGGCATTCCCGTTCCTCGAGGTCCAGCCGAGGAAGTACCGATTCACGTTCCTGAACGGCTCACAGAGCCGCTTCTACAACCTGGTCTTCAACGTGCCGGTGCCCATCACCCAGATCGGCGTGGAGCTCGGCCTGCTCGACGCGCCCCGGGCCGTCGCCGGCATCGTGCTCGGCCCGGCCGAGCGGGCCGACGTGATCATCGACTTCTCCAGCCTGCCGATCGGCGGCACCACCGTGCTCGTCGACGCCGCCCTCCCGGCCGGCGTCGTCAGCCCGACCCGCCCGCTCGGCGAGTGCATGCAGTTCCGAGTGGTCGGGCCGGCGCTCACCGGGCCCGACCCCTTCGCTGGCCCGCCCGTCCTGCCCGGCTGGAAGGCCACGAGCCCGACGCCACGCCCGGTCAAGGCCACCGTTACGTCGAAGATCACGCTGGAGGAGGTCATGGGCCGGGGCGGCAAGCCGGTCATGGCCGTGGTGAACGGGGCGCCGTTCATGCGGCGTGACGCCCAGGGCATGATGACCGCCGCTCCCGACGAGCCGTTCACCACCGAGATCGTCAAGAACCGCGCCACGGTGGACTGGCTGTACCTCAACCTCACCGCCGACTCCCACCCGTTCCACACCCACCTCGCCCACTTCGAGGTGATGGGCCGCCAGCCCCTCAACGCGGTGGCCTACGCCCAGGCGCTGGCCGACGCCCGGGCCAAGGTGCCCGCCGGGCAGCGTCTGGACCCCAAGGACTACCCGGACACGGCGCCGTTCGTCCTCGGCCCCGAGGTCCCCGCTCCGGCCCGGGAGAAGGGCCCGAAGGACACGGTGGTGGCCAACCCCGGGGAGATCACCCGTATCCGGGTCCGGTTCGACCTGCCCAAAGGGGTCAGGGGTCCGGCCCGCTACGTGTACCACTGCCACATCCTCGAGCACGAGGAGAACGAGATGATGCGCCCGGTGCTCGTCCAGTAGCCCGCTACGACGCGGGGCGGCCCCGCATCTGGGCGATGACGGCGGAATAGTCCAGGTCGCCGAGGCCGGCGGCGGCCGCCTCCTCGAGCCAGGCCCGGGCGCCGGGTGCCAGCCGCAGCCGGAGGCCGGCCTGCTCGGCCGCGGCCGTCACCAGGCCGAGGTCCTTGGCGGCCAGGGCGAGGCTGAAGTTGGGCGGGTACTCGCCGCTCTCGATCAGCGGGCGCTTGCCCCTGGCCGTGACACCGATGGGCGACTCGACGAGGATGTCGAGGACCTGACCCTCGTCGAGGCCCAGGGCGTCGGCCAGGGCGAGGGCCTCGCCGAGCCCGCACATCAACGCGCCGAGGGTGGAATTGGCCACCAGCTTCATGGCCGCCCCGCTCCCCAACGGCCCCAGGAGCCGGGGCGTGCCCATGGTCTCGAGGAGCGCCCGGCACCGATCGAACACCGCTTCTTCGCCGCCGACGAAAATCTTCAGCGTCCCCTCGGTGGCCTGGGGCACGCTGCCCAGCACCGGGGCGTCGAGCATGTCGACCCCGGCAGGCAGCCGGGCGGCGAGCGAGCGGACCGCGTCCGGCCCCACGGTGGACATCTCCACGAGCGTGGCGCCGGGGGCCATGCCGGCGGCCAGGCCGGCATGGCCGAGCGCCACCTGCTCCAGCGCGGGCGGGTCGGCCAGCATGGTGAAGACGACCTCCGCGCCCGACGCGGCGGCGGCCGGCGTACCCGCCTCATGCGCGCCGCGCTCGACGAGTGGGGTACCCCGTGCGGGCGTCCGGTTCCACACGGTGACGTGGTGGCCGGCGTCGAGCAGCCGGCCGGCCATCGGTGCCCCCATCCGCCCCAGCCCGCAGAAGGCGATCCTCGTCATGCCGATGCCTCTACCCCCGACAGCACGATCCGCAGCGCGCCCTCGATGGTGGCCACCCGGCCGTCGTCGGTCACCTTCTTGCCGTCGGCGTCCACCACGTAGAAGGCGTCGACCACCTCGTGGCCGACGGTGGCGACCTTGGCCGAGCGGATGTCGAGGCCGAGGTCGGCGAGCACGCGGGTGATCCGGTACAGCGTGCCGACCCGGTCGGGAGCCCGGACTTCCACGACGGTGGCGGTGTCGGACGCCTCGCTGTGGACGGCCACCTGGGTGCGCGGCGGCGCGGCGGCCAGCGGGCCCGTGCGCCAGGCGTACTGCCGGGCCCGGTCGGCCAGGCGGGACTCGATCGAGAGGCCGCCGGCGACGGCGCGGCCGACGTCGGCTTCGACGGCCGCCCACTCGGGGTCGCGCCCGAACGACGGCTCGACGACGAAGTGCTCCAGGGCCAGGCCGTCGTCGCTCGAGCAGGCGCGGGCCGCGAGCACGTCGAGCCCGTGGATGGCCAGGACGCCGGCGACTGCGCAGAACACGCCCGGGCGGTCGGGGGCGACAACGGTGAGCTCGTTGCCGGACGGCTCGAGCACGAGGCGGCCGGCGGCGCGGGCCCGGTCGAGGGCGGCGACGTGCTCGGGGCCGGGGAACTCGCCGCCCACCGGCGCGGCCCGCCCGGAGAGCAGCCGGTCGACCCGATCGACGAGGTCGGCGACCAGTCCCGCCTTCCACGGGCTCCACGCCGCAGGGCCGGTGGCCTCGCTGTCGGCGACGGTCAGGTGATGGAGCAGCTGGAGGAGGCGGCGGTCGCCCACCTTCTCGGCCACCGCGGCCACGGTGGCCGGGTCGTCGAGGTCGCGGCGGGTGGCCACGTCGGGCAGGAGCAGGTGGTGGCGGACCATGGCGACGAGCACGGCGACGTCGTCCGGCCGGAACCCCATGCGCGTGCCCACCTCCTCGATGACCGCCTCGCCGGCCACCGTGTGGTCGTCGCCCCGGACGCCGACGAAGCCCTTGCCGATGTCGTGCAGCCAGGTCCCCACGAGGAGCAGGTCCGGCCGCTCGACGCCACCCGCCCCGGCCGCCGCGCCGGCGGCGGCCTCGCACAAATGACGGTCGACGGTGAAGCGGTGGTAGGCG
>Ga0247719_1000435_pt1 | contig 25672 bp, 24 predicted proteins | sample 41E_DmetaG_FD_189046 | JGI IMG/M metagenome (GOLD analysis project Ga0247719, IMG submission 189046) | Soil microbial communities from hillslope of Landscape Evolution Observatory, University of Arizona, Oracle, AZ, United States - 4-1-E_D | ecosystem: Engineered > Artificial ecosystem >...
GCGCCTCCGGACGCCGCCCGCGGCGCGCGTGCTCGACGGGCGGACGAAGACCTATCTGTACGCCACGCGCGCAGGCGACGCTCCGAAGGGCGCCGAGATCGTCGCGGTGCCGGCCGGCCCGGGCGGGGTCGCGCTCGACGCCGTCGTCGCGGACCTCGCGAAGCGCGGGGTCCGGCGCCTCATGGTCGAGGGCGGCGGGCGGGTCCTGCGCGCCTTCCTCGACGCGGGCCTCGCGGACCGCTTCACGCTCTACGTCGCCCCCGTCGTGGTCGGCGAGGCGGGCGCCCCGGGGCTCGCCGCGGGCGCGGCCGCGGCGGACGCCTCCGGCGTCCTCGGGCTGCGCCTCGTCGCGGCCGAGCGGCTCGGGGCCGGCGTGCTCCTCGACCTCGCCCCGCGGCGGTGAGCCCCTGCGCTTCCTCGCGGACGAGATGCTCGGCACGCTCGCGCGGCGTCTGCGCCTCCTCGGCTACGACACCGCCTATGCCCGCGACGTCGAGGACCATTCGCTCCTCGTCCGCGCCCGCGCCGAGGGGCGCCGCCTCCTCACGCGCGACCGCGCCCTCGCCGCCCGCGCGGGCCCCGCGGCGACGCTCGTCGTCGCGACGGACCTCGACCGGCAGGTCGACGACCTCGTCCGGGCGCTCGGCCTCGCGCCCGATCCCGCGCGGTTCCTCTCGCGCTGCGCCGCGTGCAACGCGCCCGTGCGGCCCGCCCCCCGCGAGGAGGCCGCCGGCCGCGTCCCGCCCGCCGTTCTCGCCCGCCACGACGCGTTCTGGGCCTGCGACGCCTGCGGACGCCTGTATTGGCGAGGCACGCACGTCGAGCGGCTCGAGGCCTGGGCCCGCCGCGTCCTCGGCGCGTGATCCCGTCTGGTTTATCAAGGACGGCCACTTTCCCGGGCCTGATCATGGTTGATGTAGAGATCATCCCCGTCGGGGGATACAGCGACTTCGGTCGCAACATGACGGCCGTCCGCGTCGGTCGCGAAGCCGTCATCTTCGACATGGGCATCAAGCTCGACCGCGTGATGCTCGACGAGGACGCGGTCTTCGACGAGATGCAGCCCGCCGACCTGCAGAAGCTCGGCGCCATCCCGGACGACACCGTCCTCAAGAACCTGAACGCGAAGGTCGTCGCGATCGTCATCGGGCACGGCCACCTCGACCACGTCGGGGCGGTCGCGAAGCTCGCGCCGAAGTACCGCGACGCCCCCATCTACGCGGCGCCGTACACGATGCGGCTCATCGAGGACATGAGCCGCGGCTTCCGCGGCAAGGAGCGCCTCATCCCGAACAAGCTCGTCACGATCCGCGCGGGCGAGAAGCGCGACATCACGCAGCACCTCGGCCTCGAGTTCGTCCACATGACGCACTCGATCCCGCACACGGCCTTCCCGGTCCTCCACACGAACCGCGGCGCGATCGTCTACGGTCTCGACTTCAAGTTCGACAACATGCCCGTGATCGGGCCGAAGCCGGACTACAACCGGCTGAAGGAGCTCGCGATGGAGGGCGTCCTCGCCCTCGTCACGGAGTCGACGAACGCGGGCGACGAGACGAAGACGCCGAGCGAGACCATCGCGCGCGACATGCTGCGCGACTTCCTCTTCGGCATCGAGAACGAGCGCGACGGGCTCGTCGTCTCCACGTTCTCGTCCCACATCGCGCGCATCAAGTCCATCGCCGAGTTCGGCCACGAGCTGGGCCGCGAGGTCCTCCTCCTCGGCCGCAGCATGGAGAAGTATTCCTCCCACGCCGCGGAGCTCGACCTCGTCGACCTGCCCGCGACGACGCGCATGCACGGCTACGGCAAGAGCGTGCAGCAGGCGCTCAAGAAGGTGATGAAGAACAAGAGCAAGTACCTCGTCGTCGCGACCGGCCACCAGGGCGAGCCCGGCTCGCTCCTCGTGCGCATCGCGAACAAGGAGCTGCCGTACCGCGTCGAGAAGAACGACCAGGTGATCTTCAGCGCGAACGTCATCCCGACGCCGACGAACCGCGCCAACCGGCACCTCCTCGAGACGAAGCTCAACATGCAGGGCGCCCGCATCATCAAGGGCGCGCACGTGTCGGGCCACGGATCGCGCGAGGACCACCGCGAGCTCCTCACGATGCTCGAGCCGCGCCACATCTTCCCCGCGCACGGCGGAATCGACCTCCAGAGCCAGTACGTCGAGCTCGCCGAGCGCCTCGGCTACCGGATGAACGAGACGGTCCACGTGATGCGCAACGGCCAGCGCTACACGATCCCGCGGGAGCGAGGTCATTGAGCGTCCTCAAGGCGATCAAGGTCTACGCCGAGCACACGGACCGCGCGCTCCTCACCTGCCTCGACGACGTCACGCCCGAAACGCTCCGCGCCGCGTGTCTCCACTACCCGGCCGCGGGGGGCAAGCGCCTGCGCCCCGTCATGGCGCTTCTCGCCTGCGAGGCCGCGGGCGGCGAGCGCGCCCGGGCGACGCCGCTTGCCGTGGCGCTCGAGCTCATCCACAACTTCAGCCTCATCCACGACGACATCATGGACCGCGACGACCTGCGTCGCGGGATCCCCACGGTCCACAGGAAGTGGGACGAGGCGACCGCGATCCTCGCGGGCGACACCCTCTTCGCGAAGGCCTTCGAGCTCCTCGCCGCGGGCGGCGCGGACCCCGAGGTCACGCGGCGCGTCGTCCTCGACGTCGCCGTCATGGGCCGCGTCCTCTGCGAGGGCCAGGTCCTCGACATGGCCGGCGAGCGCGAGGACGTGACGAAGGACCGCTACCTCGACATGATCGACCGCAAGACCGCGCGCATCTTCGAGGTCGCGGCCCGTTCAGGCGGCCTTCTCGGCGGCGCGACGGCGTCGCAGGCCGACGCCCTCGGAACCTACGGGCGCGACTTCGGCCTCGCTTTCCAGATCCACGACGACGTGCTCGACCTCGTTTCGACCACGGAGGTCCTCGGCAAGCCCGCGGGTTCCGACATCCGCGCGGGCAAGAAGACCCTCGTCGCCGTCCTCGCGCACGCGCGCGCGGACGCGAAGCAGCGCGCGACCCTCGCGCAGGGGTTCGGGAAGATCGACGCGACGGAGGCCGAGGTCGCGGCCGTCCTCGACGTCTTCCGCGCGACGCGCGCGCTTGCGGACGCCGAGGCGGAGGTCGCGCGCCACACCGAGCGCGCGATCCGGGCGCTCGAGGCGCTGCCCCCGGGATCGAGCCGCGACCTGCTCGCGGACCTCGCCCGATGGGGCGCGACGCGCACGAGCTGATCACGCGGGCCGGCGCGAGGCCGCGAGGATCATGAGTCCCGCGATCGACGCGAGCCCGAAGAGCGCGGCCGCGACGCGGTTCCCGGCGTTGTAGGCGGTCGCCGCGAAGAAGGCCTGCCACACGACGACGGCCGCGACGACGAGCGCGAAGACCAAGCGCGCGAAGGACACCCGCCCGGGAGCGCGTCCGCGCCGCATAAGGGCCGCGCCCGAGGCAAGGGTCAAGAACGGGAACCCCCGTTGACGCCGCGTGAGCGACTGGAAGCCCCGGGCCGAGGCCCTCGCGCGCAAATACGCCCTCGAGAACGCCGTGAAGCACGGCGGCAAGGCCACCCCCGGCGCGGTCATCGGTAAGGTCCTCGCCGAGGACCCGGCGCTCCGCGCCCATGCGAAGGAGGTCCCCGCCGTCGCGGCGGCCGTCGTCGCGGACGTGAACGCGATGGACGCCGCAGCGCAGAAGGCCGCCTTCGACGCGACCGCGCACGAACGCGTGGACCTCGCGCGCAAGAAGGAGGACACGGGCCCCCTCCCCGCGCTTCCCGACGCCGCGGCCGGGAAGGTCGTCCTGCGCTTCGCGCCCAACCCGAGCGGGCCGCTCACGCTCGGCCACGCGCGCGGCGTCATCGTCTCCTTCGCCTACGGCGAGAAGTACGACGGCACGGTCATCCTGCGCTTCGACGACACGGACGCGACCGTGAAGCGTCCGATGCCGGAGGCGTACGCGTGGATCCCCGAGGACATCGCGTGGCTCGCGGGCCGCGCGGCCGACCGCACGTTCCGGGCCTCCGCGCGCATCCCCCTCTATTACGAATGGGCCGCCAAGCTCGTCGACGTCGGCGGCGCCTACGTGTGCGAATGCACGGGCGACGACTTCCGCGTTCTCAAGGAGCGCGGCGAGCCGTGCCCGCACCGCGGCCAGGACGTCGCGACGAACGCCGCGAAATGGAAGCGCATGACGGACGGCGGCTACAAGCCCGGCGAAGCCGTGCTCCGCGTGAAGACCGACATCCGGCACCGCGACCCCGCGCTGCGCGACTGGGTCGCCTTCCGCCTCGCGCGCGACCCGCACCCGCTCGAGGGCGACACGTACCCGGTCTGGCCGCTCCTCGACTTCCAGAGCGCGATCGACGACCACGTCGAGGGCGTCACGCACATCATCCGCGGGAAGGACCTGCGCGACTCCACCGAGAAGCAGGCCTTCCTCTACCGCCACCTCGGCTGGACGTACCCGCACACGCTCTACTGGGGCCGCGCGAGCGTCCACGAGTTCGGCAAGTTCTCGAAGTCGATCCTGAGCGAAGGCATCAAGTCCGGCGAGTACTCCGGATGGGACGACCCCCGTCTCCCCACGCTTCGCGCGCTGCGCCGCCGCGGCTTCGCCGCCGAGGCGATCCGCGCGTTCTGGCTCGCGTTCGGCCTCAGCGAGAAGGACGTCGCCGCGAGCATGAAGACCCTCGAGAGCGAGAACCGCAAGGTCGTCGAGCCCACGGCGCACCGGTTCTTCTTTGTCGACGATCCGCGCGAGATCCGGGTCACGGGCGCGCCCGCGCTCGCGGGCGAGGCGCCCCGCCACCCGGACCGTCCGCAGGACGGCATGCGACGCTTCTCGATCGCCGCGGCGCCGGACGGCGCGCGCGTGCTCCTCGCCGGGACCGATCACGACGAGGTCGCGAAGCCGGGCCGGAAGGTCCGCCTCAAGGACCTCGCGAACCTGCGCTTCGTCGCCGACGGCGTCGCGGAGCACGCGGGGAACGACCTCGCGTTCCTCAAGGAGGCCGACCGCATCGTCCACTGGGCGCCCGTCGACGGCGTTCCCGTCGAGGTCCTCATGGACGACGGCTCGACGAAGCGCGGCCTCGCGGAGCGCGGCCTCGCCGACGAGAAGGCGGGCGCGATCGTCCAGTTCGAGCGCTTCGGGTTCGTGCGCCTCGAGGCCGTCTCGAGCGCGGGCGTGAAAGCGGTCTTCACCCACAAGTAGCCCACAACGTCTTTGAGGCGGGCGGGCGCTCGCGCCGCGTGCGCATCGTCTCCCTCGTGCCGAGCCTCACGGAGACCCTGTTCCACCTGGGCCTCGACCGGGAGGTCGTGGGCGTCACGAATTTCTGCGTGCATCCCAAGGGCGCGGTCGCGCGCAAGCGGCGCGTGGGCGGCACGAAGAATCCGGACGTGAAGGCCATCCTCGCGCTCGAGCCGACGCTCGTCGTCGTGAACACGGAGGAGAACCGGCGCGAGGACGTCGACGCCATCGCGAAGGGCGGCGCGCCGGTGCACGTCACGGACATCCGCACCGTCGCGCGGGCGGTCGACGCCGTGCGCGGGCTCGGCGAGGCGACCGGCGCCATCGGCCCCGCGAAGGCGCTCGCGAAGCGGCTCGAGGAGGCGGCCCGCGAGGCCGCCGCGCGACGCGGGCCCCCGGTCAAGGTCTACTGCCCGATCTGGCGGGACCCCTGGATGACGATGAACGGCGACACGTACGCCCACGACGCGCTCGCGCACGCGGGCGCCGCGAACGTGTTCGCGGACGCCTCCGCGCGATGGTGCGACGGAACGCCCGCCGAGGCCCTCGCGCGCGGCGCCGAGGCCGCCCTCCTCCCGTCCGAGCCGTACCCCTTCTCCGGCAAGCACGTCGACGACCTCGTCGCGGCCGGGTTCCCGCGCGCCCGCGTGGGCCTCGTGGACGGCGAGGCGCTCACGTGGTACGGGGTCCGGACCGCGCGGGGGCTCCACGCGCTCGTCGACGCCGTCGACCGCGTGCGCCTCCCCGGGCCCCGCGGCCTATAAATACCCCCTCGACCTTGTCCGCCGTACCTCACAGCCCATGACGCCCTTTGCGGCGGAGGCGCGGCGCGTGACGCTCCCGTGAGCGTCCGGCGAAGACGTCCCCGGACGTCGTCGCGTCTCCTTCTCTCGGCGTCCTCGGGCCCAGGAGGGTCCACCATGGCGATGTACGTCCGTTTCGAAGTTCCCAAGGAGATCCAGGACAAGACCTACGAGGCCATCGAGGGCGCGCGCGACTCCGGCGCCGTCAAGAAGGGCACGAACGAGGTCACGAAGCTCATCGAGCGCGGCCAGGCCAAGCTCGTCGTCATGGCCGGCGACATCACGCCCGAGGAGGTCCTCGCGCACATCCCGCTCCTCTGCGAGGAGAAGGGCGTCCCGTACACGTACGTCTCCTCGAAGCAGGAGCTCGGCACGTCGGCGGGCCTCGAGGTCGCGACCGCGAGCGTCGCGATCACGGACGCCGGCCGCGCGAAGCCCCTCGTCGACGAGATCGCCGCGCAGGTCGCCGCGCTCAAGCGCTGAACGAGGTGACGTGAATGGCCGAAGAGGAAGACGTTGGTATCCCCGCCGAGGTCGTCGAGATCATCGGCCGGACCGGCATGACCGGCGAAGCGACGCAGGTCAAGGTCCGCGTCCTCGACGGACGCGACAAGGGCCGCATCATCACCCGCAACGCCTTCGGGCCCGTGCAGATGGGCGACATCCTGCTCCTGCGCGAGACCGCCCGCGAGGCGAAGAAGCTCAACATGAGGTAATGTCATGGTCGACAAGCGCGACTGCTCGTTCTGCGGCAAGCCCATCGAGCCGGGCACGGGCAAGCTCTACATCAAGAAGGACGGCACGAAGTACTGGTTCGACTCCAGCAAGTGCCAGGCCAACCTCGTGGAACTCAAGCGCGTCTCGCGCAAGGTCAAGTGGACCACGCACTACGTGAAGGGCGTTGCCGGCGCGTCCGGCGCGGCCGCCACGTCGAGCGCGGAAAACGCGCCGAAGAAGGCCAAGAAGCAGGCCGCCGAGACGCCCGCCGCCCCCGCCCCGAGCGAGAGCTGAGCCCATGGCCGAGCGCGTCTTCGCCATGGTCAAGCCCGACGGGGTCCAGCGCGGCCTCGTGGGCGAGGTCGTCCGCCGATACGAGGCCCGCGGCCTCAAGGTCGTCGGCCTCAAGCTCATGCAGGTGCCGAAGAGCCTCGCCGAGGCGCACTACGCGGAGCACCAGGGCAAGAAGTTCTACGACGGCCTCGTGAAGTACATCACGAGCGGCCCCGTCGTGGCCCTCGTCGTCGAGGGGAAGGACGCGATCAAGGTCGTCCGCACCGTGAACGGCGCGACGAACCCCGTGGACGCGGTCCCGGGCACGATCCGCGGCGACTACGCGCTCGACATCGGGCGCAACGTCGTGCACGGGTCGGACTCCCCCGAGTCGGCGGCCCGCGAGATCGGCCTCTACTTCACGAAGGACGAGCTCGTCCAGTACGAACTCGCCACGAAGTCCTGGGTCCAGGAATAGTCCCGCCGCGGGCTCGCCCGCGGCCTCCTTTTCTTTCCATATCAACTCCGGCGAGCGGAGCGGCCACCCCGCAGGGGGCAAACCTTCATGTCCCGGACCCGACAGAATGCCCGGCTCCAGGCTGATTCCCGTGAAGGCCCTCCCCACCCTTCTTGCCGTCTTCGCTCTCCTGGGCGCCGCCGTTTCGGTGGCGGCCGCGGAAGGCGAGCACGAATCCCGCGCCGACCGCGCGGGCCGGATCCTCGAAGGCGACTCCGCGCGCCTTGCGGCGAAGCTCGACGCTTGCGCCGCGCACGCGCGCGAGACGCGCTCGCGCGATGCCGCCCTCGACTGCTTCGCGTCCGCGCGCGCCGAGGCGCGCGCCGTCGCCGACCGTCTCGCGGCCGCCCGCGAGCGTCTCGCGGCCGCGAAGGCCGACCACGAGACCCGCGCGGCCGCCCTGCGCGCGCTCGACGCCGCCGCCGCCGAGGCCGCGGGTTCCGAACGCTTCATGCGCGCCTGCGCGGAGCGCCTCGGCGGCCTCGACCGCCGCGCGACCGACGGCGCCTCGGAGGCCGTCAAGGAATGTCTCGCGAAGGCCCGCGCGCACGCGGCGAACCTCGCGCGCGCCGCGGGACGGAACGCGACCGCGTCTGCCGACCACGAAGCGCGCATCGCCGCCGCGCAGTCCTTCCGCGCGGCCGCGGAGCGGTTCCACGCGGAGCAGCGCGCCGAGATGGAACGCCTGCGCGAGGCCTTCGAGGCGAAGCACGCGGGTCTGCGGGAGCGCCATCAGGCGGCAATTGAGGCCGAGCGCGCGAACTGGACCGCGGCGAAGGCCGCGGCGCGCGAGGCGTGCGCGGCCGAGAACGGCACCGCCCGCGCGGCGTGCATGCGCGCCGCGCTCGCGGACGACCTCAAGGCGATCAACGAGCGCCTGAAGGCCCTGCGCGCGGAGCTTCGCCTCGAGCACCAGGAGGCGGTCCGGGAAGCGAAGGCCCTCGTGAAGAAGTTCCACCAGGAATCCATGGCCAAGTTCCGCGCCGCGATGCGGGCCCACGGCGCCGACGTTCCGGAGACGCCGTTCGCGGAGGTGAGCGAGAAGCGTCACGACGAAGCGCCGGAGGACGCCGCCCTGGAGCTCCTCGCCGCGGCCCTCGAGGGCGGCCCGGAAGCCCCGAACGAGGAAGCAGCCGAGGCCCACGCCTCGAACGCGACCCATGCCGACACGGGGGCGAGCGCCTGAAGTCCGCGCTTCCCGCCCTCGCCGCCGCGCTTCTCGCCCTCGCCGTCGTCCCCTCCGCGCTCGCGAACGACCCCGGGGGCGACGAGGCCCACCACGGAAGCTCGAACGAGTCGGACCTCGACGAGCCCGACTTCGCGGAGGATCCCTTCGCGAACGAGACGGGCTTCGACGACGCGATGGCCGACGCGGAGGCCGAGGCGAACGCGACCTCGAAGGGGGACCCGGGCGACCCGGCGGCGGGCGCGAACGACACGCGCCGCGACCTCGACCGGGCCCCGCCCGCCGGGGGTTCGAAGCCCGCCGCGACGCCGCTTCCGGCCGTCGCCGCGCTCGCCGGCTTCGCGCTTGCGGCCCTCGCGCGGCGGCGCTGAGCAAACGTGAAGCCGCGCCGCGCGCTTTGCGGCGCATGACCTCCACGGTCGTGCGCCGCGCGACGCGGTCGGACGCCGACGCCTTCCTCCGGCTCGTGGACGCGCTCGCGCGCTACGAGAAGCTCGACCCGCCCGGCCCCGAGGCCCGCGCGCGGCTCGTCGAGGACGCCTTCGGGCCGCGCCCGCGCTTCGCGCTCCTTGTCGCCGAGCGCGCAGGCGCGATCATCGGCTACGCGATCCTGGTCGAAACGTACTCGAGCTTCCTTGCGCGCCCCACCCTCTATCTCGAGGACGTGTTCGTCGCCCCGGAGGCCCGCAACAAGGGCGCGGGCCGCGCGCTCGTCGCCGCGTGCGCGAAGGAGGCGCTCGCGCGCGGCTGTCACCGCCTCGAAGGCGTCGTGCTCGACTGGAACGAGCCTGCGCGCGGCTTCTACGCGGCGACGGGCGGGGCCGTGCTCGACGACTGGCGGCTCCTCCGCTACGATCGCGCGGCGCTCGAGCGTCTTGCGGGTTGACCCGCCTTTCGCGAGCCGGGTCTTTTTTATACCTCCATGGGATAGTCGGCCACCTCAGGGGGATCCCATGGTCACGCGCCAACCCATCGTCTCCGTCCTCGGCCACGTCGACCACGGCAAGACGAGCCTCCTCGACCGGATCCGCGGGTCCTCCGTCGCGAAGCGCGAGGCGGGCGCGATCACGCAGCACATCGGCGCCTCCGAGATGCCGCTCGACGCGATCCGCGAGGTGTGCGGCCCGCTCATGAAGGGTCGCGACTTCCGCGTGCCCGGCCTCCTCTTCATCGACACGCCCGGTCACCACGCGTTCTCCACGCTCCGCGCCCGCGGCGGCGCCCTCGCCGACCTCGCGATCCTCGTGGTCGACATCACGGAGGGCTTCAAGCCGCAGACGAAGGAGGCGCTCTCGATCCTCCGGAAGAACCGGACGCCCTTCGTCGTCGCGGCGAACAAGATCGACAAGATCCACGGATGGGATTCGAAGCCGGGCCAACCCTTCATGCTGAGCGTCAAGGAGCAGTCCGAGAGCGTCCAGGGCCGTCTCGACGAGCGCGTCTGGGAGGTCATCGGCGCGCTCACCTCCAACGGCGTCCCGAGCGCGGACCGCATCGACCGCATCACGGACTTCACGAAGGCGATCGCGGTCGTGCCGCTCTCCGCCCACACCGGCGAAGGCATTCCCGACCTTCTCCTCACGCTCGTCGGTCTCGCGCAGCGCTTCCTCGAGGAGCAGCTCGCGACGAGCCTCGAAGGACCCGGCCGGGGCACCGTTCTCGAGGTGAAGGAGGAGCGCGGCCTCGGTCTCACGCTGGACGTCATCCTCTACGACGGGCACATCCGCGCGGGCGACACGATCGTCCTCGGCGCGCTGGGGTCTCCGAAGGTCACGAAGGTGAAGGGGCTCCTGAAGCCGAAGCCCAAGGACGAGATGCGCGACCACCGCGAGCCGTTCTCCTCCCTCAAGGAGGTGTACGCGGCAAGCGGCCTCAAGATCAGCGCGCAGGACCTCGAGGGCGTCCTTGCGGGCGCGCCGCTCGTGGTCGCGCGCGGCGACGACCTCGCCGCCATCCGCGAGGAGGTCTCGAAGGAGGTCGCGATCGACATCGAGACGGCCGACACGGGCGTCTTCGTGAAGGCCGACACGCTCGGTTCGCTCGAGGCCCTCGCAAGCGAGTGCCGCGACCGCAAGATCCCGATCAAGCGCGCGGAGGTCGGCGACATCTCGCGCCGCGACCTCATCGACGCGGAGAGCATCCAGGACCCCCTTCGCAAGGCCATCCTCGCCTTCAACGTGAAGCTCCTGCCGGACGCGAAGGACTTCCTCGCGCACCCCGACAACAAGGTCGCCTCGTTCCAGAGCGACATCATCTACCACCTCCTCGACGAATACGAGGCGTGGATCAAGACCAAGACCGCGGACCTCGAGCGCGACCGCCGCGCCACGATGACCTTCCCGGGCAAGGTCTCGATCATGCCGGACCACATCTTCCGCATCTCGAAGCCCGCGATCGTGGGCGTGCGCATCCTCTCCGGTCGCCTGCGCGTGGACCAGAAGTTCCTGCGCGACGACGGCCGCACCGTCGGCGTCGTGAAGAGCATCCGCCGCGGCGAGGAGTCCGTGAAGGAGGCGCTCCCGGGCGAGGAGGTCGCGGTCGCGATCGACGACGTGACGATCGGGCGCCAGATCAGCGCCGGCGACGTCCTTTACGTCGACGTTCCCGAAGGCGACGCGAAAACGCTCCTCAAGTCGACGAACCTTCTGAACTTCGACGAGATGGAGATCATGAAGGAGGTCGCGTCGATCCGCCGCAAGGAAGACAAGTTCTGGGGCATGTGAGGAGGGCCGGTCGCGCCCCTCGGGGGGCGCGACGGGTTCGGGGCCTTACAGCGGCACTCCGTGGCACGAGCCTGCGGGCTCGTGCCACTTCGTGCCAGAGAAGGGGGCTATCCGCCCCCTCCTCTGGACTTCTCCCGTGGACCCGGGGGCTGCCGCCCCCTGGACCCCCGACCCAAACCCGCGTTCCTTGTCGTACGGGGCTCGGGTTTCACGGCTCCCTTTCGCGTGCGCGTGCGAGGGCGCGCGTGAGGCGCCTCTTGCGACGGTCAACCTTCTGAACCCGGGCGCGAACACCGGCTGCGGTCCCGGTCCCAGTCCCGGTCCCGGACCCGGTCCCGGCGCCCGGACCCGGTCCCGAAGTCCGGTCCCGAAGCCCGAGCCCCGACACCGAGACGCGACGCCCGGTCCCGCGGCGCGTGCCCGCGCGCAACGCCGCGCGCGGGTTCTCGAGGACACGGGTCGTGCGAGACCCTTATGGAATCCTCCGTCGATGGGCGTGTGGAACCATGCTCGCGCGATGGCTGAAGAAGTCGAAGCTGAAGCGCATCGAACGCAAGCTCAAGCGTCTGCACACGGAGCAGAAGGACGTGCGGCACGCGCTTCACGACCTCGACGAGGCGCGGCGCAAGGGTAAGGTCACGGGACCCGATCACGCCGCGAAGCACGCGAAGCTCGAGGCGCGCAAGAAGGCGCTCACGGACGAGGTCAACACGCTCATGACCGAGGAGCACGCGCTCAAGGCGGAACTGGCGAAGCCCGCGGGCTGACCTCGCGCTCCGTCGCGACCCATGCGGCGCCCGCGGCGGCCGCCACGAGGAGGACGGCGAGGGCGGGGGGCGCGAGCCCGTAGAGCGCGCCCGCGACGACGCCGCCCGCGAACGTGCCGAGGCTCATCGCGGTCGAGAGCGCGCCCTGAGGCGCGGCGCGGCCGGGTCCCGCGCGGCGCGCGAGGAGGCTCGGCAGGAGCGCGGAGAGCGTGCTCTGGCCCGCGAAGAAGACGAAGGCGCCGAGGGCGACCGCGGGGAGGCCGCCCACCGGCGAGGCGACGAGCGCCGCCCCGAGGCCGAGCGCGGCCGTCGCGGCCGCGAGGACGACGCCCGCGCGGCCGCGGTCCGCAAGCCGCGCGCCCGCGAACATCGCGAAGCCGCCCGCGACGACGGCGACGGCGAGGAGGCGGCTCGCCTCGGCTGGTGGGAGGTGACGCGCCGCTTCGAGGGGGAAGACGAGGAGGACGGCGGCGAGCGACGCGTTCACGACGAACCCCGCGCCGTAGAGGCCGCGCGACCCGACCGCCGGGTCCTCCGCCGATTCCATCGGCGCGGGCGCGGGAACGGCGGAGACGGCGACGGCCGCGAGGGCGAAAATCGCGAGGGCCCCCTGCGCGAGGAAGAGGCCGGGAACGCCCACGGCGGGGGCAAGGAGCGGGCCGAGGACGAGGCCGAGCGTGAACGTCCCGCCGATCGCGGCCCCCATGAGGGCCATGCGGCGCGTGCGGCGCGTCGGCTCGCCCGACTCCGCGGCAAGCGCCATCGCGATGCCGTTCACGGCGCCCGCGCCCGAGACGAAGCGCGCGATCGCGAGGACGACGACGTGGTCCGCGTAGGCCGCGACGACGCTTCCCGCGGCCGTGAGCCCGAGCCCGAGAAGAATGGCGCCCTTGCGGTTCCAGCGGTCCGCGAGGAGGCCGAACGGGACCTGGAGGAGCGCGGCCGCAAGGGCGTACGCGCCGAAGGCCACCCCGACGAGGAGGAGCCGACCGTTCGCGTCCGCCGCGAAGGGCGCCGCGTCGAGCGCGAGCGCGTACGGCGTGAAGACGGAGAGGACGAGCGAGAGCGCGAGGATGCGCAGGCTCACGACCGCGAGGGCGAGGGGGAGGCCGCTTCGTCGCTCCACGTCCGCGCGAGGGGCGCGATACTATACAAGCGCGTCGGAGGCGTCATCCGATGACCATGGCGTCGGGCTCGATCGGGATGGGCTTCGAGAAGCGGTCGAGCAGGTAGGGTTCGAGGTCGTAGGCGGGCTTGCGGCCGAGGACGAGGTCGGCCGTGATGCGCGTCGTGACGGGCGAAATCATGAATCCGTGGCCCGAGGCGCCGTTCAGCTGGAGGAAGTTGTCGAGACCGGGCGAGGGTCCGAGGACGGGCTTGTTGTCGGGGGTGACGTCGTACGTGCCGGCCCATTGCCGGAAGGCCTTGACGTCGGCGAGCGTCGGCACGAGGTCGACGATCGCGCGCGCGATGTCGCGCATGAACCGGAAGCTCGACCCGAAGTTGATGCCCGGCCGCTCGCCCTTGTGGCCGATCCCCGCGATGACCTCGCCGCGCATGTCCTGGTTGAGGTAGAGACCGTTCCTCAGATCCACGACCATGGGGTCGAGGAACGGCTTCAGCGCCTCCATGACCACGATCTCGTGCCGGACCGGGACGTTCGGCAGCGCGACGCCGGCCATCGCGGCGACGTCGCGCGACCACGACCCGGCCGCGTTGATGACCCAGTCGGCGCGGATGGGTCCGCGCGAGGTCTCCACCTCGACCACGCGGCCGCCCTTCGCGACGAGGCCCGTGACCTCCGTGAACGTCTCGACGTCCACGCCCATCTTCCGACACGCCTTCCAGTAGCCCTGGACGACGCTCCAGGGGAAGATGATGCCGTCGCTCGGGGAGAACGTGCCGCCGACGACGCCATCGAGGTTCACGACGGGGGCGAGGACGTGCGCATCCTCGGGCGTCACGAGCCGGCTCCTGACGCCGTGCGCGTTCTGCACGGCGACGTTGCGCTTGAGCGTCTCGACCGTGCGCTCGTCGTACGCGAGAAACAGGTAGCCGCCCTGGCGGAACCAGACGTTGAAGCCTAGCTCGGGCGCGAGGGCCTTGAACGCGCGGATGCTGTCGCGCGCGAGGACGAGATTGTCCGGCGTCCCCCATTGGGCGCGCACGCCGCCGCCGTTGCGGCCGCTTGCGCCGTAGAGGACGTACTTCCGCTCGAGGACGACGACGTCCGTGACGCCCGCCTTCGCGAGATGGTACGCGACGCCGAGCCCGTTCACGCCGCCGCCGATGACGACGACGCTCGCCCCGCGCTTCACGCGTCGTCCTCCTCGGCCGCAAGGAAGCGGAGCGGGATCGGCCGCGTGGGTGGACGGTACGTGATCGCGCCGAGCGCGGCCTCGTCCTCGCCCGTCATCTCGGCGAGGATGCGGCGCGCGAGCACGACGCAGCTTTTTCCCTGGCAGGGGCCCGTCGCGAAGCCCGTGTAGCGCTTGAGCGACTCGAGGTCCGCGAAGCCGTCGAGGACGGCGTCGCGCAGCTCGTCCTCGGTGACGTCCTCGCAGGCGCACACGATGCGCTTCGGGGTCGTCATCGCGTGGCCTCCATCGCGCGCCGCGCGGCCGCGGCGCCCGCCCGCGCGCCCTCGGCAAGCGACGTCTCGACGTTGCGGGACCCGGCCGCGGCGCCCGCGGCGTGGAAGGCGCCGACCCCCGTCCAGCCGGTCCCGTCCACAACCGCGTGAAAGCCGCCTTTCGCGGCGTCGAACGCGACGGGCGCGCCCGTCTGCTGCAATAGCTCGGGCCTGGGCGTCGCATCGTGGGCCGCGAGGAGGGCGTCCGCGTCGAGGCGCTCGACAACGCCCGCGCGCTCGACCTCGACGGCCTCCACCTGCGTCGCGCCGAGGACCGCCGCGACGCGCCGGCCTTCGAGGCGGACGACGCGGGCCGGCGGATCCCACGCAGGCTTCACGCCTTCGTCGACGAGCGTCACGTCCGCGCCCGCGGCAACGAGCGCTTCGCAGGCGACGAGCCCGTCGGGCGTCGCGCCCGCGACGACGACGCGCTTGCCGGGGAGAACGCCGTGGTCGGCGAGGAGCGCGATGGCGCCGCGCGCGCCGAAGACGCCGGGGAGGTCGTTCGAGGGAACGAGGGGCGGATTCTCGTAGGAGCCGGTGGCGAGGACGATCGCGCCCGCGCGCCAGGCCGCGAGGCCCTCCGCGTCCATCGAGACGAGCCGGGACTCCTCCGCGTACCAGGCGACGGCCTCGGTCGAGGTCCTGATCTCGACACGGTGGCGACCGGCGCGGTCAAGGAGGTCCGCGAGCGCGGCGGGGCCGTCGGGCGCGCCCGCGACGGCGCGGGTCCAGGTCCGGAGCCGGCCGCCCGCGCGGGGCGAGGATTCGAGGAGGACCGTCCGAGCGCCCGCGGCCGCGGCGGCGACGGCGGCCGCGAGGCCCGCCGGTCCGGCGCCGACGACGAGGACGTCGGCCGTCCCCTCGCGGACGGGCACGGCCGGCGTCGCCTCGGCGGGGATCGAGGGCAGCTCGCCGCGGCCGGCCATGCGCCGGACGACGATCTTCTGCACGTCGCGCGCGACGGGAAACCGGGCGAACTGCGTGTGGTAGTCGAGGTAACGGGGATAGGCGCGGTCGAGGAGGCCGAAGACGTCGGTTGCGGCCGAAGGCCAGGCGTTCTGGGATTCGACGACGGCGCCCGCGCGGGCGGGCTCCAGGCATGCGCGCACGCTCGGCCGGCCGTCGACGCGAACGACGCAGTTTGCGCACGCGCCCGCGTTGCAGAAGAGGCCGCGCGGACGGTGGTATCGGAGGCTTCGCGAAAGGACCTTCACGCGCGCGGCGTGCAGGGCGGCCGCGAGGGTCTCGCCCTCGTGCGCCTCGATCGCCCGTCCGTCGAACGTGAAGCGGATGGGCTTTCCGCGGGTGCGCTCGATGCGCTCGACCACGGCCTCACGCCCCCCGGGCGCGGGCGGCGCGTTCGGTCACGGTCAAGGTCGCTCGCTCCACGCTCGCAAACCGGCTTCGCGCCAAGAATGTTTGCCCGCCCCGAACGTTTCATGCGTCGTCGCCGCCCATGGCGGGTCGTGACGGCCGCCTTCCGAGAGGCCTGGATCGTGTCGAACGGGTCGGGGACCATCACCCTCGCGGGGGGCGCGACGCAGGCGCTCGTCGGGTGGGAGAGCGCCGCGCTCGTCGGCCGCCCGCTCCACGAGACGCTCCACCCCGGGCCCGCGGAGGATTGCCCGGTGTGCGAGGCCCGGCCGGGGTCCGCCGTCTTCCGCACGGCCGACGGCGGCGAGGTCACGCTCCCGGCGACGCGGGTCTACCTCGAGGGGGACGCCGGGGCGACCCTCACGGTCCTGGGAAGCGCCGCCGGGGAGAACCAGGCCCTCCGTCGCGACTTCGAGGCGTTCGCGTACGCGGTGAGCCACGACCTCCTCGAGCCGCTCCGCACGGTGAGCGGCTTCGTGACGCTCCTCGAGAAGCGCTACCGCGGCAAGCTCGACCGCGACGCGGACGAGTTCATCGAGTTCGCGGTGAGCGGCGCGCGCCGCATGCAGGCGCTGCTCGACGCCCTCCTCGCGTTCTCGCGCGTCGCGACGCGCGGCAAGCCGCCGGCCCCCGTTCCCGCGCGCGACGCGCTCGACGAAGGCCTCGAGCCGCTGCGCAAGGACCTCGACGCGGCGGGAGCCGTCCTCGACGTCGGGGACCTTCCGACCGTTCGCGCCGACACGCCGCAACTTGCCGAGCTGTTCCGCATTTTGGTCGACAATGCCTTGAAGTTCCGAGGGGACGCGCCGCCGAAGATCGCGATCCGCGCGCGACGGACGGGAGCCTTCTGGACGTTCACGGTCGACGACGAGGGGATCGGAATCCCCGCCGGGAGCGCGGAGGAGGTCTTCCGCATCTTCCGGCAGCTGCATCCCCGCGGGCGCTACGAAGGCGTGGGAGCGGGCCTCGCGATCGCGCGGCGCATCGTGGAGCGCCACGGCGGCGCGATCCGCGTCGAGCCGCGCGAGCGCGGAACCCGCATCGTCTTCACGTGGCCCTCATGATTCACGGAAGACCACGAGCGACCGCCCGACGCCGATGACATCGCCGCTTTCGAGCGGCGCCGAACCGCCGACGGGAAGCCGGTTCCAGTTGAGGTACGTCCCGTTGCGCGCGGTCCGCAGGTCGAGGAGCCGGAAGCCCTCCGCCGTCTTCACGATCTCGCTGTTTTCGGTCGAGACGAAAGGATCGTATTCGAGGGGCACGTGCGCGTCGGCGGCGCGCCCGATGATCCAACCGCGCGGCGCCTTCGCGGCGCTCGCCTTCAGCGGGAAGGCGCGGCCTTCGCGCACGCCGTGGACGATCACCACCTTGGGCCCGTCCTCCCACGCGAGAGGGCGGCCTTCGCCGAGCGATTCCGTCGCGAAGGGATCGACCGCGGCGGTGGATTCGAGCCGCGACAGCTTGCGCATCTCCTCGAGGACGGCGAAAAGGCGCGCGTGATCGAGCGCGTATTCCTGGACGGCCCGCTTCCCCTTGCGCTCCGTGGACGCGACGCGCACGAGGCCGACGTCGATGAGCCGGTCGAGGTGGCCCTGGACGGCCTGGCGCGAGATCGCGCGGTCCGGGCTCCCGGCGGCCTGCGATGCCGCGGGGGTGAGCCGGATCTCGTCGAGGGTCTTCGGTCGGCGCAGGAGCGAGAGGAGCTCGAGCCGGTTCGTCGTCGCGAGCACCTTGAGGAAGGCTTCGAGGCGCTCGAAATCGATCTCGTCGGCGAGGCCGGCGCCGGGCATGGCGGCGCGATGGAGGCCGCCGCCCTTGAACGTGACGCTAGGATTCCGATGGGCTGGGCTCGGGCTCGACGACGTCCGCGAGCCTGCGCACGAGGAACGAGAGGTCGCCCGCGCTCGTCTCGAGCGCCTGGACGACGGCCCCCCGCTCGCCTTCGACGGCGAGGAGGGCGAGCTGGAGTCGTATGCGGCTTGCCTGCTCGGCGAGGCCGATCGCCACGGCCCGGAGGGCGCGCTCGCGATCCGTGAGGATCGTCACGCGGGGTCCCCGACCCGCATCGGCTCCCGCGCGGCTTCGCCGAACCGGTCGTTCGTCGCGAAGTAGGCGTCGAGCGCCTCCGTCACCGCGTCGCGCATCTGCTTGCCCGTGATGACCTTGAGCGCGTGGAGCTTCACGTGGTACCCGACCGGGATCTTGACCTTGAGCTCCTTCACCACTTCCCGGTCCTTCGAGGGAGACCGGATGGACATGCGTTCGTGGCTTTTCGCCGCGGATTCGACCATCGTCATCGGGACCTCATGGGACCCGCGAGGGGATGAGGAAGACGAAGGGGCGGGTTGCGGAGGCAAGCGGCCCCTTGCGGGTCCCCCCGTTCGGCGCGCGAAGAAGAGGAGGCCGCGGGTCGCCGAGGAGGGGGAGGCGTTGGGGGCGACCCGCGGTTGTCCGAACCCTTCCGGGGGATCGTGGAGGCGCCGAAGCGCTTCCGGTGGCCCGATCGCAACCGCGGTCCTTGAACTGGACCAGCCGGGCGATTGCGGAGGCAACCGCCGGGTTGCGTCAGGCCTCCACGACGAACGACAGGGCGCTTGCGAGCGAGCGCGCCCCGAGATGGGCCGCGACCGCGACCGCGTGGTGGCCGGGGCCGTGCGCCCTCGCGAGGCCCGTCTCGACGAGCGACCCGGGTAGGCGGATGGTCGCGGTCCCGTCGGCGCCCGTGGCTTGCGAGAACGGGAGGCTTCTTGCGGGCAATCCTTCCCACCGGACGGAGCCCGCGACCTGCACGTTTTTCGCGATCGAGCCGTCGGCCCACCGCGCGACCGCGCGCAGATGGACGTCGTCGAGGGGGCGGACGCGTTCCGAATCCAGGAAGAACGAGACGGTGAGCGGGGTGTCGATCGCGATCGTGAGCACGGCGACGGTCACGCCGTTCTCGCTCAGGGCGACGACGCGCGGGTTCGCGCTCGCCGCGAGGAGCGGATTCGAGGGCGGCGCGATCGTTGCCTGGAGCTGCCAGGATCCTCCCGCTTCGAGTCCGACCTGGGTCGACGAGAGGACCCCGGTCCATCCCGAGGGCAAGCCCACGAGCGCGAGGGTGACGTTGTCGCCGGTTTCGCCCGTCGCGGTCACGACGACCGGGACGCTCGTCGCGACGCCCGGGGTCGCGGCGAGGCGCCCGGGCCCGGACAGGACGGGACTCTCGAGGGCGAGACCGTGGCGGGGCGTCACCGTCACGACGGCGGCGTCCGTGGCGGTCCTTCCCGAGGCGTCCGCGATCGTGAGGGTCACGGTGTAGACGCCGGGCGCGGCGAAGGCGTGCTTCGCGAGACGGGTCGTCGAGCCCGCCGTGCCGTCGCCCCAGTCCCAGGCGTAGGTCGAGATCGACGTGTGGATCGCGCGGCTTGCCGCCGCGTCGAACGTGACGAGGTGCCCTGCGTCCACCCGGCGGTCGGGACCGGCCGAGGGGACGAGGGACGGTTCGGGAACGACCTCGATGACGACGGCGTCGAGCGCGAGCGCGCCGGCGTCGTCCGCGACCTCGAGCTCGACCGCGTGGGTTCCCAGCGGGAGCGAGAGGACCGCGACGGGTCCGGAGGCGACGACGGACCCGCCGAGCCTCCAGGTGTGGCGCACGACGACCCCGTCGGGATCGAACGAGGCCGAGCCGTCGAGCGTGACGGTTTCGCGTCCGTCGCCGTCCGCCTCCGCGACGACGCGGTCGGGCCCCGCGAGGGCGACGGGAGGCAGGTTCGTGTCGGGCACGGCCTCCACGACGAGGTCGTCGACGTGCCATCCGAGGTGGCGGTTGTAGCTTCCTTCGACGCTGTCGAAGTGCAGCCGCAGCAGCACACGCCTTCCGGCGAAGGCGTCGAGCGGGACGGATTCATCGCGCCAGGCTGGAGCGTTCGCGTCTCGGCTGTCCCACGCTCGCAGGGTCTGCCACGTGGCCCCGTTGTCAAGGCTCGCCTGCACGAGGCGTCGATCGAACGAGCCTCCGCTCGTGCGCTCCGTCTCCCACCGGTGGGCGAAGCGGAGGGCGGCGACCGAGCCGCTCGGAACGTCCACGGCGAACGTGGCCGACCCCGCGGTGCGCGCGCCCGTGTCGTAGTCGCACGCCGCGGCGCGGTGGTAGCCGAGGTAGGAGGGGGCCGAGCGCGAGGCGCCGCAAGCGTCGGCGACGCGCCAGAGGCCGTCGAGGACGAAGCCCTGCGCGAGACCGTCGTCGAAGTCCTCGTCCACGAGACGATGCTTCGCGACCCTCACGGTCCGCGCGTGGCGGGACTCGGCGCCGCCGTCGTCCGTGACGACGAGCGCCACCTCGTGCTCTCCTTCGGAAAGCGCGTGGGCGACGACGAACCCCTCGAGCGTCGCGCCGTCGGAGAAGGTCCACGCGGCGCGGACGATCGCGCCGTCGGGGTCGCTCGAAGCGCCCGCGTCGAAGACGCATCCGTCGAGGCCGCAGTCGCTCGCGAAGCGGGCCTGCGGCGGCTCGTTCGCGCGCACGGTCAGGACGGCGACGTCCTCGGCGGAGGCCCCCCCGGCATCGATGACGCGGAGGACGATCTCGTGGACGCCGACCGGAAGGACGACCGTGGCCGTGGCGCCGGTCGCGAGGATCGAGCCCGCACGTCGCCATTCGTGGAGCGCGAGCGCCCCGTCGGGATCGACGGATTCGCGTCCGTCGAGCGCGAAGGTCGCGAGGCCGTCGCCGTCGGGATCGCGGGCGACGCGGTCGGGCCCCGCGTACGCGACGGGCGGACGGTTTGGAAGCACGACGGCGCGGACGGTGTCCGTCGCGGCGGCGCCCTTGTCGTCGACGACGCGCAAGGTCACGACGTGGGACCCGAGGGCGAGCACCGGCGACGCGCGGACGCCGGTGGCGATCCGCGTTCCCGCGGCGTCGAGCCATTCGTGATGAACGAGGCTCCCGTCGCGGTCGCGGCTTGCGGAGGCGTCGAGGTGAACCGGCTCCCCGCCCGTTCCGTCGACGTCCCGGACGATGACGTCGGGACCGGCGTCGGCGACGGGCGGCACGTTGTCGGGCGCGATCACGCGGACGTTGTCCACGTACCATCCGCGGCCGAGGTTGTTCTCCTGGTTCACGCTGTCGAAGCGGAAGCGGAGCTTCACGACCTTGCCCGCAAACGCGTCGAGGACGAGGTGCACCCCCTGCCAGCCCGCGGGGTTCGGCGCGCGGGAGTCCCATGATTGGATCGTCGTCCAGGATCCGGCGACGTTCGCCTGGACCATCATCTGGTCGAAGGCGACGAGCGTGGGCGTGGTCTCCGTCTCCCACCAGTGCTCGAACGCGAGCGCGGCGGCGACCGCGCTCGTGAGGTCCACCGTGAACTCGGCGTCGCCGAAACTGCGCTGGTTCAGCACGTCGTAGTCGCACGCGGTGGCGCGGTGGTAGCCGAGGTAGTTCGGCAAAGACGGCGGCGTCGCGCAGGCGTCGTCCACCCGCCAGAGGCCGGTGAGCGTCCATCCGTCGGCGACGCCGTCGTCGAAGTCTTCCGCCGACACGACGCGATGGGGAGGCGGGATGACGGCGGCGTCGAGGAGCCGTTTCACGTCGAGGAGACCGTATCCGAACTGGACATCGCGGCCCGCGGTGCCGAGGTCGGAGGCGGTGGCCCGGAGGAGGTCCTTGAGTCCCGCGTTCGTGAGCGCGGGCAGCGCGCTCCACACGAGGGCCGCCGCGCCCGAAACGTGCGGCGCGCTCATGCTCGTTCCCGAGAGGGACTGATAGGCGTCGTCGGCGACGTGCCACGCGCTCAGGACGGAATCGCCGGGCGCCGCGATCCACGCTTCCGCCCCGGAGGACGAGAAGTCGCAACGCGCGAGAGTACGCGTCGTGCACGTGACGGCGATCGCATTCGCGTATCGGGCCGGGTATCCGATGCAGTTCGAGCAGGGGCCGTCGTTGCCCGCGGAGGCGACGACGAGCGAGCCCTGGTGCCAAGCGTAGTCGACCGCCATCTGCATCGGGAGGAACGCCGTCGGACCCCCAAGGCTCAGGCTCACGACGTGCCCGTCGTTGTCGGCGCACCAGGTGATGCCGCTTGCGATGTCGCTCGCCCAGCCCTGGCCCGTGGCGTCGAGGACCTTGGCCGCGAGAACCCCCACCTGCGCGACGCCCGCGATGCCCTTGCCGTTCCCCGTCGTCGCGGCCGCGATGCCGGCGACGTGCGTGCCGTGGCCGTTGTCGTCGCGGGGATCGTCGTCGAGGTTCACGAAGTCGCGACCGCCGAGGTAACGCGCGCCCGCGAGATCCTCGTGGGTCGCGCGCATTCCGGTGTCCACGATGCAGACGTTGCGCGTCGTCGACCCGACGGTCGCGTCCCAGGCCTCGGGGGCGCGGATCTGCTGGGGCCCGTACTGCTCGGCGTAGCGCGGGTCGTTCGGGATCGCTTCGATCCAGCGGGCGTGGACGTCCTCGACCACGAAGCGCACGCGAAGGTCGCGACCCGCGAAGGCGAGGACGCGGGTCGGATCGTCCGTCTCGACCGCGAGGAAACGGAGGGCGTCGTTGCGGGCGACCACGCGGGCTCCCGCGTATTCGTCTCCCCGCTCGAGGTCGGGCAGCGCGTCGAAGCCGACGACGAGGCGGGCGAACCCGCGCTCCCCGGCCGCTTCCCCGGGCCACGCCGCCGGGAGGACGAGGAACGCGAGGAGGACGGCGACGGCGGCGCGCCTCAGGCGACCACCCCCACGTCGTAGACGAGCGAACGCACACCGACGCGGGCCGCGAGGGAGGCCGTCAGCGACACGTCGTGACGGCCGGGACCGTGGAGGGGCCCGAGGTCCGGCGGAAGGACGAGGATGGCGGTTCCGTCCGGTCCGGTGGAGGACGTGGCGCTGCGCGTCGCGGGGCTCTTGCGGCCGGGCGTGACGCCCTCGAGGCCGGGTTCCCACGAGACGACGGCCTGGGCCTGGACGCCCGCGACGGGCCGTCCGTCGGCCCACGTCGCCTGCACGCGGAGATGGATGGCTTCCGCCATGCCGTAGCGCGGCTTCGCGAGGGTCGCGGTCACGACGAGGGGCACCTCGACGCGTACGGCGACCGAGGCCGCGGTGGCCCCGTTCTCGCTCGTCGCGCGGACGATGGCCACGACGCTCGCGGGACCGCTTGCGCTCGAGGAGGCCTTGAGCGAGACGTTTACGACGCGGGACTGGCCCCGTTCGATGGCGATCGGCGGGCTCGCGTCGAGGCTCGCGCTCCACCCCGAGGGAAGGCCGAGCACGTGGAGCGAGACGTTGTCGTCGCGCTCCCCGGTCGCGGTGACCGTGACGGGGATGCGGAGCGTCTCGCCCGGGCTCGCGACGATCGCGGATCCCGGCGGGAGGGTCGGTGTCTCGACGCGGAGGCCGTACGGCGGGACGACCGTGACCTCGATCGTGTCCGACGACGTCCGGCCCGCCGCGTCCCGGACGGTGAGGGTCGTGCGGTAGACGCCCAGGTCGGCGAAGGCGTGCGTCACGACCCGGCCCTTCGCGACGGGCGTCCCGTCGCCGAAGTCCCAGAGATAGTCCTTGATCGCGGTGTTGACGCCGCGGCTTTGGGACGCGTCGAAGACGGCGGCGCGGCCGCGGTCCACCGTCCGGTCGGGGCCGGCGTTCGCGACGAGGCTGCCGACGGCGACCTTCGCTTCGTAGGTCCACGCTCCGACGTCCGCTTCGGTGACGGTCAGGTTCACGCGGTAGAGGCCTGGCGCGGCGTAGGCGTGCGTCGGGTTGCGCTCGGCGCTCGTCGACCCGTCGCCGAACTCCCACGCGAAGGAGAGCGCGGCGCCCTCGAGGGCGACGGAGCGGTCCGCGAAGGCGACTAGCTCGCCCACGCCCGCGGTCGCGGGCGACCACGTGAAGCTGGGGATGACGCCGTGGACCGCGACCTGCACCGTCTCGACCGTTTCCCGACCGAGGTTGTCGACGACCGCGACCGTGAGGGCGTGGCGGCCCGGCGTCGGGAACGTGAGCACGGGCCGCGACGGGGTCGCGCCGTCGACGCGCTCGAGGGCGGCGACGGCGTCGACGAGGCCCCATCCGAAGGCGGCGTTCGGCGTGGGTCCCGGGTCCGACGGGAGCTTGCGGGCCGTCGCAAGGAGCGCGTCCTTCACGCCGGCGGGATCGAGCGAGGGGTCCTTCTCGAGGAGCAGGGCCGCGATCCCGGCGACCTGGGCGGCCGCGAACGAGGTGCCCGTGAAGGCCGACGCGCTGTGGCGCCCGGCGAACGACACGGGCGCCGTCACGGCGACCCCGGGCGCGACGAGATCGGGCTTCCCGCGGGAAAGCCCGCCGCCGCGGGAGGAGAACGACGCGAGCGTGTCGTCCCTCCAATCGGGGGTGCCGTGGTCCTCGACGGCCCCGACGGTGATCCCGAGGCGGGCGTTGCCGGGAGGCGTGATGCGGTTGCGCGCGTCGAAGGCGAGCGGGTCGTCGGGCGCGATGTCCGGGCGGCCCCAGAGCCCGCGGTTCCCGGCGGGGAGGACGACGACGAGGCCCCGCTCGACGAGCGCGTCGGCGAAGTCGCCGAAGGCGTCGATCGGCTGCCGGTTCGCGCGGTGGTCGGGGAAGCACATGTCGAACTGGCACGAGCGGACGAGGCCGACGTAGACCACGCGGATCCCGAGGCGTTCGTGGTTCTCGGCGATCCAGTCGAGGCCATCGAGCGTCGGCACGTACGCGTCGCGGGCGATCGGGTCCCGGTCGATGACCTTCACGTCGACGAGCTTCGCGCCGGGGGCGACGCCCGCGTGGGCCCCGTTCGAGAGGCGGCCGAGCCCCGCGATCGCGCCCCCGACGCCGGTACCGTGCTTGAGCTCGTCGTCCGCGTTCGGGCACGGCGGCGCGGTGTCGCAGTTCCAGCTCCAGTCGACCCCTTCGAGGACCTGGCCTTCGAGGTCGGGGTGCGCGTCCGTGATGCCGGAGTCGACCACCGCGACCGCGACGCCGCGGCCGAGGAAGCCGAGGTCGGCGGCTTCGCGCACGCGCGTCTCGCGGTGGGCCGCGAGGGCGGCGAGCTCCATGGGCTCGTCGCGGACGACCGCGCGGACCCAGTCCTGCGCTTCGAGGCGCGCGACGGCGTCCTCCGGGAGGACGGCCGAGAACCCGTCGACGAGCGTCCAGACGCGTCGGACCGCGCCGCCGAGCGCGGCGATCTCGTCGACGCGGTCCGCGGCGGGGCCCTCAGTGAAGACGGCGACGCGCGCGAGGGGCCCGGAGAGGACGGGCGCCCGCAGGGGCGTTACCTCGCGGGCGGCGGGCGACGGGGCGGGCGCCGGCGCCGTGGCCGTCGACACGGCGCCGTCCGGGAACGTCCAACGGATCGAGGCGGTGTACCCGGCGTCCACGGCCGAGACGCGGGCGTCGAGGACGGCGGGTCGGCCGTGGACGCCGGGTACACCG
>Ga0247719_1000436_pt1 | contig 25664 bp, 28 predicted proteins | sample 41E_DmetaG_FD_189046 | JGI IMG/M metagenome (GOLD analysis project Ga0247719, IMG submission 189046) | Soil microbial communities from hillslope of Landscape Evolution Observatory, University of Arizona, Oracle, AZ, United States - 4-1-E_D | ecosystem: Engineered > Artificial ecosystem >...
GCACTGTCGAGCTACCTCGACCTCGTCAACGTCATCCTCGCGGCAGGCGGCGGCATCGAGACATCTCTCCACGCCGCCGCCGAGGCTGGCGATGGGTGGGCGTTTGCTGCCATCCGCCGGGCGCTCGACCGATCCCGCCTCACCAACCGGACTCCGTGGGACACGTTCGGCCAGCTCGGCGAAGAGCTGGGCATCGACGAGCTGCGCGAGCTTGCCGCCAGCGTTGCCCTTGCGGGTTCGCAGGGGGCTCGAATCCGCCAGTCCCTCGCGGCCAAGGCCGACAGCCTGAGAGGCCACCAGGTCGCCGAGACGGAAGCGTCTGCCGAGGCAGCCACGGAGCGGATGACGATCCCGGTCGCCGTCATGCTTTTCGGCTTCCTGGTGTTCGTCGCTTACCCCGCCGTGCAGCAGATCACCAGCGTGACGTCCAACCCACTGCCCTGATCATCGACCACCGAAGGAGGACGACTTGCAGCCCGTCGAGTTCGCCAGAGCCCTCTGGGCCTACCTGCTGGCCCGGTTCGACATCGACGCTGAGAGCGAGGACGGCATGACCACCACCGAGATCGCGGTGGTCACCTTCCTGCTGGTAGGTGCCGCGATCGTCGTCATGGGGATCATCTACAGCGCCGCCAAGAACAACGCCAACAACATCCCCGAGCCGAGCGCGCCGGGCCCGTGACTCGCCGCCGCGGGGAGGAGGGCCTCACCTCGACCCAGGTCGCCGTCATGATGCCGGCGCTCCTCTTCTGGATCATGCTCACCGTGCAGTACGGGCTCTGGTTCCATGCCAAGCAGGTGGCCGGCGCTGCGGCGGCGGAGGCGGTCGACGTCGCCCAGGTGCCTGGAGCGTCTGCAACCAGAGCCGAGGCCGCGGCCCGCTCGTTCCTCGCGCAGTCCGGCAACCTCCGCAACACCGAGATCGCGATTCACCAGGACGCCGAGCGCGTGTCCGTCCGGGTGCGGGGCCAAGCTCCCCAACTCGTGCCGGGAATGAGTTGGGCCGTCGTTTCGGTGGCCCAGGCGCCCATGGAACGGTTCATCCCCCAGCCCGAACGATGAGCGGTCGCGGCGAGCAGGGGTCCGTGGCTGTGGAGCTGGCGGTGATCGCTCCCGCGCTCGTGGCGTTGCTTCTGCTGGTCGTGTTCGCCGGTCGCGTCGCTCAGGCCGAAGGCGACGTGCGGCGGGCGGCGTCCGCAGCAGCCCGGGCCGCATCGTTGCGCCAAGACCCGGCCGACGCAGCGGAGGCCAGCCGCGAGACCGCCGAGGCGAACCTCGCCGCCAGCGGCGTCGGCTGCGGTCAACTCGAGGTGGAGGTCGACACAGCCAGGTTCTTCGCCGGGGGCACCGTCGCTGTCGCGCTGCGCTGTACCGCGTCGATGGCGGACGTCAGCCTCCTCGGCGTGCCCGGCAGGATGACCTTCGTAGCTCGCTCTGTCGAAGTGATCGACCGGTACCGCGGTGGTGATCAGTGAGGCGCCCGCCGCCGGCCGGCGAGCAGGGAAGCGTGAGCGCGTTCGTGGCCGTAGTGGCGATCGGCTTGGTGATGGTGGCGGGCATGGCCTATGACGGCGGGAAGATCGTGGCCGCGCAAGCGATGGCGCGCGACCTCGCCTCGAGCGCCGCTCGCGCCGGCGCTCAGGAGATCGACCTCGATGTCCTCCGGTCAACTGGCGAAGCCGTCCTCGACACGGAGCGGGCGAGGTCCTCTGCCGCGGCGTTCCTTACCGAAAGCGGGCACACGGGCCGGATCTGGGTCACGGGGTCCTCGATCACTGTCGCCGTCACGATCCGCCAGCCCTTGCGCATCCTGCCCGTTGGTGACCGGACCGTGACGGCCACCGACACCGCCACCGCGCTCGTCGAGCCGAGAGCCGAGCCATGACGACAGGGAGGAGCTTTGCCAGGGGGCTGGCCGCTCTGCTCGGGCTCCTGCTGCTCGTGGTCGTTCCCCCGGTAGCCCTGGTGCGGCTCGTGGGGTGGCCGCTGCCGACGACGGTGCCGGGACTTGACGAGATGGCGGCCACTGCCCGGGGCGGGATCGACGACGTCCTCGTCGTGAAGACCCTGGCTGTCCTGGCCTGGCTCTGCTGGATCCAGATCGCCGTCGCCGTGATGGTCGAGGTCGCGGCAGTGGCCAGAGGCCGTGCCGCCCGCCGGGCGCCGGTACTGGCCGGGGTACAGGTCGGTGTGGGCCGGCTGGTTGCCGCCGCCGCCCTCATTGTGGCCAGCTTCGGGGCGCACCGGGTACCCGCCGGGCCCGTGCCCGTCGCACGCCTGGCCGCGATCGTTGCGGAGCCAGTGCCGGCGGCACCCATCGCTGCATGGGACGCTCCGGCAGCTCTCCGCGCTGCGCCGGTTGGCGCTGAGCCCGCAAGTGAATCGGGCGACGCCTACGTCGTGAAGAGGAACGACAGCTGGTGGGCCATCGCAGAACGGACCCTCGGGAACGGCCAGCGATGGCGGGACCTGCGGGCGGCGAACGTCGGGCGCACGATGCCGGACGGGACCGTGGTCGCCGCCAGCACCGAGTTGATCCGCCCCGGCTGGGAACTCCTGGTGCCGGCCGGTGCACCCCAAACGACCGGCGTCGATGGCGACCTTGACGAAGTCGAGGTCCACCGGGGCGACAACCTGTGGGTGCTGGCCGAGCGCCATCTGGAGGCGACGACCGGCGGCCCCGCCAGCGAGGCGGAGGTTCGCGAGCATTGGGCCACGGTCATCGAGCTCAACCGGGACCGCCTAGCCGATCCAGCCAACCCGAGCCGGATCTACGCCGGGCAGCGGATGCGGATGCCTCCAGTCGGGCGGGAAGCCGCGCCGCCGATCGCTCCCCCTCAGCCCGGGCCTGACCGCGCGCCGCCGGTTGCGCCAAGCACGACGCTGCCCGGGCCGGCGGCGCTGCCGGCGCTCCCCGATCCCGGCCCGCCACCGACGACCGGCACCACCACGACGTCGCGCTCCCCAGCGTCAATGTCGCCCTCAAGTGCCGTCCCGCAGCAGGCCGCGCCACCGGCTCCCGCATCCCTCGATTCCCTCTCTCCCGAGGACAGGGCCGGAACGCGGGCCGGCCTCCTGGGAACTGCCAGCACCGTGCTGGCGGTGGGAATCGCCACCGCGCTGACGCGCCATCGCCGGCGGCGCCAACTTCGAGTTCCGCCTCGTGCTCAACTCCCCAACCCGCCCCCCGAGCTCGACGACCTCCGGGCCGCGGTTGTGATCAACGGCCACCACGACCAGGTCGCCCGGCTCCACGGGGCACTGCGGGACATCGCCTCCGAACTGGCGAACCGAAGGATTGACGCACGTCCCCGCATGATCCAGGTGGCAGGCAGCCAGATCGAAGCGCTCATGTCGCGAGCCGTCCTCCCGGCGCCGAAGCCCTGGCGTGCAGACGGTTCAGGCCTCTCGTGGGAGCTCAAGGGAGAGCCGCTCGACAGCGACGCGGATGGCATCGACCCCATCCCCGCCCTCGTGACGATCGGCCGTCCCGAACCGGACACGGAGCTGTTCGTCGACCTCGAGGCCGAGGGCGTCGTCTCGCTGGTCGGCGCGGCCGACGAAGTCGCCGGGGTGGCCCGATCCTGGGTCCTGGAGCTGGCCACCTCGCCCATGGCGAGCGGCGTCTCGGTACTGGTCGTCGGCGAACAGCTCACACCGTCGCCAGAGACCTCCGAGCGGGTGCGGCTCGTCGAAACCTGGGAGGAGGCGGAAGGATGCGCCTTGGCCTGGTGCGACCAATCGGCCGCCCTCTTGAAGGCCAGACGCTGGGCGAACCCTGTTGAGGGCCGGATGAGCACCGCCTCGCCCGACGAGCTCGCGCCCCTGGTTGTGGTGGCTCGCGGCGTTCCTTCCGAGCGACTCTGCCCACTTGCCGACGCGATCCTCGACCAGCAGGCGGCCGTGGTGCTTCTCGCAGTCGGAGTCGAACTGGACCGGGGGCTTCGGGCAGAGGTGTCGAACGGCTCCCTCACCATCCCGAGCCTCGATCTGGCCATCGAGGCGCAGGCCCTCCCCCACGCCGTTGCCGAGCAGGTCGACGAGTTGCTGGAGGACGCCGCCCACCTTCCCGCCCAGCTCACCCTCATCTCCGAGCCTCCTCACCCGCCGCTGGTGCCGCCCGAACCGGAAGGAGAGGAGTATCGCGATCCGCCGTTCGAGATTCTGATCCGCCTGCTTGGCGACATCTCGGTCATCGGGGCGCCCAAGAACCTGAAACCGAAGCAGGTCGCCGTCCTGGCCTACATCGCGCTCCACGCGCCCGTGGCCGCCGAGCGAGTGGAGGACGCTGTGTGGGTGACGCCGACCGCGTCGCGCCGGAAGCGGCTGGCCAACACTGTCTCCGAGACTCGGAGCGTGGTCGGGGCAGCGAACCTTCCGATCTCGGTGGACGGTCGTTATCGCGTCGGACGGGGCCTGGTGACCGATGTCGACCTCTTCGAACGTCGGCTGGAGCACGCCTCACGACAGGACGACGTGGCGGCGGTTGTCACCCTGCGCGGGGCTCTTGAGCTGGTCGCCGGGCGGGTCTTCACCTACCGAAACGTCGATCGGATGTCGTACGTCTGGGTCGACGTCGACAACTGGATCAGCATCTGGGAGTTGAAGGTCACTGACACGGCGGAGGATCTTGTCCGGCGTTGCCTTGACCTCGACGACACCGAAGGCGCCATCTGGGCGGCCCGGCGCGGGCTGCAGGCGTGCCCGACCCACTCCCGGCTCACGCAGTTGCTAGCTCGAGCCCACGTCGCCGCCGGAGACCGCCTCGCCGGCGAACGGGTCCTGCGCAGCTATCGAGCGGCGATGGAGAAACTGGAGTTGGAGGATGACCTGGAGGATCTCGTGGAGGGTGTCGATGACTACCCAGTGGCGTCCGCCGACCCCCGCGCGCCCCGCTGAGGGCCCCCGACGTGCCGAAACGTTGGACGGGCGACGGCTACTTGGTCACGGGACGTGGCGGGCGCAAAGTCGTCGAGGACACACGAACCGTCGTTATGGCGCGGTTGAGATCCCCATCGCAGATGGCTACTGACCGATGTTGGCCGCTCGTCGTAGCGGAGGACCCCAAGCAGGCGGCTTGCGGAGTACACGCCAGAGTACTCAGCCAAGTGATTGTCGATGAGATCTACGTCTGTGCTCCTCAAGACCAGCGGATTCGACATATATGGCGTACGAATTACTTCGGACTGGGCAAAGCCGGCATCCTCCTTGAGCTCCGTGCGGAGAATGGGTGGGTCAAGGAAACAAGCTCCACGCCGACATACGGGCGTTCCTTCTGACGCTCATTGGCATCCAGCCAGTACGGATCCTGAGGGTCTCCCTCGCCGATCCTCGGTTTGTCGCTCGCCATGCCGGCGGCCCACACTCCTGACGGCCATGTTCCGCTCGAATCGCCCAGCCAGAGAAAGCAACGGTCACCTGCCTCATCAACCCGGTGCGATGATTCGGCGACAAGCGCACCTCGAGACGCCGGAGCCACTTGCGAGCAGCCCTGGTAGATCCCACATCTTCGGATGCAGGTGAGAAGCCAAGCGGCAATTTCAGCACAATCGTGCGTTGCCTTCATTCGGAATCCTCCGGCCAGCGCCCATCCGCCTCTTTCGGATGAGGCGCGAGTTGGGGAGCCCCGTCCGAGCGGATCGATGAGCCGTCCTTCACCTGAGCTGCCTCCGGCTCAGGATTGTGGCCCTGAATCGAATCGATTCCCTTCAAGTGGCTCCACGACGATTCCTGTTGGGGCTGGGGATGGCCAAGGCGCTGATCCGTGCTTGAGCAACCACCGCCCGATGCAGCCGACCGGGTCTCCGAGCACTTCCGCCAGAACCATGGGCTGAGGTGGGACAGCGACCGCAGGACCCCTTTTCGGAGCCGGGGATGGCGGGGTCGGTGCCTGGTTGCTCGGGCGCGTCACGGGAGCAGTCGCACGACACTGTTGTCCGTGCAGTCCGGTCTTGCGAGGCGGTTGGGGCGGGACCGAGCGGCTCGGCTGGATCTGGCAGCTTGTCTGCGCCACCAACCGCGACCCTGCCCGGTTCACCGACCCCGACCGCCTCGACGTCGGGCGCCGGGAGTCACCGCCGCTCAGCTTCGGCAGCGGCATCGACCACTGCTTGGTGCTGCCCTCGCCCGCCTGGAGATGCAGGTCGTGCTCGACCGCTTCCTCGACCGGTTCGGTACCATCGAGACTGGCGGGCGCTTGCCCCGGCACCGCGGCAGCCTCACGCGGCGGGGCCTGGTCGACCGCAGACTGCGCGTTGGGTGACCTCGAGCCCGCCGCCTACGGGCGTGCCGGCGCGCCGATGACCTCGAAGAAGCCGGCGTTGGTCTGCCCCGTCGACTCGTCGATCCAGTCGTGGTAGTGGGTGCCGCTGACGTAGAGCGAGCCCGTTTCCGGCGCGTAGACGAACCGGGCGCTGTTGCCGTCGGGCAGGAGGGCGCCGGTGCTGTACTCTTCGTAGACGTGGCCGGCGGGAAGCTGGCGGGCCATGTCGCGATATACCGACCATGAGCCGGTGCCGTTGACGATCTCCTCCAACTTGGCGTGGACCTTCTTGTCGAGCGTGGCGTAGGGGATCGTCTGGCGGCCGTTCGCGGCACCGGTCGCCCACTGTTTGAGCTGGGCGATGTTCGCGGGCGGGCCGGCGGTCCGAAGGTTGGGCCGGTAGCGATGGGCAGGACCGCTCTGCTGGATCTCGGCGACCTTGACCTCGAACAGTCGCGCCAGATCGATCCGCCCCTTGGCAGCCGCCTCGTGGATGAGACGCCACAGCACGCCGTACGCCGTGTCGTCGATGTAGGTGCAGTCGAGGATCACGCCGACGGGCACGGCCGGGCCGGGGCTGTTGCGCTTCGGGAAGAGCACCTCCTGCTGTTCGGAGATGGCATCGACGACTCCGGTCATCGCTTTCACAACGTCGATGTGATGGTCCCAATACGCCGTCTTCTGGTCCCATGGGTTCCCGGCGTTGTCCCAGTACTCGACATCGCCGGGCACCCACCCCGTGAAGCTGGCGATCTCCTTCCTGTCAAAGGGCGAGATCCGGGAGAACTGCCCGGGGTCGGCCCGCTTGGCGGCCACCGCCGTCCATGCCTCCTCCTGGGTCTTCCCAGCGTCCTGGCCCTTGCCCTTGGCTACGATGGCGTCGTAGGTCGCCTTCTCTGCGCCCTGCAGGAGCGCCGCCGCGTTTACCCCCGTGTACTCCTTGTGCCGTTCGCCGCGGCCGCCGCCGCCGGGTGCGGCCCCTCCTGCGACGTTCGACGCGTCCTCGTGCAGCCGCCTCTGGCGCGCCGACACGTTCGTCCGCAGCACCTGGAGCGTCGCCCACATGGCGTCGCCCAGGTCGCGCGCCAACGATTCCAGCTCGATCAGGCAGTCGTCGATGGTGCCAGTGGCCTGGAGGAGGACGGTGCTTGCCGCCGACCGGTTCACCAGCGTGTTGAACCGGACCACGGAACCGACCAGTTCCAGGAGCAGCTTGCGGGCCCAGTCGGAACCGACGTTCTCGATGGCGGCCAAGGTCGGTCGCGGGAGGACGGCCACCGGCGGGGCCGCGGCGGCGGCCGGCCCGCCCGCACCGATCAGCTCGTCGATCACCGCCTGCGCCCTCGCGCCGGCGGCGCCCGGACGGCGGCCCTGCATCTCGAAGGCAACCTGGACGGCGTCGCGTCCTTCAGCGTCGACCGTGCGGGTGTCCGCACCCGCTGCGAGCGCGGCGCGGACACCGGTCACGTCGGAATGCCGGACGGCCTTCATGAGCCAAGCATCCGGCGGGAGCCCTGGCCTCGCCTTCCGCTGCACGAAGAGCCGGGCGACGTTGCGGTTGCCGATCGAGCGCTGAAGCGTGAGCGCCGTCGCGGGTGTCAGGGTCGCGGGAACAAGGGACGCGGCGAGCTGCCGGGTGGCCGGAACTCGGACCGGGACCGGGGCCGCGCCCGTAGCCCGGGTCGGCTTCGGGGAGTTCTCCTGGCCGGCGTGAGCGTGTTCCTTCGCCATGCTGCCGAGTCTTTCGCCTCGACGGGCGAGGGGCAAGAGCTCCGGCGGTGCCGGGTCGTCAGCGATGACGCGCAGCCGGCGCCTGCCTGCGGTCCGGTCGGGCGCCGCCGCGGTTGCGGTGTCGGCTGCCGTCGTCTCGTTGGCCGGGAGCCACGAGACCAGTCGCTGGTCAGCGTCGTCGGCAAGGACGAGGACCTCGTAGTCGAACGCCAGTGCGCCCGGCGTCGGAGGCGGAGCCTCAGGTGGCCGCGGTTGCGCTCGGCCGACGACAACGGCGACCACCGTTGGACCAAGGCCGGAGAGGCCCGGAGGTCGTCGCACCGTGCTCGCACCAAGGTGACGGTCGGGCGGCTCGCTGCCGATCGGGTGGACGAGCTGCTGCGCGGCGACAGGGGGCGGTCCTGGCAGCGGGCCCGGCCGGCCCGGTCGTTGAAGTCACCATCGTTTCGGCGTCGTCCGCGCCCGCCTCGTCTTCTTCCGGGACGAAGCGACCACCGACACCGTCACGCGGTGCCCTCCGCCGGTCTCTCCCGGCAGCAGCTGGCCGCCGGGATGCCATCTCGATTCCGATCTCCGCCACACTCGGAACGGCCCCCGGCGGATCGCAGCCGTAGGATCATCGATGGCCGTGGACGGACCTGCTGTCATCGCCAAGCCACAGGACCTCCCGGCCGTTCTTGCTGAGAACCTGGAGTACTTTGGATAGCCGGGCGGAGGGGATACCCAGGGACCCACGGTGGAAGCCGACGATGGATGAGATCCGGCGCCGACTTCCTGTGGTCAAGCGTCTTGCCGAACATCTTGATGACATGACAGCAGGCTTGCTGGTCAACTGCATGAGAACACGGGTCTGTACTCGTGGACTGGACCCTGATCGATCAGACCGTTGTAGCCCTCATTGGCACCTTGGACTCGCAGGACGAGATTGACGCCCTTCTCGGTCCAACCGGCCGCAGCTCGCGGCCAATGGCCTGCATAGGTGGGTATGGAGGCTGGCCGCCTCGACGGGGATGCGGGTCACCGACGGGCCGCTATCCAGGCGGCCGCGACGCAAGTCGACTTGGCACTTCAGGCCAGGTTGAGCCGCCACGACATCAGCGGGACGGACATCGTCACACAGGCCTTCAGACTGGACGCTCCGAAGCCGAAAAAACCCGGCCTCAGGTTTCCCGGGCTAACCGTGGGCAGCGAGCGTTTCATGAGCGCACACCAAGGAGCGATGAATTTCGGACAAGGATGCTTCATGGCGGTACACAACCTCGCTACGCACGACCCCACGGACCCGGACGAGGACGATGCGATGGAGATGTTGGCCGCCTTGAGTGTGCTGGCCCACTGGATCGACGGCGCCGCTGTTCAGTCCGTCAAGATAATTGTGTTGACGCGGGGGCGCGGTTCCTTAATCTTCGAATCTACCCGCGAGATGCATTTGGCATGGATTGCAGTCGATCCGCGCCCTCGAAGTAGTCGGAACGCTTCATGGGCATCGAGTATCCGCACATAACCCGGACGTAATGCGTTTCGGCGAACAACCAGTAATGGAGGTTGGCGAAGTTGTTAAGACGGCGTCGCGACATGCGGCGTGCGGCCGGCTGGATCGAAAGGAACGTCGCGGTGGCGAACCCGCCGGTGGGTCCAAAGGGACGACATAATCGGCGATACGTGGTTCGGCTCGAACGCCGAAGGCTGGTGGCCCGGCGCGACAAATCGTGCGTAGCCTGTCGGCTCGAACAAGATGCAGCTGGGCCCCGCGGCGCTCCATCCTCAGGTCTCGGCCTGAACTTGGAGGTGCGACATGCCCACAATGCACCCAACCGACCTTGCTGTCGCCGAGCCCGAGCTCTCCGTCGTGGAACGGTACGCCTGCGCCGGGTTCCTCGCAGGCTACAGCGGTACTCACTCGCGAGGCCTAAGCCCTGGGCATGTGCCACTTCATCGCATGGTGTGACGAGCACGACTCATGAACCGTACTCATCGCGAGATCGGGGCCCACACAGATATGCGGCGATCAAGGACGGCACATGCGCATCGTGCGAAACGGAAATCGAGAGCAATCGGGTCCGACAGCTCGCTGTCCAAGCGCCGTGTTCTGGAATCAAGCCATTCTCGGCAGACAATCGTCCCGCCCCAAAGATCGCGCTGAGCGGTTACCAGATGTCTTGCAAGTGCGCGCTCTAGCCGCTGCAGGGACTCCGTGTGTGTCGTGCGAAGATATGCGCTACGTTCGGCCTGCTCCATTTGTTGCTTCCCACCGAGAACGAGCGTCTCGTTCTGGAAGCAGTTCCACGCAAGGTATGGAGGCGGGAAATCTGTCCCAGATGCGAGCCCGTCGAGGTGACGGAAGCGTCCGCCGTCGGCGAAGTCTTCAAGAACCTCCATCATCCGCAGGACAACTGGATTCACAAGAACGGGGTCTTGGTGGCGATCGCGAGCTTGCCCATCTAGAGCTCCGAGTAGCTGAACCAGCCGGTGACCGTACCGCCGCGCCGAGCGCCAGGATCCAGTGATGATGCGATCGTTCATCATCCATGCCGCCTTGCCGAGGACTTCAACGCCGCGGGCGAGGGGTTGCAGCTCTGGTTCATAGATCGGCCGTGCCGCGTCCTGCACCGCGACGGTCTCGACGCCGTTGTGGATGAGTTGCGCTCCTTCGGTGACCGCTTGACGCAGTGCGTCGATTCGCGATCGGTCGTTGATGCTGGTCACCCGACAATGATGTACCGCGACGTCACTCGATGTGAAGATTTCGGCTGGTGCCTTAGATAGCCCCTCATGGCGCGTCGTTTGCGCTCGGTTCCCGGGAGTCGCCTCAGGCAGTCACAGCGAGGCGTTGACCCCCGAGCGGAGGTACGGCCGGCCGGTCGCTGGCGCAGTTCTGGGCCCGCCACCTCGCCGGAAAGATCGGGCGTGTCGATTCCGAGCCACTTGCGAACGACCCCCCGCCACTAGTCCGCTGTGACGCGGCCGCTGAGGCCTGCTTCGTCGTACCCGCCGCTAGCCCAGGCTTGGGCGGCTGCGGGAATAGTCGGCGTTCGTGGCCATCGGGCCGACGGGGGATCTCTCGCGCCCGAACTGCGCGCATCACCGTCGATCGGGGTCGCCTCCTTCGGTGGCCGCGGCAGAGGCAATCGGCTATCCGTGGAGTCGCCCCCTTCGGACCCACCCACGACTGGTCGCGCCGGGAGCAAGGATGGTGGCGCGTGCGGACCGACTACCTTCCATCAGACGAGAGCAGCGTGCGCGTCTTCGTCACTCCGCCTTCCGGGGTAATCAGGCTCGATGACGACGTCGCGGTCACCGAGGCAATGCATGGCGACGTGCTCCTCCGTCATTACGCCTTCGCCGACCGATGGTTCAAGATCAACGTCACGACCGATCGAGACGGGCAGACGGTCGAGACAGGCGCGCTCCGACAGCGGTTTGCGTTCAACTGCGACATTGCAACGCCGATGGAGCGCGAGGGTGACGCGACCTTCGCCGTGGACCTGTTCGTGGACGTCCTTGTGCGTGTCGACACCCGGACCCTCTACGTCGGCGACGAAGACGAGTTCGCAGAAGCGATCGAGACCGGTCTCATGTCGCGTGGCGAAGGTCAGCAGGCGAGGCGAGGCGTGGCAGATCTCATCCAACTCGTTGAGGCCGGAAAGCTCCTTCCCTGGCTGGACGACGTATTCCCCTTCGGGCCCTGTGACCCTCCAGCCGCGCCACCGATGCGTAGGGAGCCGATTCCCGATCGCCTCCTCCCTCACGTTCGGCGGAGCTGGTGACGTCGCTCACGGCCGCCCATCTTGCGAGCAATCTGGGGCGCCCGCTTCCCGAGTCAACGAGGAGCCGGCGGACGGCGGACCAACCGGGGGCGGTTAGGGCCACCCGACGAAGGTATGTGAGCTACCCAAGGCGGGCTTCCAGAAGAGCCACGCGGTCTGAGAGATCACGGAGCAGTTCCTCGACGGCGGGACTGGGCGGGTTGGCGCGGGCATGCACGAAGCCGCTGAGCGCAGCTATGACTGCCTGGCGAACCCGCGCTACGTCAAGACCCATGCTCGCGAGGACTCGCCCCCCAAGACCCTCGGTCTCTCTGACGAGCCCGAGCAGGAGGTGTTCGCATCCGAGATAGCCATGGCGCAGCTGTGCCCCTTCCTTGGCCATCAGTTCAAGGGCCTTGCTGGCAGCTGGTGAGAGGGCGGGCTCGCCCGACGGCACATCCATCAGGGTCTGGCCCATCACCGCCTCGAGCTCCGCCCGCAGGTCGCCCGCAAGCACATCGAGCGACCCGATGACCCGAACCGCAAGGTTCCCGCCCTCGTTGAGGATGCCGAGCAACAGATGCTCAGTGCCCACGTGACCGTGGTCGCGCCGCCGCGCCTCCTCGAAGGCCATGGTGAGTACGCGAACGAGCCGGGGCGTGGCCGGACGGGGCAGCTCGACCCCCGGAGGCAACTCGGCGGGAATCTCCCCGTCCGGCCCGCCAACCCCGTCGCGAACCGCGACGGCATGGCGCACCGCATGCTCCAGCGCTCGCTGACAGACAGCCGATACGGGTATCCCGGCGTTGCGCACCGCAGTCGCCAGGTCGTCCGGAAGGTAGACATTGACCTTCGGCATCGCCCACCTCCCCCCTATAGGGTTAGAGTGGAGTTATAACTGGGCGAACCTCGATCGTCAAGCCCTGAAAGCTCCCGTAGTGAGGCCCGCAGGCGCCCATTCGGTCGCGACCTTGCGGGGGCGCGATCCGTCGTTCTTTCGTGAGTCGTCGTCGTCCCTTGAACTCCAGCCGACCGCGCGGCGACGTGGTCCCAGCCGCCCCACCACCACAATCAGCCGCGGTGCGGCGGCGCCGGGAGCGTGCTCAATCCGGTGGACGGCGTTTGCGGTACACGACATGGCGCCGGTACGACTCGCCACCGGGCCACAGCCGGTCGTCGAAATCTTCATCGGCGTTGTAGAGCATGCCCAGCCGGTCCATTACCCGACGCGACCGCATGTTTTCCGCCACGGCGTAGGCGACGATCTCGTCGAGCCCCAGCTGATCGAACCCGAACGCCAAGGCAGCGGTGCCTGCCTCGGTGGCGTAGCCACGCCCCCAGTGTTCGCGGGCCAGCCGCCAGCCCACTTCGTGAGCCGGGGCGAAGGGAAGTGGGTCACGTACCTCGCGTAGCCCGACGAAGCCAACGAACGGAGGACCGTCCTTCACTTCGACGGCCCAGAACCCATAGCCGTCCCGTTGGATGCCGGTCCGGAGCCGGTCGACGCTGGCATCGCTCTCAGCGCGGGTGAGCGGCCGGGCGAAGAACTCCATGACGGCGGAGTGCGCGTTGAGGGCGGCGAATGGCTCGCGGTCCTCGTCTCGCCACTGCCGCAGGATCAGGCGTTCGGTCGTGACGGCCACGCTGAAGGTGTAGTCCCGCCCAATCGATCGGAGTACGTATATCCGTCGAGGGCGCAGACCTCGTACCGACCGTCTGAGCCAGATTGTCGAGATGGGGAAGGAGTGACTAGGTGGGCGTACCTATCGTGCGGCCGCGCGCCGACACTCTCGTATGGCTCGACCTGCCTCGCCAGCGTTGCGTGCCGCGGGCCGTGCGTCGATCGCTCGGACAGGTCGTGCGCCGGATCGAGCTCTGGAACGCAACCGCCAGCGGGCGTCGGTACTGACGCCGCGCTCAGTCTGGCGCCTATGGCGCCGGTGGCCGTTCCGGCGACGATCGAGCGGGCATTGGCGGCCCACGACTGGTCGCACATGGACGTCGTACGCGTGCGCAGCGATGACGATGTGAGACGGTTCCTCGTTCAGCGCTCAGGGACCGTTGACAGCACCGGTCCTCAGCTTCTAAAGGAGCGGCTGCACCTCGCGGTAAACCGCCTTCGCCCCGTCGACGAACCCGCGAGCGAATTCCTCTGAGCTCAGTCTGAACGAGTAGTTGCCACCCTCATCGGTCTCGATGCTGACCAGGTGGTCGCGAACGCTCGCGATCCTGGAGAGGAACTTGCCTGGACCGTGCAGCCCGTTCTGCTTGAATGCCTCCTCAACCACGGATCGAAGTTCGCTGAGAGTGCCCGTGGAGCGTGCCCAGTCGGCCCCCATCTCGAACGCCTGCTGGTAGTCGTTCATGGCGTCCTCCGCGATGGTGTTGCGGAGGCGTTCGGCAACCCGCTCGATGTCCAGCGTTGCCCTCTTCATGGCCTGCACTCGTTGCACCTCCCGTTGAAGGGCCGACTGACAGATCGGCGACATTGAGAGCTCGGCCTCCTTAACCGCCGCTAGCAACTCCTCGGCCACGTAGATCGTCACCTTGGGCATGTCTCTATCGACCTCGGAGCGTTGTCGGGATAAACGAAGTATACACCCATTATCCCGATATGCAGTACTGAATCGCCGTCGGCACCACGAGTGACCGCACTCGACCACAGTTTCACGCCGCTCGACGCCGCTCGACTCAGGCCGTCCCATCCAAGAAACGCGGCCGAGGCCGACGCGAGCCCTCTGCATCGGAGTCCCTAATCGGCGTTATCGCGAGGGCCGAACATCCTCTGGATGCAGCCTGGAGTCGCCACCCTCAGTGGCCGTTGCCACGACATGCTTCCGAGGTCGCTGGTGTCGGGTCGACCGGGCTGGGGGGTTGCCCGCGAGTACGGCCGGGGTGGATCTCGAGGTGCAGGTGCGGCGCCGACTTGTCGGCGTTGCCGGTGCTCCCGACGAACCCGATGACTTCACCGGCGACGACGGGGCGCGCCGAGCCGGCATAGCCGGACAGATGTGCCCCGTAGTAGTAGTTGCCGTCGTCGCCCCACAGGTGGAAGGCCAGGCCCCCGAGCGTGTCCCCGGCGAAGTCGACCTGGCCGGTCGCGGGCGCGTGGACGGGCGTCCCATCGTCGGCGAACAGGTCCACACCCTTGTGCTGGCGTCCACCTGAGCGCGGGGCGAGCCAGGTGTTGGTGAAGGCAGGGCTCCCGGCCACCGGGCACACGATCCGGATGTCACTCCCGGCCTCGATCTGCTCGGCGTAGGCGAGCACCTTCTCCACGTAGCTGGCGCTGTTGTTGTACCGGCGCAGGGCGGCCCCTTCGTCGGTGATGGCTCCGTCCCGACCGCCGCACAGGTAGTTGGCCGCCGCCGCCACGGCGTCGTCGATGTCGTGAGGGTTGGCGGCGTCGTCGCCATCATGGTCCACCGCCCAGGCCTCGAAGGTCCCCGGCAGGAACTGCATGGGGCCGACAGCCTGCTGCCATGGGCCGCCGAGACCGTGCCAGCCGAGCCACTTCCCGATCGGCAGCTGCTCGATGCCGGGGGAGCCGTCTAGGGGGATGCCGAAGATGTGAGGCACGACCTCGCCCGTGACCAGATCGGCGGCGGCACCGCCCGCCGTGCCATGCCCGGACTCGGCTGCGCCGACGCCGGCGATTAGCTGCCACCGGAGCCCTTGGCACCACCCGTCGACGGCCCGGTAGGCCAGCAGGACGCGATCAGGGATGCCCGAGACGGAGCCGCCGGGCCGCTCGGCGCTGGAGGTCGAGATGGCGAGGAGCGGGATGCTCAGCACGATGCCGAGCACGGCAGCCGGGACCAACGTGATCGCGGCCGCGTGGTGCCGACTCGAGCTCACGCCTGAACTAGGCCGGACCGGCCAGACGGAAATCGCGTCCTGACCCGCGAGATGCCGACCCCTCCCCCGGCCTAGTTGGTCGTAGCCACGACCACGGGAGGTGCCGGTTGTTCGTCCTGGCGCAGGTAGAGGTCAGCCCCACTTCGTCGGGCATGCCCGGCGCCCAACTGGTCCAGCAGCTCCTCGACTGGTCGCAGATGATCGCCCTCTGGGGCAGCCTCGGCGCGCTGCTCGTCGGAGCGGCCCTGTACGGGTTGGCCCGCGAGGGCGGCAGCTACTCCAACGCCTCCCGCGGCAAGGGGCTCGCCATCGGGGGCGTCGTCGGGGCGATCCTGGCTGGCATCGCCCCCACCGCCGTCAACCTCCTCTTCAAGGCGGCGTCGTCGTGAGGCGGTGGCCGTTGATCGGGGCCGCCGCGGCAACCGGGGCGTCGCTGGTGATGCTGGCTGCGAGCGGCTTGCTCGACCGGTCCCCGGAACGCGACCCAGTCGCGCCGACGACCGAAACCCCGGCCGGCTCCCGCGCTTCCGCCGCGGCCGCTCCCGTGTCCGCCCCACGCGCAGACCGGACGGAGGACGGGGCCCGGACAGCCGCCATCGCCTTCGCCTCCGCGTCGCAGGACTGGCTCTACCTGCCTGACGATCAGGTCGACCGGGCGGTGAGGTCCATCGCCACCATGTCTGCCGGCCCCTCGCTCAGCCGGGAGACGGTCGAGGAGATCCGCAGCGCCCGGGATGCACTGGCGAAGTCGCCAGGCCGCGTGTGGTGGTTGGTGAGGCCACTGGCCTCCCGAGTCGAACGCTTCGATCCGCTCTCGGCACGGGTGGTGGTGTGGACGGTCACCGTGCTGTCGGCCGCCGATGTGGCCCTGCCGCAGGCGGACTGGCTTCGCGTCGCCGTCGACCTCCAGTGGGAAGGAGACTCCTGGCGCGTGCAGGCCGTCAACGACGTCCCCGGGCCCACGCCGATGACCGGCACCAAGGACCGCCCTTGGCAGCCGGAGCCGTTCGACGACGCCCTGACGGGTTTCGAACGGGTCGGAAGCGAACCCCGTTCGTGACCGCAGCGAGCATGATCCTCGCCGGGTTCCCCAACCCGGTCGGGTGGGCGGCCGACAAGATCGCGGGCTTCGTCGGCGGGGCTGCCTCCCAAGGGTTCGAGATGGTCATCGGCGGCCTGACGGCATGGATGCTCGACGCTGTCGTCTGGGTGGTGGGGGGCGTCTTCAACTTCTTCCTCGACGCCACCGACCCCAACGTCCAGGCGGACTGGTTCCTACGCGGCAACGGCCCGTACGCGACCACCGTCGGCATCGGCGCCGTCCTCCTGGTCGGGTTCGTGCTGGTAGGCATCACCCAGGGCGTCCTCGCCGGCGACGTCGGCGGGATGCTCCGGAGGGTCACCTTTGAGCTGCCGATGGCCGTGCTCGGCATGGTCGGCCTGGTGGCGATCACCCAGGCGCTCGTGACGCTCACCGACCAGCTCTCGAAGGGGCTGCTCGACCACTTCGCCGACGACGTGCGGAGCTTCACGGCGACCGTGGCTTCGCTGGGGACGCTGACGGGTGGGACGGCCACGGCGTTCGTCGTCTTCCTCTTGGCGCTCGTGAGCGTGCTCGCCGGCATCGTGCTTGTCGCCGAGTTGGTGGTCCGCTCCTCCCTCATCTACATCGTGGTGGCGCTCGCGCCGCTCGTGTTCGCCGCCCAGCTGTGGCCAGCGCTGCGGGGCGCGGGGCGCAAGCTCCTCGAGCTGCTCGTCGCCCTCATCGTCTCCAAGCTCGTGGTTGCGGTCGCACTGGCAGTCGCCGCCGCCGCAGCGGTCGGCGCCGGGTCCGGCGGCGAGGTGACGGCTCTTCCGGCGCCGGAGGTGATGGCGGAAAACCCTGGCGGTTCGGTGACCCAGGCGGTGGGCATCCTGCTGGCCGCCACGGCCGCCTTCGGAGTGGCCGCCTTCTCGCCCCTGCTCGTCGCCAGGCTGCTGCCGATCGCCGAAGCCGCCGTCGTAGCCCAAGGGATCCGGGGCGGCCCCGTGCGCGCTGGCCAGCAGGCGCTCTCCCTCCGCTACTACACCCATGTCGGCGGCCGGTCCCGTCTCACTTCGCTGGCCACGAGCCAGCCGGGAGCAAGTGCACCGGCGTCCGGAGCGGGCGCGGGCGGTGCGGCAGTCGCGACAGCAGGAGCCGCCGGCGTGGTCGCTGGGGCTGCGGCTTCGGCGGCGAGAACGGGAGCCAGGGCGGCGACAGCGACGGCGGAGTCGGCCGGGTCGTCGTCGCCGCCGCCCGGCCCGCCGACCCCGACCACCGGGCGGCCACAGTCGAGGCCCCGCCCCGGTACCGGGCGACGGGCCGAAAGCAAGGGGCCCGATGAAGCCTGAGCGTGAGGAGCGGGTCTACCGGTTCGACCCCGCCGACACGTCCGGCGTGTTCCTCGGTCTCGGACTGGCGCAGTGCGGCTTGATTGGCGGCGGCCTTGTCATCTCGGTGACGGCTCTCACGCAGGGCGCCCCGCTCGTGCTGGCGATGCTCCCGGTGCTGCTGGGGGTGGGCGCCAGCTTTGCCCGGTTCGGTGGGTACGCGCTCTGGCAGTGGCTGCCCGTCCTGGCGGGTTGGCTGTGGATGCGCCTCAGCCGCGGCCGGCGGTGGCTGGCGCCTCTGCCACTTGTCCCCGCGGGCGACGGTGCGGCGACACCGTTGCCGCCGTGCCTCGCCGGCATCTCGATCGTCGACCTCGCCTGGCGGGGACGGCAACGCCTTGGCGCGGTGCGGGACGAGCAACGGCACACGCTCACCGCGGCCGTGCGCGTGGCCGGCCCGCAGTTCGTGGTGCAGTCGACGGGCGACCAGGAGCGACTGCTCGCCGGCTGGGGCGACATCCTTAACCAGTTCGCCGTCGAGCGCGGTCCCGTGACCCACCTCACCTGGTCCGATCTCGCTTCCCCGTCGGGGCTCGAGCAGCACCGGAGCTGGCTCGGCAGCGTGAAGAGCGGCGATCCCCATAGCGAGGCGGCGGCCAGCTATGACGAGCTTCTGGCCGGCGCCACCGCGACCGCCACCGCGCACGACGTGATCGTCACGGTGACGGTGAGCCGTGATCGCCTCGGGAAGAACCGTGCCACCGTCGACCCCGAGCTGCATCTCGCCCGCGTCCTCGCCTCGTCAATGGAGGCCCTGCTCCGGGGCGCTCGCAGCGCCGGGCTGACGGCCGGCGATCCCCTCACCGCCGCCGAGTTGCAGCGAGTGGTCCGCACGCGCTTCGACCCGGCGGCTGCCCGGCCCAGGGTCGCGGGAGGGCGCCTGGTCGAGCGCCTCGGCCTGGTGACGCCGGCCAACGCCGGGCCGATGGCCGTCGAGTCCTCGTGGCGGCACGTCCGGGTGGACGGGGCGTTCCACCGCACCTACCAGGTCGCCTGCTGGCCCCGCCTCCCCGTCGCTCCCGCCTGGCTCGAACCGTTTCTCGGCGGCAGCGGAGTGACCCGGACGATGACGGTCGTGTTTTGCCCCGTGTCGGCCTACCAGTCGAGGCGCAAGATCGAGCGTGACCTCGTCAAGCTCGAATCCGACGCGGCCACCAAGGAGGAGAAGGGCAGGCGGGTCGACGCGCGCCATCGCCGGGCCACGCAGTCCCTGCTCGACCGGGAGCAGGAGCTCGTCGCCGGGTTCGCCGAGATGGGCTACGCCGCGCTCGTCAGCGTCTGCGCCCGAACGGCGGAGGAGCTCGATGAGCACGCCGAGATCGTCGAGCAGCTCGCTCGTGAGGCCGGCATGGAGCTTCGCTGCCTCGACGCTCGCCAGGACCTGGCGTGGGCTGCCGCCCTGCCCCTCGGCCTGGCCCCTCGCAACCTCTGGACCTGAAGGACGTCATGAACAGACCTTGCCTTCGGTGCTCGTTCCACCGCGGCACCACCGCCCACGTCGCCAGCCTCTACCCCTTCTCGGTGCAGGCCAGCTCCGGGCACCGGGGCGCCTACGTGGGGCTTGACCTCCTGGCCGGCGGTGGTGAGTTCTGCTGGGACCCCTTCGAGGCCTACGCCACCGGCTCGGTCACCAACCCGAACTGCTGGATCCTCGGGGAGCCAGGCAACGGGAAGTCGGCATTGGTGAAGAGCCTGCTCTGGCGGATGGCGGGCATCTATGGCACCGGCCCGGGTGGGCGATGGTTCGCCATCGCTGACCCCAAGGGCGAGTACCTCGACGTGGCCGGGCGGCTCGGGCTGAACGTCGTGCGCCTGGCTCCCGGCGGCTCGACGCGCGTCAACCCGCTCGACGACGGGCCGGCGTCCGCCGACGAGCCACCGGAACAGCGATCCCTGCGCCGGGCGGAGATGGTTGCAGCCCTCGCGGCCACCGTCCTCGACCGCCCGCTGACCCAGATCGAGGACGCCGCCATCTTCGCCGTCGTCGAGGACCTCGGCCGGCGCCGCGGACCGGCGACGCTCGCAGAACTGGCGGGACTCCTCACCCGGTTGCCGGACGAGGTCACCAACCGGCTCCGGCGGCGGCCCGAGGAGCTGGCCGGCGACCTGGCGCAACTGGGCTTCGCCTTGGACAAGCTGCTGTCCCGGTCGTTGCGCGGGATGTTCGACGGGTCGTCCACCGTGCCCCTGCGGTGGGACGGCCCGGGGATCGTGCTCGACCTGTCGGCCGTGCCGATCGACTCTGAGGCGCTGCCCCTCGTGATGGTGGCCGCGGCCGGCTGGCTCTCCCAGCTCATGGCCGGGTCGGGGCCTCAGCGGGTGCAGGTAATCGACGAGGCCTGGGCGCTGCTCGGGAACAGCCATACGGCCCGGTACCTCCAGACCTGCTTCAAGCTGGGCCGCACCTACGGCGTGGCCAACGTGTGCATCGCCCACCGCCCGTCCGACCTCGGCGCCCAGGCCGACGACGGCACGTCCACCGCAAAGATCGCAGTCGGGCTGCTGGCTGACGCGGCGACCAAGATCCTGCTTCGCCAGGCTCCCGACCAGCTGGACGCTGCGTCGAGCAGCTTCGCCCTCACCGAGCCCGAGCGGCACATCGTCGGGCACCTCGCCCGGGGTCGTGCGTTGTGGAAGATCGCGGGCGAGTCCGCCGTGGTCCAGCACATGCTCACCGCCTCCGAGATGCAGATGTGCGACACCGACGGCCGAATGGGTCCGACCGCTTCCCCGGCTGCCGTCTCGGCGGCTGCGTGAGCGCCCGTGTACGACCGGGACCGGATCGTCGAGACCATCGACCTCGCCTCTCTCGCCGACGAGGTCCTGGGGCCGCGGCGAGGAACCTCCAGATCGGCATCGTGGCCGTGCCCGAGCCCTCAACATGCCCAGACGGGCAAGACCCCGCCGGTCAGCCTGTACCGGTCGCGAGCGGGCGAGGAGCGGTGGCACTGCCACGGGTGCGGGATCGGCGGCTCGGCGATCGACCTCGTGATGGCCGCGCACCGGCTCACCGTTGCCGAGGCGATCGAGGAACTGGCCGGGCGAGCGGGGGTACGAGAGTCCACCAACGACCGCCAGCCGCATCGTGCCGCGGCCCGCCCGGCGAAGGACCCCTGTGCCGCCCGGGCACCGGGTGCCGACCCTGCCGGCCTGGCCGCTTTCGTCGACCAGTGCGCCGAGCGGCTGTGGAAGCCCCAGGGCCAATCGGTCCTCCGATGGCTGACAGAGGTCCGAGGACTGCCGGAGGCCGTGCTCGAGCGCAACCGCATCGGAGCCGATCCCGGCCGGCAGGCGCAGGCCCGCCCGGACGGCATGCCGTCGTGCGGGCGGGCCGCCGTCCTGCCGGTCATCGAAGCCGGCCGCTCGGTCTTCGCCCAGCTCCGGGCGATCAGCCCGCGCCCCGACGGGGCCCGCTACCTCAACGCCGCCAGCCGCTTGGCTGTCAACCCGCGCGTCGGCGTGTATCAGCCATGCGAGGCTGTCGGGCGGTGCGTGATCGTGACCGAGGGCGTGATCGACGCTCTTTCGGCCAACGCCGCCGGCTTCTGTTCGGCCGCCGTACTCGGTGCCGCGCTCGCTCGGCGCGGGGCGGGCGATCGGACGGGGCTCGTCGCGGATCGCCTCGCAGGGTTGGGCGCGCCACTGATCGTCGCCTTCGACGCCGACCAGCCTGGCCAGGAGGCTGCCCGGGCCCTGCGTGAATCCCTCCGTGCGCGCAGTGCCCGCTCCACGCACCTGCATCTGCCCTCGGAGAGGAACGACCTGAACGCGTGGATGCTCACGTCGCCCGACTGGGACCGAACCCTCAAGCTCGCGGTCCGCACAGCGGCCATGGCAGCCGAGCAGCCGTCCAGCACCCTCGCGCGGTGATGGGCTCCAGCCTGGGCCCCGACAACGCCGCCAGGCGTGAGGAGATCGGAGAAGGCCCGTGCTGTCCGTCCACGACTTTCAACTATCGGTCGGCGGTCTCCCGGCGAGGATGTTCTCGAAGACTGGCATGCAACGGGGCCGAGTACCCCCTGCGCTCAAGGGCGGCGACGAGGCCCCCGTGGCAGTCACCGATCCGACCCGCGATGGCGTGCCGAACCTTGATCACGGTGTCGCCCCAGGGAGAGTCCTCCTCCACGGCCGGTAGGCGGAGTGTGTACCTTCGCACCTCATCTCACCCGTGCGTGCCGGCAGTCACAAGGCGAGACGCTCGTGCCGGTAGAGGTCTCGAAGCAGGCAGACCTCGGCGCCGTGGTGCATGACCTCCCGATGCACGTGCAGGACCAGGCCGATCGCCGGGTCGGACCGGCCCAACCGCATCTCGGGGATGTCCCACTCCCGGTCACCGATCGGCGCCCACAGCGCATCCTCGCCTGCGGAAAGCAGGCCACTCCGCCAGGCATCCCACCACTCGTCGAGGAAGGCGAGGGCGCCGTCGGCGGAAATCGGGAACGGGAGGGGCCCCTCCCACATGCGAGTCGTTAGCGGCGCCGGCACCTTCTCAGGGAACAACCGGGACGCCCGGTTGGCCAGGCAGCCGACACCGATGTGGCACAGGCGCCAAGCGATGGTCGTGAACGGGCTGGGCCGCGGTGGTGGCCAGGCGTGGTCGTACAGGACCTTGCCGTCGTCGGTCGGGTGGAGGGTCCAGCAGTCCGCGACCGGCTCCCAGAGGTATTCCTCGTCGGTCAGCCCGCTCAGACGGGGGCGGAAACCTGCTACCCACCAGTACTCCATCTGGAACATCAGCGCACCCAGCACGTCTCGCCCCGCCACGGGCTCCGAGCCTAGGAGGTCAGGGCTGGAGCTGCCCTGGAGCAGGCCCGATGTAGACGAACTCGGCCAACGGCTCGTCGTCTACGAAGCGGACCTCCACCAGGCCGGCGCGGGCCCAGCCGGACCGCTCGTACAGCAGGATCGCGGCGTCAAAGTGGGTGGCGACGTCCAGGACGGGCCAACGCCCCTGGTCGTGCGCGGCCTTCGCCGCCACACCGAGGACGGTCCTGCCGAGCCCGTTCCTGCGATGGGCGGGGGCGACCAGCAGCCGTGCTACAACGCCGAGCCCATCGGTAACTCGGCCGGTGGCCTCGCCAGCCAGGGCCATGACCTCCGGCGAACTCGTTGGCTGCAGCGCCACGTGGCCGACGATGGCCCCTTCACAGGCGGCGACCCAGGCTGCGAGGGCACCCGACGCGGATACGAAGCTACGCAGGTCGTGGGCGAACCGCGGCGGGTACCCGTCCAGCTCGTGGACCTCGCGGGCCAGCAGTTCGCACCCGTCGAGATCGTCGTCCGTCCGCAGCCTCAGCTGCACCCCGACACGCTCGCGCGCCAGCGGGTCACCTCGAGTCAAGATGCTCGGCCACGACGGCATCAACAACATCCCGGGCTCGGCTGCGCCATCCGAAGCGGCGAGTTGCACCCGCGTTCGCTCGCCCGTGTTCGGCCAGAGTGATCAGGCTCTTCCAGAGCGCCCATCCCCGGCCACGGGCCCAGGTTGGGTCATCGAAAGGCAGGCTCCGCCGGAACACGTCCCGGCTCTCGCCCTCGAAGAAGGTCCAGGCGATCACCAGGTCACAGGCGGGGTCGCCGACGGCCGCGCAGCCGAAGTCGATCACCGCCTGGAGGCGCCCGTCGCGAACGAGCAGGTTCGACGGGGCCATGTCGCCGTGCACCCACACGGGCGGGTCGTCCCATGTGCTGGCGAGGGCGGCCTGCCATGCCGCGACGGCGGACGCTGTGTCGAGTTCGCCTGCCAGCATGCCGAGCGACTCCCTAACCTCGGCGTTCTAGACGTCGAGTGAGCCTCCCCGGGAGAAGTTGTGCCTCCCGAGGATCGGTCCGTTGCCTGCCTCGATGGCGTACAGCGCGCCCAGGAACCCGGCGAGGTCGCGGGCAAGCTCCGTCACCTTTGGGGTCGGTGCCGTGCTCGCAGGTTCGCCGTCGATCCACCGGTAGATCGACCAGGGGTAGCGGAACCCGTCGTCGGGCGACCCCATCGCCACGGGCTCGGGAATGGGCAGGGGTAGGTGGGGAGCCAGGATCGGCAGCCAACGGTGCTCCTTCTCGACCTGGGCGACGTATGCCTCGGCGCTCGGCAGCCGTGCCACCAGGTTCTCGCCCAGCCGGAACGTGCAGTTGTCCCAGCCCCCCTCCGTGACCGCCGTTACCGGCAGATGGGCGCAGTGGGGAAACTGCGCGGCGACGAGTCGCGCGACCGTTCCTGCGGTGAGGTTCCTCCTCACTTGGGCCGACGGAGCAACGCGCTCAGGTTCTTCTGGGGCCTCGATCGGTACGTACGGTTCAGCGGATCGCGTCGAGGATCCTCTCGAAGCAGGCTCGGGACGGCGGCTCAGCGAGGAGCCAGGGCACCGCCTTGGACGCCTGTTCCTGCTCGAAGCCGGTCTCGACGAGGCAGATCCGGATGCGGGACGCAAGCCAGCTCAAGGCGGCGCACACCGCCGTGCTGAACATGCCGAGGTCGAGCGGGTGGGGCAACAGGCTGACCTCGGCGTAGCCCGTCACAACGGCCCGCGCGGCGGCGGCGTTGACCTCGCCACGGACACCGCTCGACCACCCGGCCAGCACCCCGCCGAGGTCCCATCGGGGAGGGATGGCACCTGCGTGGTCCCATCCCATCACGACCAGGTCGCTGGGGCCGGCGACCCGGAAGGCATTGGCCGCGTAGTGGCGACCCGACAGCACCGTGACGGCCGCGGCCGGGCCGTCGGCCGGCTCCACGACTCGGCTCACGTCCATGATGGCGGGGATGGCTTCTGCCAGGAGGTCCGCCCAAGCCATATCCCGTCCCTGAGCCGCCCGGTGCAGGTTCCACCACTGCTCCTCGGACCGGACGAATGTAAGCCACGGCCCGATGGGCTCGGGCGCGGGCAGCCCCAGCCGGTGCACGGTCGCAACGACGCGCCCGGCGGCGGCCGCGTAGCGAGGGTCGGCCGGCAGGGAGGGCTCTGGGCCGACCGGCGGGAGCGCGTAGAGCCGCCAGCGCGCACCGCCGGAGGCCGCGATGATGCGACCGTCGTGGGTGCGGACGGGGCGAAGCGTCAGGACGCCGGCCGCCGCCGCCGCCTCGGCCATCAGCACGTCCCTTTCGATGGCGCAGTCGTCGAACCAGTCGTTCAGGCTGCGGGCCAGCCACCGGCCGCGGTCGGTGGTGAGGACCCATGCCTGGCCGGCCCACTGCCGTTCGAGGGCTACGAGTGAACCCAGGGGCGACCCGATGTCGAAGACCACGGCAAGCGCCTCAGCGGTCCCATCATCGAGGACTCGGGCCGAGCCGCACCGGCGCTCGACCTCCGCCTTGAGGTCGGGCCTGGTGCGGAAGCCGTACAGTTCGGCCACTCGGGCCTGGGCGTCGGCGAGTGTGGCACCGGGGCGAGCGGCTTGGAGCTGGGCCAGGACGTCCTTCGCCTGCTGGCGGAGGTGGTCGAGGTTGGGGGAGTCGGGCAACGTTCTCATGGATCGCCTCGTTCTCTCACCCGGGCTCGCACGGGCGGGTCGAGGAACGTGCCGACGTCGCTCACTACCCATCTCATCGGGGCGGCTTCCAGCCTTCCGGCGAGTCTCGGCGCTCCCCCGACCGAGCGCTGCCGAAACGCTATGCCCGAATCGGCGGGCTGGCAAGGGCTCTCGCCCGGGCGGTCGACAGC
>Ga0247719_1000437_pt1 | contig 25600 bp, 23 predicted proteins | sample 41E_DmetaG_FD_189046 | JGI IMG/M metagenome (GOLD analysis project Ga0247719, IMG submission 189046) | Soil microbial communities from hillslope of Landscape Evolution Observatory, University of Arizona, Oracle, AZ, United States - 4-1-E_D | ecosystem: Engineered > Artificial ecosystem >...
CCGACGGCCACAATCCGGCCTACCAACCTCAATCGGCCGGTCAGAACCCCTCCTGGACGCGATCAAGGCGCTTTCCGGCTCAGGACGGGCCGGATCCGAAAAGGCCACTTCCTGCCGTCTCACCTAGAACAGTCGCCTACCGGGAGGAACCCGAACGTCCAGTTGGTTGTGCGGTCGCGTCGGGTCGCCGCCCAGCAGGCCGCGGAGGATGGCGACCGCCGAGGCGACAAGCCACCCGCCGCCTACGGGCCACCGAACGGCGCACTGAACGCCACGGTCAGCCTGACCGAGTTCTTCGGCCTGCGCCCTCGCTGATGGGTCTGAACCCACGTTGTGATTGGCTGCGGGCACTCGCCATTCTGCCGGCGGCCCACTCATCCGCCGATCGGCGCCCGCGGCCGGCGCACCGTAGCGGAGCCTGCCATTTCATCGACCGACGAGAATGTTTCGGATGGCTTGATGATGGATAGCAAGCGGCAGATACTGGTTGAGGCAGAACACTGGTCGCTGACGCACCAGCCCGTTGCGGTACCCGACGCACAACTGGGCGGACCATGGGAAACGCTCGACGTCTCGGAGCAACCGTATTCGCAGTTGCGACGGCGGTGGCCGTATCTGGCGCCGGGGCCTGGGCGTGCATCGCCGGTCCGACGCTGGAGGTGATCCCCCGCCAGGCCAACGCCGGCTCGGAGGTGACTCTCAAAGGCGTGAGCTACAACCGCAATCCGGTGGTGGTCAGGTTCAACGCCCTGGATGGCCCCGTGATCGGCACCATCCAACCGACTGGTGGCACAGGCACGAGTAGCAACTGGAACCTTGAGGGCACGGTGAGCCTTCCCGCCGACGCCAAGCCGGGCAATTACGTGTTGGTGGCCACCCAGCCCTCGACCGACGGCAAGTTGACCCAGATCCCGACGCGGGGCCTGGTCAGCATCTCGGGGACGACGCCACCGGTCGTCGGTGCGCCGTTGGGCACCGAGCCGGTGGAGCGTCCCGTCGGCCTGGTGAAGGCCGATTCGGTGAGCACGGGCGCCAAGGTGCTCGTGGGGCTCGGCGTGGCCGGCGTGGCCATGTTCCTCGCCGGCATTGCCGCCCTCGCCGCCAGCCGGCGCCCGGCGGCCGTCGCTGCACCGGCGCGCCCATCACGGTAGCGCCCACGCGACTTCCAGACGGGGGCGGGTAGCCGCAGGCTCCTCGCCTCCCCATTCGACAGGGAGGCACGGACATGAACACACGCGCGCGCGTCGTCTTGGCGGGGTTCGCACTGGCCCTCGCCGGCCAGGGAGGCGCCTTCGCTGCTGATCCGTTGCGCATCACCCGACCCGTCCAGGCGACCAAGTTCGACGTCGATCCGGCGAGGACGTACCTCACGCCCTGGTTCGCGGCGGACCCCAAGGACAAGCTGAGAGTGGCGGGCGCCTTCATCGAATCGCGCACCAAGCGGTGCGGGTTCATGCGGTCCACCGACGGTGGCACCACGTGGACCCGGATGGAGGCGTCCCCGGCGCCACCCTCGTACCCGTTCTGCTTGATGACCAACAGCCACACCTTCCAGGGCAAGGTGGAATGGGGCCGTGACGGCGCCCTCTACTACGCCCTCGACGGCTGGGACACCCAGGACGCCCCTCGCCGCAGCGTGTTCGTGGCCCGCTCCGACGACTTCGGCGAGAGTTGGACCCCGGTGGCCGTCGCCGACGCCAGGGGGACCGAGGGTGCCGACCAGCATGACAACCGGCCCCTCAGCGGGTTCGCCGTCGACCGCAGGAGCGGTGGTCAGGACACCGTCTACGTCACCTGGCGGCGGCAGTTCCCCGGGCAGTCGGCTCCCAACGCCAAGGCCTTCGGCGCAATGGTGGCGGTGTCGACGGATGGCGGACGGACGTTCGGGGGCGCCGTTGATCTCGCCCCGACTGTTTTCGGCGACCAAGCCAAGCGCCAGGAAGCCCTGACCACCGCCACCACCGTCGCCGCTCCGGCGACCACGACCACCACGACGCCCCTGGTGCCGGAGCAGGGACCGGCGGCCGGCTCCCCCGCGGGCGCCCAGCAGCCGGCGGCGACCACGACAACGGTGCCGGCGAACTCCCGAGCGGCCAACCGGACCGACGTCAACAACTTCGGAGGCAGTAACCCGGTCGTGGCGCTCGATCACAAGGGCACCGCCTATGTGGCCTGGGTTTCGCGATACGCGAACATCACCCCCAACCCGAGCTCTGGCCACTTCCTGTCGAAGTCGACCGACCGGGGAAAGACGTGGACGACGACCCAGATCACGCCGTTCAGCCGTGAGAACATCAACAACTTCGGGGGCTACATGCTCCGGTGGAGCCCGGAGGGCGGCGGGGACGGGTCGTTGCACTTCGTCTACGAGGGTTCGAAGCGCCCGGAGATCGCCAACGAAGCTGACATCTTCTACCGTCGTTCGACCGACGGAGGGCGCACGTGGTCGGAGTCGAGGCTCATCAACGACGACGACCCGAGCCAGGTGTTCTTCTCAGGTCTCCCCCATCTGGATGTGGCCTCGAACGGACGGCTGGACGCCGTGTGGTTCGACACGCGCGACGACCCCGGCTTGTCGGTCAACGACGTCTACTACTCGTTCTCGAACGACAACGGGCAGACCTGGTCGAAGAACCAGCGCATCACCGACCGCTCGATCAACCGTGAGGTCGGCCCCTTCGCCGGCAACTTCGACCTCAACGGACCGCCTGGACTGACGTCGACGGATGCCTACGCGCTCATCGGCTGGGATGACACCCGCTTCGCCGAGCCGCTGACCGACACCCAGGACATCTTTGCCGCCGCCGTGCAGTTCCGAGAGGTCGGCACCACCAACCGTGCCGCGGCCTACATCCTCCCGGGGGTCATCGGGCTCCTCGCCGTCGGACTCGTGCTCCTTGCCGCATCGCTCCTCTTCCGGAGCAGGGCACCGTCCGGCGACGACGACGTGACGGCAGGCACCGCGGGGACCGGCTCCCGAGCCTCCTCTCGAACCTCCACGTGAGGCGGGGCCTCCCTCCCGGCCACGGCCCGGCGATGGGAGGGCCGAGCAGGGACGGGTTGGGCCTCCTGCCGTCTCTCGTCGGCCGCCGGAGGTTTCGTGCTCGAGCTCGACGGCCCGCCCCTAACTCCTCTCCCCCGTCGTGACCAGGGACGGTGACGCCCCGCAGCACGCAGACGGCGTCCTCCGACCGCCGAGCTCCAGAAGGCCGACGGCGGCGCCGGCTCGCAGGAGCGGCCAGATCGGGTCGAGCAGCCCGGTGCGGGCGGCGGCCGGATGGGCGTGGTGGGAGTTGTGGTACCCGTGGCCCAACAGCGGGATGGCGAGCCAGCCGATGTCGTAGCCGGAGGACTCGGGGTGGGGCTTGCGCCCGTAAAGGTGGCCGACGGTGTTGACCATCCCCATGATGCCCAGGTAGGCCACCAGGTGGACGAGGAACATGATCAGCACCTGGCTGGCGCCGAGTACCGCCACGTGGCCGGCGACGACCGCGGCTCGGATCACGAGAACGCGCACGCCCTTCGGCTTGTCCTTGGGTACCTCACGCTTGGCCACGGCGAACAGGTAGGCGGAACCGAGGAGCACCTGTGCCGGCGGGCGGACCCGGGGCGAGTGGGGGTCACGCGGCGTGTCGGCGTAGCGGTGGTGGAGGCGGTGGACGGCTGCCCACGTCTCAGGGTCGGTGCCGACGACGACCCGGAAGTACACGTCGAGCACCGAGGCAAGCGTGGGACGGAGTCGGAACGCTCGGTGGGCCAAGCACCGGTGGGCGTAGACCTCGGTGATGAGGGCGGTCAGAAGGGCGGAGCACAGGCCGAGGGAAACGCCGATGGGCACGCCGCATCGTAGACAGCGCCCGACGGTTCCATCAGCACCCCCCGCTCACCGCCATCGGCGTCCTCACCGGACAGGGTGAGCCCCTGGACGTCATCGTCCGAGGCGGGGACTTCCTGGTCAACCGGTTGACCTGACGGCACAGTGCTCGCACCGGAGAGGCGCGCGCCCGCTTGATTTATGCGTACATGCGCATCCTAGAATGGCTCCCGTGGCTACGACCGCTCCGCCCGAAGCGCCCCTGAAGGACGCGGCGGAACTGTTGCGCGCCCTTGCCAGCCCGCACCGTCTGGCGATCGTCCGCGAGCTCGACGGCGGGGCCCGCTGCGTCCACGAGCTGGTCGACGCCCTCGGCGTGTCCCAGCCCCTGGTCTCTCAGCACCTGCGCGTACTGCGCGCCGGCCACCTGGTGCAGGCGGAGCGGCGCGGTCGGGAGATCGCCTACTCGCTGAGCGACGTCCATGTCGCCCACATCGTTCACGACGCCGTGTCTCACGCCGGTCATCAGTGAGCCCGCCGGACCTCCACGGCGAAGCGGCCGAGCGGGTTGCCGCGCTCGATCAGCGCTACACCGCCAGCCGGCGGGCGCTGGTGCACACGCTGCAGGAGGCCGACCGGCCCCTGACCATCACCGAGATCCTCGCCGGCGCAAAAGGCATGCCGCAGTCCTCTGCCTACCGGAACCTCACCGTGCTGGTCGAGGCGGGCGTGGCCCGCCGCCTGCCGGGCGTCGACGACCTCGGGCGGTTCGAGCTGGCCGAGGATCTGGCCGGCCACCATCACCACCTGCAGTGCACGGCCTGCGGCACGCTCATCGACTTCGCCGCCCCCCCGCAGCTGGAGCGTGCGCTGGTGGAGGCCGCCCGCCGGGTCGCAGCGGAGACGGGCTACGACATCACCGGCCACCGTCTCGACTTCGACGGACGCTGCCCTCGCTGCCACTGAGGCTCAGGCGACCCGGGTGCGCCGGCGCCCGAGGTCGGCGATGGCGGTCACCGTGAAGGCGGCGGCGGCGACCAACACGATGGTGCCGCCGGGAGCCAGCGAGGCGGCGCGAGCGACGGTCAGCCCCACGACGACCGATCCCGTTCCGATGCCGACCGCCCACCGCAGGGTTGCGCCGAACGACCGGGCCAGGCGCTGCGCCGAACCGACGGGCAGGACCATGAGGGCGGCGACGAGCAGCACCCCCACCACGCGCATGGCCGCCACCACCGTCACCGCGGTGAGGGCGGCGAGCCCCAGGCTGAGCGCGTCGACGGGTAGGCCGGCCACCCGTGCCGCCTCCTCGTCCATGGCCACGGCAAACAACCCCCGCCACGACACCGCCACGGCGGCGACGATGAGAACGCCAAGGACGCAAATGGTGAGGGTGTCCGAGGGACTCACCGTCAGGACCGATCCGAAGAGGTAGGTGAGCACCCCTGAGTTGAGCGATCCGGCCAGGCCGGTGAGGACCACGCCGGCGGCGATGCCCGTGTAGAAGAACACCGCTAGGGCCAGGTCACCGCTCGCCCGCCGGCGCAGGCGTAACCACTCGATCGTCATGGCGCCGACCACGGCCACGACGAGCGCCGCCCACAGCGGGCTCACCGAGAGCAGAAGGCCGGCGGCCACGCCGGCGAAGGCCATGTGCCCGATGCCGTCGCCCATGAGCGAGAGCCGCTTCTGGACGAGGAAGGTCCCTATCAGTGGGGCGCACGCCCCCACCGCCACCCCCGATGCCAGCGCCAGCTGCATGTACTCGCGATCGAAGGGCCACGGCAGGGGCAATGTCATCCCGGGCCCTCGACTCCGCTCAAAGGGCCGCTCGGGCCCTCGACCCCGCTCAAAGGGCCGCTCGGGCCCTCGACCCCGCTCAAAGGGCCGCTCGGGCCCTCGACCCCGCTCAAAGGGCCGCTCGGGCCCTCGAGCCACATCGGCAGGTCATGGTGGTGGACGCCCAGGCTGACGCCCTCCAGGCCGGCGGGCGGGCCATCGAACACCACGCTGCCGCCGCGGAGCAGCACGAGACGGTCGAGGTCGTCGGCGACCGCCCCCAACTCGTGGGACACCAGCAGCACGGCGACGCCGTCGTCCCGGCAGCGCGTCACCAAGGCGTCGCGGAAGCGGGACTGTGACTCGGCGTCGACGCCTGCGATGGGCTCGTCGAGCACCAGCAGCTGCGGCTCCGGCGCCAGGGCCCGGGCGATGAACGCCCGCTGCTGCTGGCCCCCGCTCAGCTCGACGATCGGCGTGTCCCGAAGCTCCTCCAGCGCCACCACGGCGAGCGCCCGCTCGATGCGCCGGCGGTCTTCGGGGCGGGGCCGACGGCGCCATCCCCGCCGAGCCACGCAGCCCGACGCCACCAGCTCCTCCACCGTGGCCGGGAGCTGGTCGACGACCACCGGCCGCTGGGGCACGTACCCCACCCGCCACCTGTCGTGCAGCCCGGCCGGCGGTTCGCCGAAGACACGGACCTCACCGGACGCCGGCGGGGCCAGCCCGAGCGCGACACGGACGAGGGTCGACTTGCCGGATCCGTTTGAGCCGGCCAGGGCGACGAACTCCCCCTGGCCCACGTGCATGCTCACGCCGTCGAGCACCTGGTGGCGGCCATAGGCGAACGCCACGTCGTCCACCAGCAGGACGTCGGTCACCGGCACTCGAGCGCCGCCCGGATGGCCTCGAGGTTCTCCCGCATGGCGGAGAGGTACGTCCGGCCGGCCTTGCGTTCGCGCTCGGTCAGACCTTCCACGGGGTCGAGCACGGCGGTGCCCACGCCGGCCTCGCGGGCGAGGGCCTGGGCGACCTTGGGTGAGACGAGGGTCTCGTAGAAGATGGTCGTCGTGCCCGAAGCCCGCACCTTGGCGGTGAGGTCGGCGAGGCGCTGAGGGCTCGGCTCCGACTCCGGCTCGAGGCCGGCGATGGCCTCTTGGGTCAGCCCGTAGCGGGCGGCCAGGTAGCCGAAGGCGGCGTGGGCGGTGACCAGCACCCTGCGCTCGCATTGGGCCAAGCCCCGAGTGAAGGCGGCGTCGAGGTCGTCGAGCTCCCGGCTGTAGGCCTCGGCGTTGGCCTCGTAGTACGCCCGGTTCGCCGGATCGGCGCCGGCCAGGGCGCGGGCCACCTGGGCGACGATGGCCTTCTGCTGGAGAGGGTCCAGCCAGACATGGGGGTCGACCTCCAGCGCCTCCTCACCGGCTCCGCCGGGCCGAAGGTTCTCCAGACCGGCGAGGAGGTCGACCTTGGTCCCCTTCGCTCGCGCCGCGGCCTTCTCCAGAGCGGGCTGGAAGCCCCGGCCGAGGAAGAGCAACACGGCGGCGTCCTCGATGCGGTCGACCTGGCGCGAGCTCAGTTCCAGGGCGTGCGGCTCACTGCCGGCCGGTGTGAGGTTGCTCACCTGCACGCGGTCTCCCCCGACCCGCTCGGCCGCCTCGTACAGGGGGTAGAAGGCGGCGACCACGCGCAGGCGGCCGTCGGCGCCCCCCGGTCCCCCGCTGACCCCGCACGCCGCAGTGAGCCCCATGGCCACCACCGTCGCCAGCAACCTTCGCATCGACCGTCGTCTCCTCAATAACGAGAATGAGAATGAGAATGAGAATGAGTCTATACGCGGCGGCGACGCGCAGCCATGGTCCTACGGCGCGTCGGCGGCGAGCTCGGGGGCGCCCATCGGCGGCGCGGCGGTGTCGGGATTCGCGCCGGCGGCCGCCAGCTCGGCACGGCGCGTGAACACCTTGACGACCACGGCGGCGGCCACCAAGGCCAGCGCCGCAGCCACACGGCTGGTCACGTTGAACGCGTGGGTGTAGGCCTCCCCTGCCCGACCCACGAGCTCCCCGGCGCCGGGGACGCTACGGCCCAGGACGGTCGCCGCGCCCACGGATTCCTCGGCGGCCTCGCGCACCTGGGGCGGCAGGGTGAGGCCCTCGAGGTCGACCGAGGACCGGTAGACCGCATTGGAGATGCTGCCGAGCACGGCGATGCCCAGGGCGCCGCCCACCTCTCGGGTGGTGTCGTTCACTGCCGAGCCGACTCCGGCCTTGGCGTGGGGAACGGAGCTCATGATGCTGCCCGTGGCCGGTGCGGCGGTGAGGCTCATGCCCATGCCGAGCAGGACGAGGGCGACCACGAGCACCGCGTACGGCGTCGACGGCTCGATGAAGGCCAGTACGCCGAAACCGGCGGCGACGAGGACGAATCCGGCCGCCATCACCGGCCCGCTGCCCAGGCGTGCGGCCAGGGCCGCGCTTCGAGGCGCGACGGCGACGAGGGCCATGGCCAACGGCAGGGTGGCCAGCCCGGCGCTCAGCGGGGAGTAGTTCCGCACGAACTGGAGGTAGAAGGTGAAGCCGAAGAAGAGGCCGAACATCACGAAGAAGGCGACCGTGACCACGCCGCTGCCGACGCTCATCCGCCGATCGCGGAAGAAGGTCAGCGGCAGCATTGGGTGCGGGCTTCGTCGCTCCCAGGCGACGAAGCCGGCAAGCGTCACCGCGGCGATGACGAAGGCCAGGACCACGGTGGAGTTGCTCCAACCCCGCTCCGGGCCCTCGATGATGCCAAAGACGAGCGCCGCCAGTCCCACGAGAGAGAGCAGGGCGCCCGTCGGGTCGAGCGGCGTGGCGTCGGGATCCTTGGAGGTCGGCGAGAAGGCGGCGACGGCGAACACGACGGCGAGGACGATCGGCACGTTGACGAGGAAGGCCGAGCCCCACCAGAAGTGCTCGAGCAGCGCGCCCGACACGATCGGGCCCAGGGCGCCGCCAGCGCCGGCGAAGCCGGCCCACATGGCGATGGCCTTGCTGCGCTCGTGAGGCGGGAAGATCGTCGTGAGCAGCGACAAGGTGGCGGGCATCACGAAGGCGGCGCCGATGCCGTTGATCACTCGGCCGGCGATGATCTGCGGAGCCTCGGTGCCGATCCCGCCGACGATGGAGCCGACGGCGAACACCACGAGCCCGAAGAGCAGGGCGCGCTTGCGCCCGAACCGGTCACCCAGAGCACCGGCCGGCAGCAGGAAGGCGGCGAAGACGAGGGCGTACGCGTCGATGATCCACTGCAGCTCGGCGGCCGTGGACCGAAGGTCGGTCTGCAGGCTCGGAATGGCGACGTTGAGCCCGGCCACCGACATGACGACCATGACGAGCGACAGGCACATGACTCCCAGCAGGAACCACCGCCGCCGGAAGATCACCGGGTCCTCGTGAAGCAGGCGGTCGGCGTCGTCGGCCATGGGCGCGTCCTTTTCCGGTACGGATCCGTGTCGTTTTAGCACCAGGGCCGTGACTCCGCACGGTTTAAGGTCGAGACCCATGTCGAACGCCGCCCAGTTCATCTTCACCATGCGGAAGGTCAGCCGCTTCCACCCTCCGGACAAGGAGGTCATCAAGGAGATGACGCTGGCCTTCTATCCGGGGGCCAAGATCGGGGTGATCGGTCCGAACGGGTCGGGCAAGTCGTCGCTGCTGCGCATCATGGCCGGCATCGACGACGGGTACACAGGTGAGGCCCGCCTCTCCCCCGGCTTCACCGTCGGCCTACTGGAGCAGGAGCCCCACCTCGACACGGCCAAGGACGTCAAGGGCAACGTGATGGACGGCGTCGGCGCCGTCGCCGAGCTGCTGACCAGCTACGACGAGGTCCTCGCCCGCTACGCCGACCCGGATGCCGACTACGAGAAGATCGGCGAGGAGCAGGCCCGTCTGGAGGCCGAGATCGAGGCCAAGGGGGCCAACGACCTCGACCGCCAGATCGAGATCGCCATGGACGCCCTGCGCCTGCCCCCTGGCGACGCCCTGGTCGAGAACCTCTCCGGTGGCGAGCGCCGGCGGGTCGCGCTGTGCCGGTTGCTGCTGTCCAAGCCCGACCTTCTGCTGCTCGACGAGCCCACCAACCACCTCGACGCCGAATCGGTGGCGTGGCTGGAGCGGTCGCTGCAGGAGTATCCGGGCACGGTCGTGGCCATCACCCACGACCGGTACTTCCTGGACAACGTGGCCAGGTGGATCCTCGAGCTGGCCAACGGGCGCGGTGCACCGTTCGAGGGCAACTACACCAGCTGGCTGGAGCAGAAGCAGGAGCGACTGCGCTTGGAGCAGAAGGCCGAGGGCGCCCGGGCCAAGACCCTGGAGCGTGAGCTGGAGTGGGTGCGTATGGGCGCGAAGGCCCGCCACGCCAAGTCCAAGGCCCGCATCGAGGCCTACGACAAGCTCTTCGCCGAGGCGCGGGAGGCCGAAGCCGGGACCAAGCGGCTGGAGATCGCCATCCCGCCCGGTGAGCGCCTGGGCGACCTGGTGATTGAGGTCGACGGGCTGAGCAAGGCGTACGGCGACCGCCTGCTCATCGAGAACCTGTCCTTCTCACTCCCGCCGGCAGGCATCGTCGGTGTGATCGGCCCCAACGGCGCGGGCAAGACGACGCTCTTCCGGATGATCACGGGTCAGGAGCAGCCCGACGCCGGGTCGATCAAGGTAGGGCCGACGGTCGACCTCGCCTACGTCGACCAGAGCCGTGACGAGCTCGCGGCCGACAAGACGATCTACGAGGAGGTCACCGGCGGCCAGGAGTTCTTCAAGATCGGCAACCGCGAGGTCAACGGTCGGGCCTACGTGGCGTCGTTCAACTTCACGGGCTCCGACCAGCAGAAGCCGGTCGGCCTGGCGTCGGGCGGCGAGCGCAACCGCGTGCACCTGGCCAAGATGCTGCGCCGCGGCGGCAACGTCCTGCTGCTCGACGAGCCGACCAACGACCTCGACGTCGATACGCTGCGCGCGTTGGAGGACGGCCTCGAGTCGTTCCCGGGTTGCGCCGTCGTCATCAGCCACGACCGGTGGTTCCTCGACCGGATCTGCACCCACGTGCTGGCCTTCGAGGGCGACAGCCAGGTCCGCTGGTTCGAGGGCAACTTCGCCGACTACGAAAGGTGGCGGCACAAGGAACTCGGTGCGGCCGCCGACCAGCCGCACCGCATCAAGTACCGCCCGCTGGTCCGGTAGGCCGGCGCTTGTGGGCTCGGCCGCCTGGGTAGAGGCCGGGCGACAGATCCGGTCGGCGCGCCAGGCGCGCCCGGCCGGCAACGACGAGGAGAACGCTCGATGGATGCCCTGGGCCTGCTGACGACCGACCACAACCGGGCGCCCACCGCAGCCGACAAGGAGCACCTCTCGACGAAGGAGCTCGAGGAGCTGGCCAAGGAGCAGGAGATCCCCGGCCGATCGTCGATGAGCCGTGAGGAGCTCGTCGCCACGGTCGATCGCGCCTGACCGGCCCGAGCGGAGTGCTGCTGGCCGAGTTGGTCGAGGCCTCCGTTCGCGTGGCCGCGACGCGGTCACGGAAGGTCAAGCTCGCCGTCCTCGCCGACGTGCTCGCCCGAGCGCCGGCCGGAGAGGCGGGTCCGGCCGCGGCGTTCCTCGCCGGCCGGCCGCGCCAGGGCCGGGTGGGCGTGGGACGGGCGTTGGTCTCGGGCGTCTCGGTGGAGCCGGCACCCTCCCCCACCCTGACCGTCACCGACGTCGACGAGACGGTCTCCGAGCTGGCCAACCTCGCCGGCCCCGGCTCCGGCACGGCACGCACCACCACGCTCACCAGCCTGTTCGCCCGGGCCACCGAGGCCGAGGCCGACTTCCTGCGACGGCTGCTCCTGGGCGACCTCCACCAGGGGGCCCTCGAGGCGCTGGTCACCGACGCCCTGGCCACCGCCGTCGGCGTCGGCGTCGACGTCGTCCGGCGGGCGGTCATGCTCGACGGCGACCTGTCACGGGTCGCCGAAATCGCGGTCGCATCCGGCCGGGAAGGGCTCTGCGCCATCGGCCTTCAGGTGCTGCGGCCCGTCCAGCCCATGCTCGCGGCCACCGCCGCCGACGTGAACGAGGCCGTCGGCGCCTGCGGGCTGTCGTCTGTGGAGTGGAAGCTCGACGGCGCCCGCATCCAGGCCCATCGGGCCGGCGAGGAGGTCCGCCTCTACACCCGCAACCTGAACGACGTCACGGCCAGGCTCCCCGGCGTGGTTTCCGTGGTCCGTGGTCTACCGGCGAGGAGCGTCGTCCTCGACGGCGAGGTGCTGGCCATGGGCGCCGATGAGCGCCCGGACCTGTTCCAGGACACCATGAGCCGGTTCGGCCGTCGTGACGGCGCCGGCGCCGGCCTGGGCGTGTGGTTCTTCGACCTCCTCCACCTGGACGGGCGCGACCTCCTCGACGAGCCCCTGCTGGAGCGGGCCCGCCTGCTGGAAGGCCTCGCCGGAGAGCTCCGCGTCCCGTCGGTCGTCACCGACGACCCCCAGGTCGCCGCGGCATTCGCCGCCGAGGCGCTGGCCGCGGGCCACGAGGGCGTCATGGTCAAGGGGGCGCAGTCACGGTACGAGGCCGGGCGGCGGGGCTCGGCCTGGCGGAAGGTCAAGCCCGTCCGCACCCTCGACCTGGTCGTGCTCGGCGCCGAGTGGGGCCACGGCCGGCGCCGCGGCTGGCTCTCGAACCTCCACCTCGGCGCCCGTGGCCCCGAGGGCACCCTGCTCATGGTCGGCAAGACGTTCAAGGGCCTCACCGACGAGCTGCTGGCCTGGCAGACCCAGCGCCTGCTCGAGCTCGAGACGGCCAGGGAAGGCATCGTCGTGCACGTGCACCCTGAGCTGGTGGTGGAGATCGCCCTCGACGGCGTCCAGCCGTCGGACCGGTACCCTGGTGGCGTTTCACTGCGCTTCGCCCGGGTGAAACGCTACCGGCCGGACAAGTCGCCGGCCGAGGCCGACGACATCGAGACGGTGCGGGCGATCAGACCGGGTTCGGGCTGAAGTTGACGTTCACGTGGGCATAGCCCAGCGCCCGCAGCATCCCCTCGAGCATCTTCCGGGTGTTCTCCTCGGCGCGTACCCGCAGGTCACTCGCTCTGGCCTTCTCCCGCATCTGCGCTTGGGCGGCGAGGATGAGCGGGCGCTCGGTCGAGGGGTTGTCCGAGAAGGCCGAGCCGACCCGGTCGAGCACACCGCGATCGCGACTCACCACCCGGCTCTGCTGGGGATCGATGTCCGGGTCGGCGAAGCTCGGCGCGGGGAGGGAGATGGTGACCGACGTGCGGTCCGGCGACACCTGGATCGAGCGCTCGTCGAGCTGGGAGAAGTCGACCACGGCGTCGACGGAACCGCCGGCCACGTACACCGTGCGCTCGCCGCGGATGAACGACGGCACGAAACGCGTGTCCTTCTCCGTGTCGATGATGATCTGGAAGTTGGCGCTGGCCGCGTGGTACTCGCTGAGGTCGGTGAGGGACTCCAGGAGCGCCGGCGGGCTGCGGTCGATGGTCTCGCTACCGAACGGGTTCCCGATCGACGGGAGCAGTCCGCCCAGCTTGCCCGCGCCGGCCAACACGGCGACGACGACCACCGCGGCGATGCCGACGGCCCGGAGCTTCGACGGGCGCGCCGCGACCACGGTGACGTCTCTGTTGCCTCCGACCATCAGGAAATAGGTGCCCAATCCCGGCCCTGGTCACTCCTGTGGGCGGCTCCGGGCGAGGGAGAACCAGATCGCCTTCCCCCCCGGGACGGCCCGCACGCCCCACCGGTCGGCCAGGGCACGAACCAGGAGCAACCCTCGCCCGCTCTCCTCGAGCCCCTGGGCGTCGCGGGCGACGGGCGCCTGCGGATCGCCGTCCTCCACCGCCAGCTCGACGTCGTCGCCGGCCACGTTCACGACCAGCGCGCACGGGCCGTGGGCGTGGCGGACGGCGTTGGTGACCAGCTCGCTCACCAGCAGCACCGCGGTGTCGACCTGGTCCCGCCAACCGGCGCCTTCCAGCACGCCGGCGGCGAACCCCCGGGTGAGGGCCGCGCTCTCGGCCCGGAGCTCGAAGGGCATCCGGTGCACACCCGGCGTGCGGTCGTCGGCCGGCACTCGGGCCACGAGGATGGCCAGGTCGTCGTCGCGCGTCGACTCCGGTGGGACGAGTGTCTCCAGCAGCGCCTCGCACAGCACCTCGGCGTCGGTCACATCCGACCGCTCCGCGGCGCGGGCAAGTCGGGTGAGCCCATCCGAAAGCGGCTCGTCACGGCGTTCGACCAGGCCGTCGGTGTAGAGCACCAGCACATCGCCCTCTCGTAGTCGGGCGGTGGCCTCCTCCATCCCGGCACCGGCCGTCACCCCGAGAAGTACGCCGCTCCCCTCCTCGAGGAAGGTGGCCTTCCCTTCCCGTAGGAGCAAAGGCGGGGGGTGGCCGGCGTTGCTCCACCGGAACGTCGACGTGGCCCGGTCGAGCACCCCGAACATGCAGGTGGCGTAGGCCAGCCCCAGCTTGTCGAAGAGGCGGTCGACGCGTGCCAGTGCGGCCGCCGGGCGGGCGTGCTCCTCCCAGGCGTAGATGCGGATGGCGCTGCGCAGCTGGCCCATGGAGGTCGACGCGGCGATGTCGTGACCTACCACGTCGCCGACGACGATGCCCGTCGTGCCGTCGTCGAAGGCGAGGACGTCATACCAGTCGCCTCCGACCGACGCGCCGTCGGTGGCGGCGACGTAGCGCACGGCGAGCTCCAGCCCGGGCACAGTCGGCACTGTCGTGGGCAGCAGCGCCCGCTGCAGGCTCTCGGCGATCTCGTGCTCCTGCTGGAACGCCCGCGCGTTGGCCACGGCGAGGGCGGCCCGGTGGGCGATCTCGACAGCCAGGTCGAGGTCGTCGTCGTCGAGGTGCCGCTCGCCCTCGGTGGCCAGCACGAGCACGCCGAGCACGCGGCCCCGGGACTCGATGGGCACGACCACGCTCGAATGCAGCGGCGGTTCCCGACCGGTCAGCTCCGGGATGGCCTCGGCGCCGGCCAGGCGCGCCTGGCCCGAGCGGAGCACGGCGGCTACGGGACCGTCGCCGTCGACGGTGATCCGCGCCGTACCGAGCTGCGCGGCCAGTTCCTGGGCCGCGTCGCGAGACCGGTGGGAGACGGCGACGTGCTCGATCCGCCCGTCGCGGTCGACGAGCTCGATCACGCACCAGTCGGCGGCCGTGGGCGTCAGTACCCGGGTGAGCCGGGCCAGGAGCTCGTCGAGCTCCATGGTCGTGGTCAAAACCGTGCTCGCCGTGGCGAGGATGGACAGTCGCAGATGGGCGGCTTCTGCCCGGCGGAGGAGCGCGGCCCGCTCGGCCTCCGCCCGCTTGGCCTCGGTGACCTCGACGAGGGTCAGGCCCGCGCCGACCAGGGCGCCCGCCGCGGACCGTACGGGGAAGTAGCTGACGTGGAACGACCGGGGCTCGTCGCCCCTGCCGGCGTCGTCGGCGACCAGCTCGACGTTGCGACCCAGGATCGTGCGCCCGGTGGTCACGACCCGGCGGAGGTCGGCGGCCACGCCGGCCTGGAGCGGGAGGACGTCACCGAGCTGGGCGCCGGCGTGTTCGCCGGCGGGGACGCCGCTGAGCGCGGCGTAGGCGTCGTTGACCCGTACGTAGCGCAGGTCGAGGTCGAAGACGGCGATGCCGACCGGCGCGGAGGTGAGGATGGCCTCGAGCAGGCCGAGCGCCTCCTCCGCTGTCGCCCTGGCGGCCCGCTCCGCGCTGAGCAGCACCGAACGCTCCTGCTCGGCGAGGCCCTGGTCGATCCCGTCGGTGGCCAGCCAGGCGGACCCGGAGGTGGAGCCCGCCGGCGCCAGCCGGAAGGAGCTGACGAGCAGGGCGCCGTCGCGGCGGCGGACCCGGAAATCGCCCTCCCACGCCGAGCCGCGGCCGGCGGCGTCGACGAGCGCCGCGGCCTTGGCCCGGTCGTCGTCCTCGAAGAGCAGGTCGACGAACGGTGCCCCGACGGCCGCGTCCCGGGTATGGCCGTACAGGGTCTCGGCGGCCGAGTTCCACCCCGAGATCACCCCGGTGCGGTCGATGAGGACGACCGCCATGGGGAGCGCGTCCAGCAGCTCCATCGTGGCCGGGGCGTCGGCCCGGATGACCACCTCAGCCTCCCGGACGGATGTCCAGCCCGATCAGCACCCGTTCGGTGTTGGAGAGGTCGCCGATGATCTTGCGCACCGGCTCGGGCAGCCGGCGTTCGAGCGTGGGGATGGCGATGATCTGCTCACCCCGCGCCAGTTGTGGCCGCTCCAGCAGGTCGATCACGTCGATGGAGTACTTGCCGGCCAGGTGTTCTTCACAGATGCGACGGAGGTTGGCCAGCGCGGCGACCGAACGCGGGGTCTCGCCGGCGACGTAGAGCCGCAGCTCCCACCGCTCGGGATCCCCGTTCTCCTCCATGTCACCCACTCCCCTCCTGTGATGACGGACTGCGCTGCCTTGCCCGTCCGGTCAGTACCCCATTCGGCCCCGAGACCACATCGAGCAGCCTGACCCCCTCGTCGCTCAGGACAAATTCGCGTATCTGGTTCGAATGAGGCATGCCCCGGGCCTTCTGGATGAAAACGCCTCGGTCGCGCTGGGCCTGCGACTCGAGGTTGCGCAGCAGGACCCAGTTGTCGATCAGCGAGGAGATGGTGGGGTCCTCCCCGCCGCGTTGGTGAATGAGGCTGGTGAAGACTGCAGTGACCTGGCGACTCTTCAGGTAGTCGACGATCCGCATGAGGAGCACCTTGACGTCGGTCGACGTTCCCAGCGACGTGAAGTCGGTGATGGGGTCGATGACGACGACGTCGGGCTGGTGTGCCTCGACCTGCTGGTAGACGGCGGTGAGGTGCCGTTCCAGGCCGAGCTCGGTGGGCCGGCTGGCGTGGATGCGCAGACGGCCCTCGTCGATCCAACGGCCGAGCTCCATGCCCACCGAGGCCATGTTCCGGACCAGCTGGCGGCCGGACTCCTCGAAGGCCATGTACAGGCAGCGCTCGCCCCGCCGGCAGGCGGCGTCGGCGAAGGCGGCGGCGAACGTGGTCTTCCCTGTGCCGGACTCGCCCGAGATCGTCGTGGTGCTGCCCTTGTACCAGCCGCCCCGACCGACCATGGCGTCGAGCTCGGCGATTCCGGTGGACACGATCTCGTTGCTGGCCGGGTGGTCGAGCTGGAACGACGTCACCGGCACCACGCTCAGACCGCGGTCGCCGATCACGAAGGGGTACTCGTTGGTCCCGTGGGTCGAACCGCGCTGCTTCACGATCCGGACGCGGCGCACGGCGATCTGGTCGTCGACACGATGGTCGAGGGAGATCACGCAGTCGGCCACATACTCCTCGAGGCCGTGACGGGTCAGGGTGCCCTCCCCCCGCTCTGCGGTGACGATCGCCGTGACCCCCCGCCCTTTGAGCCAGGCGAAGAGCCGACGAAGCTCGGCGCGGAGCCGGGCGGTGTCGTCGAGCGCGGAGAAGAGCACCTCGATGGTGTCGAGCACCACCCGCTTGGCACCGACCTCCTGGATGGCGAAGGCGATCCTGATGAAGAGGGCCTCGAGGTCATAGTCACCGGTCTGGTCGATGCGTTCACGCTCGACCTTGACGTGGTCAACGACCAGCTTGCCGTCGGCGCACATGGCATCGAGGTCCCAGCCGAGCGAGGCGACGTTGACCGCCAGCTCCTCGGCCGTCTCTTCGAAGGCGAGGAACACCCCGGGCTCGCCCAACTCCACCCCGCGGACGAGGAACTCCACCCCCATCAGCGTCTTGCCGCACCCGGGACCGCCGGCCACCAGCGTGGTCCGGTCGCGCGGCAGACCTCCGGACGTGATCTCGTCGAGGCCCGAGATGCCCGTCGGGCAGTGTTGCAGCGGCGCGGCCACGGCGAGACGGTAGTGGCTCTAGACCGGGCGGAAGACGACCTTGCGCTCGGCGACGTCGACCTCGGCCAGGCGGACCCGGAGGTGCTGGCCCAATGGAAGGTCGGCGCCCTCGCAGCGGGCTCGGACCGCCGGATCACGCAGCTGCACGACGCCACGGCTGTCGCCGCGCTCGACCACCACCGCGTCGAACGTCTCGGCCTGCCGCGGTTCCAGCAGGACGGCCTCGGCGAGGTCGACGACGGCGCGCTCGAGGGCCTGCGCCCGACGGGTGGCGCCGGCCATGACCGCCGGCAGCTCCGGCAGCGCCTCGAGGGCCCACTCCGGCGGATCCCCGCCCGCGGCATGGGCCAGGCACACCTCGCCGACGTGGCGGTCGGCCAGCCGGCGCAGCGGGGCCGTGCAGTGGGCGTAGGGGGCGCCCACCGCGCTGTGGAGCACCTGGGTGGGCGGGGCGCCTGCGAAGGCGGTGTAGCCCGCGCCACGGAGCAGGCGACCGGCGTAGGTCAGAAGGGCGGCGGCCTGGGGGACGTTGGGGTCGAGGCCTGAGATCACCTCGGCATAGCTACTCTGCGCAGCCCACCCAACGCCGAGGGCCAGCGCGCTGCGGCGCAGGGAGGCCACTTCGGAGGGGTCGGGCGGCGGAAGGGTGCGTAGGAGCCCCACGCCGCCGTCGAGCATGAGCCCGGCGGCGGCCATGCCCGTGAGCAGGCTCATCTCGGCGTTCCACCGCTCGCTCGGCAGCTGGGCCCGGAACACCAGGCACGGCCGGCCGTCAGGGCCGTCGGCCACCTCCTGCTCGGGAGTGGCCAGGTGCACCGCCCCACGATCGTCGGCCCGGGCCTGGCGGAGGCGGCCGACCTCCTCCAGGAGGGCGAGGCCCTCGTCGGCCTCGCCGGCATCGAGGAGCCGCTGGACCTCCGGATAGGCCAGCTGCCGGCGCGACCGGACCTGCGCACGCCGCACGTCGGTGGCGACCGGCTCGCCGTCGCGGTCGAGCTCGATGGTCCACAGCAGCGCAGGCCGGATCCGGCCAGGCAGAAGGCTCGCCGCGCCGGCGCTGAGGACGTCGGGATAGAGGGAGACGTTGCGGTCAGGCGCATAGAGCGTTACTCCGCGGCGCCCGGCCTCGGTGTCGAGCGCGCCACCGGGGGCCACGAAGGCGGCCACGTCGGCGATGGCGTACGACACCCGGTAGCCACCAGGGCGCCGCTCGATACCCAGCGCCTGGTCGAGGTCGCGGCTGCCCGGGGGGTCGACGGTGTAGAGCGCGAGGTCGGTGCGGTCGTGCGCCGGCATCCTGGGCGCCCGGGCTGCAGCCTCGGCCTCGGCGCGCGCGTCGTCCGGGAACCCGGCGGGCACGCCCAGCTCGTCGCGGAGGTCCTGCCACGTCGGGGCCACACCGGCGACGACGGCCGGGGGCAGGGTGACGCGGGCGGACGGCACGGCCGCAGAGTACGGCCGTCTACGACATTCGTGCCCGCGGCACGAAGGCGGTGTCAGGCGCCGGTGAGGTAGGCCACGGCCTGGACCTCGACCAGCATCTCGGGGTCGATCAGTCCGGAGACGCCCACCATGGCCGTCACGGGCCGCACCTCGCCGAAGAGCTCGCGGTGGGCGCGGCCCACCTCCTCCCAACGGCTGATGTCGGTCACGAAGAGCTGCGTCTGCACCACGTCGGCCAGCCCCGCGCCGGCCGAGGCGAGGGCGGTCTCGACATTGCGAAAGGCCTGGATGGTCTGGGCGTAGGCGTCGCCGGCGCCGACGACCTTGCCGCCGACGGTGGCCGTCGTGCCGGCCACGAACACCAGCGGGCCGGCGACGACGACCCGGCTGTAGCCGATCAGAGGCTCCCAAGGCGCGCCCGAGGCGAGCCGGCGAACGGCAGGTTCCATGGCCGGACTATGTCAGGCCGGACTGGCATGGACTACGAGCGCATCGACGACAGCTTGGGCGAGCCGCCGGCGAGTGGCCCGAGCGCTTCGAGGGGCGGGCGAAGATCCGGCCGTTCCCGAACCCCTTCCCCGAGAGCGCGGCGTAAGGTCGACGCCATGGGCGAGAAGTCGAAGCCGGGCACCAACGAGAAGAAGCAGGGCAAGTCCCTGCAAGAGAAGCGGTCCGCCAAGAAGGCGAAGAAGGCGGAGAAATCGAAGCGCGGGTCGGCCTAGGGCCGGCGGTGGACCGAGACGGCATAGTCGTCGCCGGCCCGGAACGGCTGGCGGTCCCACGTCGCCCATCGCGCGACCAGCTCGAGGCCGGCCGCCGCGGCGTGGCCGTCGTAGGCGGCGAGGTCGAGGCGGCCCGGCTCGAGTGAGAAGCCGGCGACCAGCGCCCCATCCGGCTCCAGGTGCCCGGCGAGGCTGATGACCACCTGCCGCTCGGTACCCGGGGCCAGGAAGATCATGACGTTGCCGGCCATCACCACCACGTCGAAGGTGCGCCCGAGGTCGAGTGTCGCCAGGTCGGCGAGGACCCAGGGGAGGTCGGCCGCCTTGGCGCGGGCCTTCTCGAGCATGGCGGCGTCGACGTCGACACCGGTCACCTCGATGCCTCGCCGGGCCAGCTCCACCGCCACCCGGCCGGTGCCGCAGCCGGCGTCGAGCACCGACCGGGGCCCCAGGCTCTCGACCAGGTCGGCCTCCCCGTGGACGTTGCCGCCCGCCGCGGCCAGCTGCTCCCACCGCTGGTCGTAGGTCCGGCTGCGGTCGCCGGCCTCGGCCAGCCACCGGTTCGCTTCCGCGGCGCCCATGGCCGGCCAGTGTAGGTACCGTGCCGTGGGTGACACCGCCGGCGGAGGACCACGAGGACACCAAGGTTCGGCTCCGTGAACTGCTGCGCCAGCGGACGGAGATGCTGCGCCTCCTCCGCCGGAGCGGGCCCGCCCTCCTCGTCGGTCTGATCACCACCGTCGTGCTGAGCGCCTGCATCGCCCCGGCGACGGCACTGGCGACGGGCGTGCTGGTCGGGAACATCCCCGAAGCGGTTGGCCAGGGCCGCGGCTCGCCGCCCGCCGACCGCGCGCTCGTCGGCCTGGCCGTCCTGGTCGGGCTGCTCGCCGCCCAGCAGCTCTTGAACGTGGCCCGCCAGTTCGTGTCGTACCGGGCGATCAAGCGCATCGACGGTTGGCTCCTCGGTCGCGTGTACGACGCCCTCCACAGTCCGACCGGCATCGCCCATCTCCAGGACCCGGCCCTCCTCGACGACCTCGCTCTCGGCGGTGGGAACCCCACGTCGCTCACTCCGGAGACGCCGGGTGGCGCCGCCGTCGGTCTGCTGGTGAGAGCCGGGCGGTGGGCGTCGGCGGTGGGCTCGGGACTGGTCCTGGCCCGGGTGTCGTGGGTGGCCGCCGTGCTCCTGCTCGTGGTGGCCATGGCCGTGCGGGCCCGGGCCCACCGAGAGCACCTGCTGTTCGTGCGCGGCCAGCGGAGCGTGTGGCCGGCCTACCGCCGGGCGTACTACACCGCATCGCTGGCGACGGCCCCGCCGGCGGCCAAGGAAACCCGCCTCTTCGGGCTCACCGACTGGCTGGTGGCCCGCCACGAGCTGGAGTGGGAGTCGATCACCTCCTCGCTCGGCCCCCAGCGGGCGAAGGTCCGGAGCTGGCTGGTCAGGACCCAGGGGATGCTGACCGGCGGCCACGCGGCCGTGTTCGTGTACCTCGGCTACGCGGCCACGTCCGGTCGGATCGGCCTCGGCGCCTTCACCGCCGCCATCCAGGCCACCGCCGGCCTGACCAGCCTGACGGCGACCAGCCACGAGGACGACGCCGTCGACTTCGGGATGGCCTCGCTCGACGCGGTGTGCCGCATCGAGGAGCGGGCGGCCGGCGTCTCCGCCCTGCCCACGGCTGGCAGCCTTCCCGCCGAGGACATCCCCCGGCACGGCATCCGCTTCGAAGACGTGTCGTTCGCCTATCCGGGCGCGGCACGCCCGGCGCTGGTGGGTCTGACGCTGGACCTGCCGGCCGGCCGGTCCGTGGCCATCGTCGGAGCGAACGGCGCGGGCAAGACGACGTTGGTCAAGCTCCTGGCCCGGCTCTACGAGCCCGATTCCGGCCGGATCACCGTCGACGGTACCGACCTGGCCGCTCTCGACCCCGGCTCATGGAGGCGGAGGCTGGCGGTGATCTTCCAGGACTTCGAGCGCTATGAGCTGCCGGCCAGGGACAACGTCGGCTTCGGCGCTCTGGGGCTGCGCGACGACGATGCCGCACTCGCCACCGCCGTCGACCGGGCCGGCGCGGCCGACGTGGTCGCCGGGCTCCCCCACGGCCTCGACACCGTCCTGTCCCGCCGGTACCCGGGCGGCGTGGACCTCTCGGGGGGCGAGTGGCAGAAGATGGCCCTGGCCCGGGCGCTGCTCGCGGTGGAGGGCGGCGCTCGAGTGCTGGTGCTCGACGAGCCGACCGCCAACCTCGACGTGCGGGCCGAGGCCGACCTGTTCGAGAACTTCCTGGAGCTCACCGCGGCCTGCACCACGGTGCTCATCTCCCACCGGTTCTCGACGGTTCGCCGGGCCGACCTCATCTACGTGCTCGACCCCGGTGGGAGGGTGGTCGAGGCCGGCGGCCACGACGACCTCCTCGCCCGCGACGGCCGCTACGCCCAGCTGTTCTCGCTGCAGGCGGCGCGCTTCTCATGACGGCGTCGACCAGCCGCCGGCTCCGCGCCCTGCTCGAGCTGGCCCGCGCCGCCGGCGGCGGCCGGACGGCCTGGGTCGTGGGTCTCAGCGTCGCCGTGGCCTGCTGCTCGACCTTCATCGGCCTGCTCTTCAAGGTGCTGGCCGACGGCGTGGTCGCCGGTGACCGGACACCCGTGCTGATCGCCGCAGTGCTGCTGGCCGTCGCGCAGACCTTCCAGAACGCCGGGGGGCGCTACGTCCTGCTGCTCGTGGCCGACATCCACGACCGGGCGACGCTGGCCATGAACCGCGACCTCATGCGGCTGGCCGGACGGACGCCCGGCCTCGAGCACCACGAGCGGCCGGACTACCTCGACCGCATGGCGCTGCTCCAGCAGGACACACGCGTGCTCGCCGATGCCCTGCGTCAGGCCATCGTCGCCGTGGTGCTGGTCGTCCGGGTGGTGACCACGGCGCTGCTGCTGGCCAGCGTGCACCCCGCCCTGCTCCTGCTGCCTCTCTTCTCGTTCCCGTCGTTGTGGACCGGCGCCCGCAGCCGTCGCATCGTGCAACAGGCCCGGGAGTCGACGGCGGCCCAGGGCCGGCTGCTCGACCACCTCCTCGGGGTTTCCGCCGGCGTGACCGGCGGAGCGGAGGCCCGGATCTTCGGCACCGGCCAGGAGATCTCCTACCGTGCCCGCAGCCTGTGGGACGAGGTGGCGGAGATCATCGCCCGGGCGCAGCTGCGAGCGTCGCTGCTCCAGGCCGCGGGCTGGGCGGTTTTCGGCGCGGGCTACGCCGCCGCCATCGTGTGGGTCGTGCTCCGGGCGCTCGAAGCTGACGCCACCGCCGGCGACGTGCTGCTCGTCGTCGTGCTCGCGGCCCAGGTCAACGGCCAGGTGGGCCAGTCCGTGGCGTTGCTGGGCACGTCCCTCGACGCCACCAAGGCGGTCGACCGCTGGCTCTGGCTGCAGGACTACGCCGCCGGCGCTGGTACCGTCGGGGGTGTGCGGCCGCCGCGGCCGCTACGGCAGGGCATCTCCCTCCGGAGGGTGACGTTCCGCTACCCGGGCACGGACACCGACGTGCTGCACGACGTCGACCTAGACCTGCCCGCCGGCGCCACCGTGGCCATCGTGGGCGAGAACGGGGCGGGCAAGACCACACTCGTCAAACTGCTGTGCCGCTTCTACGAGCCCACGTCGGGCACGATCACCGTCGACGGCATCGACCTCGAGACCGTCGACGTCGAGGGGTGGCGGGCGCAATTGGCCGGCGGCTTCCAGGACTTCGCCCGGCTGGAGCTCAAGCTCCGTGAGTCCGTCGGCGTGGGCGACCTCCCCCGGATCGACGACGCGCCGGCCGTCGCCTTGGCCCTGGCCCGCACCGACGGGGCCGACATCGCCGCCGGCCTGGCCGACGGCCTGGAGGCCCAGCTCGGCCGGCAGTTCGACGGCGCCGAGCTGTCCACCGGTCAGTGGCAGAAGGTGGCGGTGGCCCGAGCCGTCCTGCGCGAGGCGCCGACGCTGCTGGTGCTCGACGAGCCGAGCTCCGGCCTCGACGCCCGGGCCGAGCACGTCTTGCTGGAGCGCTACACCGAGGCGGCCCGGGAGGTGGCGGCGACGACGGGCGCGGCGACCGTCCTGGTCTCCCATCGCTTCTCCACGGTCCGCAGGGCCGACCTCATCGTGGTCCTGGAGGGCGGCCGGGTCGTCGAGCACGGCACGCATGCCGACCTGGTCGCCGCCGGCGGGACCTACGCCGACCTCTACGCCATCCAGGCGCGCGCCTACGGCTGAGCTGGCTGCCCGGGCAGGGTGAGGATCTCAGCGCCGCTGTCGCCGACGAGCAGGGTGTGCTCGAACTGGGCCGTGCGCCGCTTGTCGGCGGTGACCGCGGTCCAGCCGTCGTCCCACATCACGTGGCGCCAGGTGCCGAGGGTGATCATCGGCTCGATGGTGAAGGTCATGCCCGGTTGGATGATGGTGGTGGCGGTGGCGTCGAAGTGGTGGGGCACGTGCGGAGGGCCGTGGAACTTCCGGGCCACGCCGTGGCCCACGAACGCCCGCACCACGCCGTAGCCGCCGGCGTGGGCCCGGGCCTCGATGGCCGCGCCGATGTCGGAGATGGGCCGCCCGGGGCGGACGGCGGCGATGCCGTCCATGAGGCACTGGCGGGTGACCTCCACCAGCCGCCGGGACTCCTCGTCGACATCGCCGACGAGGAAGGTGGCGTTGGTGTCGCCGTGGGCGCCGTCGAGGTAGATGGTGACGTCGAGGTTGACGATGTCACCATCGACTAGGGGACGGTCGTCGGGGATGCCGTGGCAGATCACCTCGTTCACCGAGGTGCAGAGCGACTTCGGGAAGCCGTTGTAGTTCAGGGGGCTCGGGTAGCCACCCCGGGCGATGCACTCCTCGTGGGCCAGGGCGTCGAGCTCGTCGGTCGTCACGCCCGGGCGCACCGCGGCACCCACGAGGGCGAGGATCTCGGCGGCCGCTCGTGACGCCCGCCGCACCGCCTCGATCACCTCGGGCGGACGGACCATGGGCTCGACCCAGGTGCCCGGATCGCCGGTGTCGGCGTAGTCGGGGCGGGCGACGCCCTCCGGCACCGGTCGGCGCGGGCTGAGCCGGCCCGGGCGCACGGGGGCCTGCGCCAGCTTGTGACACCGCTTGTACTTCCGGCCGCTGCCGCACCAGCACGCGTCATTGGACTTAAGGCCGGCCGGCGAGGTGCTCACGGACACCGCCCCAGTCTAGAGGCGGCCAGCCGGCTTCCCCGGGGCACAATCTCCCATGGCCAGTCCCCGCCGCCATCCGCGCCGCGAGAAGCCGGTCGCGTCGCCGGCCGTCCGGTGAGCGTCGCCCTCGCCCGGAGGCGGGCGCCGAGCGCCTCACCCCCGGCCTGGCCGCCGATCAGCGCGGTGAGCCCAGCACGGATGGTGCCAGTGCCGGCGCAACTCGGGGGCGGCGCGGGGAATGACGACGAGGTGGCCGGTCCCTTTGGCGATGTCCTGGTTGCATCCCGGACAGAGGTAGGCCTTGCCGGCCTGATAGGGCTGGACCCGCCGTATCTCGAGTTCTTCAGCGGCCAAGTGGTGATCCACCGCCCTCCGGTGAGACGAGGTTGATCGCTGGGCTCACAGGTCTCGATAGTACCCCCATCCGGCCGGTACTATCAACTTGAGTAGAGCCGGACTGCAACACAGCAGCTCACGTCGTGTGCGGCGGCGGTACACTCGGTTCGCATCTACTGTCGGGTTGAGTACAGTGACCAAGACGTTATTGCACCGTCTAGTTGCATCTGGCACTATGTACAGAGACAACCGGAACGGGGTCGACGCACCCCCTTCAACGAGAAAAGGTGGGCAACCTGCAATGAACCTCCGCAAGAAGGTAACGACCGTTTTCGGTGCCGCGGCAGCGGCGTCGGTCATCGCTGGCGCCGCGGCTTTCGCGTGCACCAACCTGGCCACCCTGAAC